>Ga0136642_1000111_pt1 | contig 50246 bp, 41 predicted proteins | sample LowCatLa1302831Y_FD_115313 | JGI IMG/M metagenome (GOLD analysis project Ga0136642, IMG submission 115313) | Freshwater microbial communities from Lower Cathedral Lake, Yosemite National Park, California, USA - 13028-31Y | ecosystem: Environmental > Aquatic > Freshwater > Lake ... | reverse complement strand
GTCTTAGTTTTGAAATCAAAAGTCCCCGCGGTGAGTGAGCCTCTATCTTGCCGGAGCTGGTCGCGCTTTTTTTCATAAGAGGTTGAACTTTCCCGCCGCCGTACAGATCATCAGCCACTATGTGGATCTTATCCGTGCCATGGTGGGAGCTGATCGTTCGCTCGGTTATCGTCTACGTTTTTCTAATCGTCTTGCTGCGAATCACCGGCAAGCGACAAGTCGGCCAGCTTGCGCCCTTTGACCTCGTGCTGCTGCTCGTGCTCTCCAACGCCGTGCAGAACTCCATGAACGGCGGCGACAACTCCGTGCTCGGGGGTATCATCTCCGCGACGACCCTGATCGGCCTGAATTTTTTCACCGGCTATCTGACCTATAGCCACAAGCGTTTGGAAGTCCTGATCGGAGGCCAGCCCGAGGTGCTAATTCATAACGGCAAGCTCTTCGAGAAAGTGATGGCGCGCGCCCAGTTGACACATCATGAATTGAACGCGGCCCTTCGTCAGGCCGGCTGCTTATCGGTCGCCGAAGTGCACTGCGCTATTCTCGAAAACAATGGGACCATCACCGTCAGCCAGCGCACAATCAGCCAGGTTCCGTCCCAGTGATGGACATAATTAGGGAAGGGGCTGAAAAAGCTCGAGGGGTGGACCGTTAATCAAAATGACCGCAGAACGATTTCCACTTAAAAACGACCAGAAATTCCTGCCACGATCTTTGCGACCACAATTCGAGTCTGGTTTGGGCGGTCTTTAGAGCCGACCCAAGTCTCGGTGATGGGGGAATGGTTAAGATTCTCGATATCGCAGAAGACAGCTGTAGTTCGGGTTACTTGGTAGCGCGACTTGAAGTTAAGTTGTAACTTAGGCTCCTGATATACAACGGCGGCTGGGTTGGTGCTATTGGTGACCAGATATTCGCTACGCCAAACCGCGTTTAGTCTCAGGTTGAAGCCGTGGCCAAGGTAGGTGAGGGCGACGTTAGCCGTTTTGGGGACGAAGCCAGCAACATTGGTGGTGACGGTGGTGCCACCGTAATCACCGCGAGTCTCAAGCTTGGTGTAGTTGGCATAGGCGCCGAAGCCTCGCCAGAAACCCGGTAGAAAGGTGAACTGTTGTTGGTAGGCAAATTCAACGCCGCGGTAGCGGGCTTTGCCGCCGTTGCGCGTGGTCGATATACGGTAGCCAGCGTATTGCCCGTCAAACCCGTTGTCCTGACCCGTACCAACGAACTGGCTCGTATCCGTATATTGGAACCCTTCGATCTGTTTGAGAAAGGTGCTCGCGCTCAGGGAGCCCACCGGTTCGAAGTAGTACTCTAAAGTCGCATCGAAGTTGTCCGAGTACTGGGGGTTTAAGGAGGGGTTGCGGAGCGTCACGGTCTGAGTGGTCACGTTAACGTTGTCGGAAGGCATGAGGGCGTCGAAGGAGGGGCGCCCGATACCTGATGAGTAGCTTAGGCGCGAGATCAGATTGCGCGTCGGCTCATAGCGCAGGTGCAGCCCGGGAAATGTGTCGGCGTAGGACCCCTTGCGCGAGACGCGCTGGATCACTGACCCTATGGTAATCGGCCCCTCGGCATCCGTTTCGGTCCGCTCGATCCGCACGCCACCGAGGATAGATAACTTGGACCAGCGTAGGTTACCCATCGCGTAAGCGGAGCTGACGGTCTCGGTGATACTACGTAGTCCAATTAGTCTGGATGAAGTGGTGAATGCGGCGTCCTCACGCCACAGTTCGGGATGCTCCGCCTGATGCCGTGCGATTGAGAAGGGATTAGCCCAAGCTGGCGAACGATACCCCGCGTTGGAATCGCTCCACTTTCGGGTCAGATCAATAAACTGCCCGAGGCTTCCCAAGTCATCGTCGTTGTTTTGGATGCCGTCGGCTCCAGTGTAGTTGTAGCGCTTGGAATTATTAGTTAGGCCGCGTTCCTGCTGACGCACGACGCCGCCTAGCTTCACGTAGAATGGGGTCCCCCAATCGAAGGATTTCTTGGCGTTCAATTTAGCGGTGCGAACTTCGTCCTCACCCATACGATCACTCTGGGTCAGTAACAGCGTGTTGTAGTTGTTTAGATTATAGAGATCCGGGCCGCTGGTCTGGGCGTACGTCGGCCATTTCTGGTTCTCGCGCCGGTCGATGGTAAAACCGATGTTTGGGAGCTTATAGGTGATACTGCCTTTAGGCCGAGATTGGAAGTGGCGTCCGCTGGGGGCGTAGTCGTAGTAGGTCTGGGAGTTGGAAAGGCTAACCCCGTAGTCGATGTCCAAACTGTTGAAACGATGACGGATGGTAGGCACGAATTGATAGGTGCGGCCCGACTTATCATCGATGGTGAGGGTGACTGCGCTCGACGAGTTGGGATTAGCGATGACCTCTTCGAAGAAGCTAGTATAGCCTGGCTTGAAATTGGTGGTGGCAGCGGTGGTGCCGAGCAGCATTCCACGAGTGTCGTTGGTTTCGTGGAACCAGTTGTAGGCCATGTTGAGCGTGAGGGTGGTCCGCTCGCTGAGCTTGTATTCCAGTTTACCTCCGAGGGCGAGACGCGTTCGAGGGGCACCGGCGGGGCGCGGTACCGTTATATTCTGCGTGTAATAAGGTTCAGCGAGGGAGGCCTGGTAGTTGGCCAGCGAAGCGGTGTCGCCGCCAGGTTGAGAATGATAAGTGAGGTTGAGCATGACGCCCAGCCGCTTCTCGCTACCTAACTGGTCAGCATAGGAAAAATTGACCGAGGGGCCCACGTTAGCAATCGGCTCTCGAAGCCAGCTATCGGAGCGCGTGTAGTACTTGGGTCGATAAACGCCAGCCAGAGAGTAGTTGATCATCCGAGGCTGGTTGCTGCCAAAGGCACTTTTAGAGACAATGTTCACGTTGCCGCCAATCGAGTCGGCATCCATATCGGGAGTCGGCGCCTTGGTGACCTCGATGGTCTCGATGTTGTTGAGCGAGGCCTGTTCAAATTCAAAGGTGCGCCCAGCTGCCGCCGACTGGGAACTGGCTACGCGATCGCCGTCCATAGTTACCGAGTTGAGCGCCCCATCAATTCCGCGAATCTGCACGGAGCGAACATCCGCACCGACGTAGACCGCTGTGATACCAGGCAGCTGCTGGAGGAAGTCACCGATGTTGCCGTCCGCGACATTGCCGAATGAGTCAGAAGCGACGACGTTTTTCACGTTGGCCGCCTCGCGCTGCTTGGTGATGGCCGCCGCACCGCCTTCGCGTGGTCCGGATACGGTGAAGGCATCCAGTTTGTAGATACCTGAACTGAGTGCGATGTTTTCCACGCGCCTTAAGCCCTCCGTTACGACCACAGTCACGCGTTTGGTCTCTAGGCCAGTGTAGTTTATGACTAGCGTTGTCGGGCCCGGATTTAAGGCGATTTCGAAGCTGCCGACGCGGTCCGTCAGCACCACCGCAGAGCTTCCAACAACGGAAATTTCGGCGCCCTCAAGAAAGGCAGACGTGGCCGCGTTGCTGACCTGGCCCACAATGAATCCCTTTGCCAGAACCAAGGCTTCGGCTTGGCAGATTAAAGCCACTAAAATAATGGTACGACTGATACATGCAAAATTTTTCGATAAGTTCATGTTGGGCCTTTGGGTGTAAGTTGCGCGGGCTGCTAGCCGATTTGCAGGTAACATTTCAGCCTACCGCAGCGCGCAGCATGAGAATGAATTAAATCTAGGGGGGGGATATTGATAAGCATCCGCACTTGCGGTTTGGTCAATTTTTAAACTAAGAACAAAACGCGATCTCATCCCCAGTCGCATGTCTGGTGCGTTAAGCAACTCCATCGGTGCGAACCGGCACTCGATAAACTTTTGACATTCTCCCGCCCTTAAAAAGCCGGGATTCCCTTTGTCTGCGTGGGTAAAAGTACTTCTTCGGTAGTTACTCTGCCTCCTTTTACGAGACGAGTATCAGCGCCTGCTGCCAGATTGATTCAGGCAGCTATTTTTCCAAAATTTCAGCAAAGTGAAAGCGGGTAAGCTGTTGGTCCAAAAATCAATCCAACTTAACCCGAGCGCGACAGAAAGCCTCACACTTGGCGTAGATTTCTTGCGCCGAGGAGAGCATAAGTGCCTCCGCTGCCAGATCGCGTGCATCCGACATAGTCATCGCCCGCAACAGGTATTTCACCGCGGGTAAAAGCGGCGGAGTCATACTGAGCGCATCCACTCCGAGGCCGAGCAGCAGCGGCACCAAAACCGGGTCGCCCGCCATTTCACCGCATACACTAACTTGAACTTTGGCTCGATGCGCCTCGTCGACCACGTGCTTGAGTGTGCGAATCACCGCCGGATGCGTGGGCTCATAAAGGTGCGCGATGCGATCGTTACCGCGGTCGATCGCCAATAAATATTGAATGAGGTCGTTAGTCCCAATGCTGAAAAAATCGCAGGTCCGCGCCAGTAGGTCCGTGGTCACCGCTGCGCTAGGAATCTCAATCATGGCCCCGACCGCCATATCGGCGTCGAAAGCTTGCCCTCGGGCTCGCAACTCGACCTTGCATTCCTCCAGAATGAGGTTGGCTCGGGCTAGTTCATCCGCGCCACTGATCATCGGATACATCAGTCGCACTTGACCATGTGCACTGGCCATTAAAATGGCGCGGAGCTGATCCTTGAAAATTGCCGTGTGCTCCATGCAGAAGCGGATCGCGCGGAAGCCCATGAAGGGGTTCGCCTCTTTGGGGAAAAGATCAGGGTTTCCCGCCATCGGTTTGTCGCCGCCAAGATCCAGCGTACGGATCACCACCGGTAGCGGCGCCATGCCTTCGGCCAGAGCTTTGTAGGCCACAAACTGCTCCTGCTCGGTCGGGATGCGCGCTGAATTAAGATAAAGATATTCGGTTCTAAAAAGCCCCACGCCTTGCGCAAAATATTCCTTTGCTAGCGCGATCTCTTCCACCTTCTCGAGATTCGCCTGAAGGCTGATACTCACACCGTCGAGCGTAACCGCTGGCTGCCGGTTGGCCTCAAGCAAGCGGTGCTCAAACGTTTTTTTCTGTGACTGGATTTTTCCGTAGCGGAACAACGTCTGCTCCGAAGGATTAACGATCACGATCCCGTCATAGCCATCGATCAGCACCCAATCCCCAGTTTTCACGCGCTTAGTGAGATCGCGCACCCCCACCACCGCCGGCAGCTTCATCGAACGCGCAACGATCACCGCGTGACTGGTTTTGCTGCCTGAATCCATCACGATACCAAGCGCCGCGCTGCGATCGATGCTCGCCGAATCGGAAGGAGAAAGATCGTTTGCCAAGACGATGCGTTTTTCAGCGAGCTTACTCAGGCTGTTCTCCGCCTGCCCAAGTAGATTTTGCAACACCCGCTGAGCCACATCACGAATGTCCCCAGCGCGCTCGCGCAGATATTCATCATCAATCTCGGAAAATGCCTGGATGTAGCGCGAGGCAACGTTGTTAAAACACGTTTCAATATTACACCCCGACTTCTCAAATTCACGGATCGTCTCACCAATCAAAGCCTGATCTTCGAGCACCAGCAAATGGGCGTCAAAAATCAACGCCTCCGCTTTGCCCAGATTTTTTTCAACCTCATCTTGAATTTTCGCAATTTGCTGCCGCGTCGTGAGCAAGGCCTGGTCGAAACGCGCGACCTCCTCGATTCGCTTTTCTATGTCCACCTGATAACTCGGTACCTCCACATCGCTCTGCAAATACACAAACACCGTGCCATAGGCGATGCCCTGCGAGGCGGAGATGCCTTGCACGACGATTTCCTGCTGATTGCGAGAGTCCGATGACATGCGAATACGTCGCCAGTACGGATAACACCGGCGGCGCCGATGATAACGCTTAGGCCTCTAGCTGGGGTCAATGCTGATTCACGCGATCCGTGTCTCGGTGACAAAGCACGTCGGCCCCCAAGCCTCACGCACCACTTCGGTAATCGCCGCGACCGGCGCATCTTCTGCTAAAAGTGCGAAACATGCGCTCCCACTGCCGCTCATCTGCGACGCCAGCCCAAACTTTTTCCGCAGCAGTCCCACCAGCGCTGGCAGGGCCACAAATTTTTCAAATGCCACCCGCTCCATGTTGTTGAAAAGCAAAGCCTCCACCGGCAACGCACCGTCGGCGCACCACCCCGCTATCTTTGCTTCAGCCTCGGCCAAAGCCAGATAACTACCCGGTGCCGCACTCGCCATCCTCGCATATGCCCACGCCGTAGCGATTCCAAAAGCCGGCTTAAACACCAACACTCGCCGCCCCCTCAACCGAGCACTTGCCGTCGTCGCGAGCGAGGCGATCCGCTCTCCGCGACCTCGTATCAGCATCGGTCCATCGTTCAAAAACAATGGGCAATCAGAACCTAACCCGGCCGCGATGCCCGTGAGTTTTTCGCCGCCCAACGCTACTCCCGAAATCGCCTCCAAAGCCCTCAACGCCGCCACCGCATTGCTGCTACCGCCACCCAGACCCGCCCCCATGGGCACGCGTTTTTGGAGAAAAAATTTCGCACCGCCATTCCAACCCGTCGCTTCAGCGAATGCGTGCGCGGCTTTCAAAACTAGATTATTCTCACCGAGTGGAACAGCCGGATCATCACAGGCCAACGTAAAGCTCCCCGCAACTTCCAACCCCACCATCGATTCAGCCCACAACGTGTCGCCAAACGCCAACGTTGTCGCCAGCGACACCAACTCATGGAAGCCGTCCAAGCGTCTTCCTGTAATGGCAAGAAACAGATTTAATTTAGCAGGGGCAAAAATCTCAATGGCGCTCACCCGCCCATCCAACACGGTCCCCCTGCTGGCCCGCGAGCCACATTTTTGGTTTTTGATTTGTGCCGCAGACTACCCCTTACTAACCCACTTCAAGATGGCCACCGAACTCATTCTCGTCCTGGACGCCCAATCTCCCCGCGCCGTTGCCCCCGCACTCCGCCAACTTCAAGGCACTGTCCGCTGGGTCAAGGTCGGCCTAGAAATGTTCACCGCCTGCGGCCCCGATTGCGTCCGAGAAATCGCCGGCCTTGGCTTCGATGTGTTCCTCGACCTCAAACTCCACGATATCCCCAACACCGTCGCCAAGGCTATCGAGTCCATCGCCCCGCTCCCGATCAAGATGCTCACGCTCCATACCAGCGGTGGGCGCGAGATGATGCAATGGGCCATCAAAGCCCAAAAGCAGCACGCACCCCACCTACTGCTGCTCGGCGTTACCGTCCTCACTTCCATGGACACCCCTGGCTTGGCCGAGACGGGCGTCAGCGCCGCCCCGGCCGACCAAGTCGTCCGTCTCGGCCGGCTTGCCATCGACTCCGGCCTCCGCGGTCTCGTTTGCTCTCCGCTTGAACTTGCCCCGCTACGTGCAGTGCTTCCAGCCAATGTAGCCCTCGTCACCCCAGGTATTCGTCCCCGCGGCGCTGACGCCGGTGACCAATCGCGCATCATGACGCCCGCCGAAGCCGCCCGCGCGGGCGCCAGCCACATCGTCGTCGGCCGCCCGATTTTCAAAGCTCCCGATCCCGTAGCCGCCGCCCGAGCCATCTTGGCCGAGCTCGAGAGCAACTAAACCTAAGCCTTCAAACCAACCCGTTTACCATGCCACGTACCGCCGCCATCCTCCTCGCCGCCGGCAGCAGCACTCGCATGGCCGGTGCCGTCGCCGATAAAATTCTTGCGCCCCTGGCCGGCCGTCCGGTCTTCGCGCATTCCGCCGCCGCCTTTGCCGCCAGCGGCGTCGCCGATTTCTTCGTCGTAGTGTATAGGGACCAACGCCAGATGCTTACACTCTCGGCGCACACCCCGACGCCATGCGTGCTCGTCAAAGGCGGCGCCGAGCGCCAAGACTCCGTCGCCGCCGCGCTCGCCGCGCTCCCACCCGATATCGCTTACGTTTTCATCCACGACTGCGCCCGCCCACTGGTGAGCCCTGAGCAGCTCGTCGCCCTGCATAAAATCGTCGTCCGCGAACACGCCGTCGTACTCGCCCATCGCGTCACTGACACCATTAAAAAACACCGCCCCGACGCACGCCTGCGCACCCTCGAACGCGAGCGTCTCTGGGCAATGGAGACGCCTCAGGTTTTTTCTCGCGACCTACTCGACCGCGCCTACAGCCGAGTCGCCAAGAAAAAACTCCGCATCACCGACGACGCCCAAGCCGTCGAAGCCCTCGACCACCCGATCGCTCTACTGGAAAACACCTCGCCCAACCCAAAACTGACGACGCCTGGCGACCTCGCCTACCTTGAGTTCCTTATCGCGCGCACTTCCGCCCCAGCCCAATTTTTGGGCTAGCACTTGCAAAAGTTTCGCATGAATCTCCGCATCGGTCACGGCTACGACATCCACCGCCTCGTCCCAGGCCGTCCGCTCATACTCGGCGGCGTCCGCTTCGCCACCAACTACGGCCTAGACGGACATAGCGATGCCGACTGCCTCACTCACGCGATCTGTGATGCGCTCCTTGGCGCCGCCGCCCTACCCGACATCGGTCATTTTTTTCCCAACACTGACGCAGCCTTTAAAAACATCGACTCACAACTACTGCTCAGGCGAGTCGTCGGCGAACTAGCGGCCCGTCATTACACAGTCGTTAACATCGATGCCTCTCTCATCGCCGAGAAACCCAAAATTGCACCACACCTCGCTGCGATGAAATCCGCCCTGTCTGCGTCCACTGGGCTACCCATCGATTGCATCGGGCTGAAAGCCACCACCAACGAAGGCGTGGGCGATCTGGGCCGCGGGCTCGCTATTGCCGCCCACGCGGTCTGCCTGATCGGAAAAAATCCATAAGGTTCATCCGCCTCTTCGCCGCCGCACACTAATGTTTGCCTTTTTTTTGCGCCCCTACGCCCGCCACCTTTTGCCGCGGTTTTTCTCACTGCTGTTTCTACACTTAGCCTTGAGCGGTTGTGCACCTCGCGAAACGCCCGTCAACGCAGGCAATGCCACACAGACCTTGCATCGTGGCATCGGCAACGACCTCGCCGACCTCGATCCGCACCTCGCCACCCAGGCCACTGACTACAACGTCCTCTCTGCACTTCTTGAGGGCCTCGTCGCCGAAGACCCAGTTGATCTCCACCCCGTGCCTGGCGTCGCCCAATCCTGGACGATCTCGCCCGACGGCCGCACCTACACGTTCCGCCTGCGCGCCGACGCTCGCTGGTCCAACGGCGCCCCGGTCACCGCCGAGGATTTCTTCGCCTCATGGCGCCGCATGTTGACGCCATCACTCGGCGCCGATTCCGCTAATCTCCTCTACATCATCCAAGGCGCCGAGGCCTTCCACAAATCCACCGCGCCGTGGTCTGCCGTAGGCCTGGCCGCGCCCGATGCGCGTACCTTTGTCGTAACCCTCGAGCACCCCGCGCCGCACTTTCTTGCGCTGCTAAACCACACCGCTTTTTTTCCCGTTTACCTACCCGCCATCGAAAAAAGCGGATCAAGCACCATCCGCGGCAACCCCTGGGCTCGACCAGGGACCTTCGTAGGCAACGGACCATTTAACATTAAGACCTGGCGCGCAGGCCAAGTCATCATCGCAGAGAAATCCTCCACCTATTGGGATGCCTCCCAGGTCCGTCTCAACGCCATTCATTTTCATGCTATTGAGTCCGTCGAAACCGAAGAACGCGCCTTCCGCGCCGGCCAACTTCACCTTACGGAAACTGTCCCACCTGGAAAAATAGATAACTACCGCAAGAGCTCGCCTGAGCTGCTCAGAATCGACCCCCTGCTCGGTACTTATTTTTTTCGCCTTAATCTCAACCGGCCCCCGCTCACCGATCCGCGTATCCGCCGAGCCCTGAGTCTCGCCATCGATCGCACTGCCATCGTCGAGAAAATCCTTCGCGGCGGCCAACTGCCCGCAACCCGCCTCGTGCCGCCCGCGCTGCTAGCATCGCCCCTCGACACGCTGCCTGCACCTACCCCAGGAGTCGCTGCCGCCCTGCTGGCCGAAGCGGGTTATCCCGGTGGCCGCGGACTTCCCCCTCTAGAACTCTTATTTAACACCTCCGAAATCCACCGCACCATCGCCGAAGCCGTGCAAGAAATGTGGCGCCATGAACTCGGCCTCGAAGTGCGCCTAACGAACCAAGAACTCAAAAGCACGCTTTCGGCTCGCCGTGCCGGTGATTTCCAAATTCTTCGATCCGTCTGGACTGCCGATTACTCCGACCCCACTTCGTTTCTCTCGATCTTCACGACCACCAGCGGCAACAATTATACAGGCTGGGGCGACTCCGCCTACGATGCCGCTCTTTTCTCCGCCGCGCGAACGAGCGATGCCGCCACCCGCAATACGCTGTTCAATCAAGCGGAACGCATTCTACTCGAAGCCGCACCGATCATTCCGATTTTCCACTATACCCACGTGTTTCTCCTACAGCCGTCCGTGCGCGGCTGGAATTCCACGGTACTCGACCACCACCCCTATAAACACGTCTGGCTTGAGTCGCGCTAATGCGCCGCTCACGGCTCGAGTCCAAATTTTCGCGGATCAAAACCTCGCGCTGTCAGCGCCGCGCTTAACGCCTTAAGGTCCAGCCGCGCTCCCGGGCTAATTCCATTAGTGCGAAACCAGCCTTGATTCGTTTCCACAACAAACTGCAGCCGCTGGCTACGAGACGGCAGCGATTTCTCGTCAAAAGGATACGCGGGGTAATATTCCACCAAAGCCCCCTCTGGGCTAAGGTACGCGATATCCAGCGGCGTCGGTGTGTTTCGCATCCAAAAGCTCATTGGTTGCGGACGCTCAAAAACAAACACCATTGCGTCATCTGCTCCCAAATCGCGGCGCTCCATCAAACCACGCTCGAGCTCCTTCGGCCGCACCGCCAACTGCATCCGCAGCGCTTTTCCGCCTAGGTTAATCGTAAACCAGTCCGAGACGCTCTTCACTTCTTTAACCACAACCGATTTTCCTATAGCTGTTTCCGTTTGGCCACACGCCGAAAAAAACAGCACCGAGGCGACCGCCGCCACCTTAAACGTGCATGAAACCAGATTTGCATTCTTCATCAGCTCAGTGGCTAATCGTAGTAGTAACTTAATTCAACTCCTCTCTCACGCCGTGCCCCCCTCACCGCTCCCGCCCGCTCCGCCGCCTTTGCTCTACGCCGACACCGAGCGCAGCGCCGACGCGCTCTACTTTGGCCGCGTCGACGTCCCTGATCCTTTTGTGGCGCTCGCCGCACATGGGAAAAAATACGCAGTCGTGAGCGCCCTGGAGTTTGGCCGCGTACGCCGCAACTCCGCCTTTGATCGCGTCCTCCCGCTCGAGACCTACCTCGCTAAAGCCCGCGAAATCTGGCCGCAACGCAAGCCCGGCGCTGCCGAGGTCATCTTCATTCTAGCGCGCGAGCTGCGCCAACTATCGTTCACCGTCCCTGAGGATTTTCCTGCTGGCGTTTACGAAAAACTTTTTGAACTCGGTCTCGATCTCGTCGTTGCGAACGGCCCACTTTTTCCCTCACGAGAAATCAAAACGCCGACCGAGATCGCCGCACTGCGCGAAGGCAACCGCTGCAGCGCCCTCGGCATCGCCGCTGCCGCAAGCGTACTGCGCGCCAGCGTAATCCGAGGCCGCGCACTCATTTACCAAGGTAAAACGCTCACGAGCGAACGGCTGAAATTCGCCATTGAGTCCGCTTGTCTTGCCGCCGGTGCCGTCTCCACCAATACCATTGCCGCCGGCGGGAACCAAGCCTGTGACCCCCACCAGCGTGGTTCCGGCCCAATCCGCCCTCACGAATTAATCATCGTCGACGTCTTTCCGAGAGTCTCCGCCAGCGGCTATCACGGCGATATGACGCGCACGTTCTTGCGCGGCCACGCTTCCGACGCCCAACGCGACCTCGTAGCTGCCGTCCGCGCGGCCCAACTCGCTGCACTTAAAATCATCCGCGCCGGAATCACCGCTCGCGCCGTCCACGAGGCAGTGGTAGCGACTTTTGCTGCTCGTCGCTATGAAACCCATCACACGCCCAAAGGTTCATCGGGATTCTTTCACGGTACCGGACACGGCCTAGGTCTAGCCGTCCACGAATCCCCCGGCGTCAGCTCACGCTACGACAATATACTCCGGCGCGGCACCGTTGTCACCGTCGAGCCAGGCCTCTACTATCCCGGACTAGGTGCCTGCCGCATAGAAGACGTTGTCCAAGTCACCGCCATCGGCCATAACCTCCTTTCCAAATCACCCTACACTTGGGAACTTCGCTGATCGAATGCTCCGATGAAAAACCTCCCCTCCCTGCTTAAAAAAATCTCAGCCCTCCGCATTCTCGTCATCGGAGACGTCATGCTTGACCGCTATCTTTGGGGCGACGCCACTCGGATCTCCCCAGAGGCGCCAGTCCCTGTCGTAGACATCCAACGTGAAACCGCCACCGCTGGCGGTGCCGCCAACGTAGCCCTTAACCTCGCCTCGCTCGGAGCACGCGCTACGGTGGCGGGATACTTCGGCGATGACGACGCGGGCCGCACGCTCAAGGCCAAGCTCGGTGAGAAGAAAATCAACACCCTCACCACCCCCGGCAAAGCCCAGACCATAGTCAAAACCCGCGTTCTAGTCCAACGCCAACAACTCTGCCGCCTCGATCGCGAGGGGCCACCCTCCGCATACGCCGTCACCGCCGTAGAAGCAGAAAAACTGCTCCGCGCCGCCATCGCCTGTCACGACGCGGTCATCTTCTCAGACTACGCCAAGGGCATTCTAACGGACGACCTTGTCGCGCGCATCACCAGCCTTGCCCGGGCCGACGACAAATTCATCGCCCTCGACCCTAAGCCCCGCCACGCCCTTAGTTTTCACGGCCTCGATTTAATCACGCCGAACAAACGCGAAGCGCTTGAGTTGGCCGGTATTCACCCCACCCCACACGAGCCTTTTCCCGCCGCCGCAGTCTGCGCTCGCCTCCACGAGAAATTCGCCACCAAACACCTCGTCATCACCTTAGGTGAAGACGGTATGCTACTGAGTACAGGCGGCAAAATTCTTAAGACCATTCCCACCGCCGCCCGCGAAGTTTACGATGTTTCCGGCGCTGGCGACACCGCCCTAGCAGCCCTCGTCCTTGCACTCGCTGCCGGCGCCAAACTCGAAGCTGCCGCTCATTTTTCCAACGCCGCCGCCGGTGTTGTCGTCGGCAAACTTGGCACCGCTACTGTCACCCCTGCCGAGCTAAAAGCCTACATCCGCGGCCACTGATCGCCGCAGCGCCTCATGTCCAAAGCCCTTTTTCTCGACCGCGATGGTACGATCATAGTTGACAAACACTACCTCGCCGACCCCGCCGGAGTAGAGCTTATCCCCGGGGTCCGCTCCGCTCTTCAACGCGCCCGTGAACTCGGCTATAAACTGTTTCTTTTCACCAACCAGTCCGGCATCGGCCGCGGCCTTTACACGCTGGATGATGCCTTACTCGTCAACGCCCGCATGGAGACACTTCTCGCCTTAGCCTCCCCTCTCTTCGCCGGTCTCTGCATCGCCCCCGAAGCGCCCGACCAGCCTTCGCTCTACCGTAAACCCTCCCCGCGTTTCATCCAGGAAACGATCGAGGCGCACCACCTCGATCCCGCCCAATGCGCCATGATCGGTGATCGCCCCAGCGACGTCAAAGCAGGCCTGAGCGCAGGCATCCGCGCCATCGCTGTCTGCACCGGAGAAGAAACGGCTGAAACCTGGCGCCAACACACGCTGCCCGGCGTTGAAATTCATGCCGACCTCGCCGCCTTCGTCGCCACGCTTACTTGATTTCACAGCGAACGATTTCTCCAGAGTTCAATGAGGTCATCGCCCCCTTAAATCCCTTAGCCCCCGATGCCCGAACTCGCCGAAGCCGAATTTTTTCGTAAACGCTGGCACCAAGCCGCCCTCCACTCTCCGAAGATTCTTCGGGTCCACACCCATGACGAAAAAAAACTTTTTCGCACCGCGCCCGCCTCCATTTTAAGCGCCGCTCTAATTCATTCTGATTACACCACCTCCTCGGCCGCCGCGAAACAGATTCTGTTCCGATTCCAACGCGCTAAAAACGCCACTGCTCCAGCCATCGACGCCTGGCTAGGAATCCATCTCGGCATGACCGGCGAGCTCAGCGTATTCGCGCCCACGCACGACCCCCGCAAACACGACCACCTCGTGCTTTACACCGACGCGCACGCTCTCGTCTTCTCCGATCCCCGCATGTTCGGCCGCGTCCAGTTTCATCTTGGTCCCACCGGCCCGATCTGGTGGACCCAAATCGCCCCTGCCCTGCTTTCAACCGCATTCAGTGCCGAGGTCATTGCCGCGTTTCTAAAGCGCCGCGCTCGCGCCCCGATTAAAGCCGTCTTGCTCATGCAGGAACGCTTCCCCGGCATCGGCAACTGGATGGCCGATGAAGTCCTGTGGCGCGCCGCAATTCACCCTGCGCAACCCGCCGGCACACTCCGGCCAGCCGAGGTCAAAAAACTATGGAGCGAGTGCCGCAACGTAGCCCGCCTCGCCCTCAACACCATCGCTGGACGCGGTGACGACATTCCGTCCGATCTCAATATCGCCATACCCGACACCTGGCTCTTCAATCACCGCTGGAAAAAAGGCGGTCTCTGTCCAAGAACCAGAAAAAAACTCGCTCGCGCCGAGATCGGCGGTCGCACCACCTGCTGGTCCCCCGCCCGCCAAAAACTCCACGCCTGATTCCCATGCTTCTTCCCGCCCACTCCACCCTTCTTTTCATCGGCGACTCCATCACCGACTGCGGCCGTGATGCCACCGGCAACCCCACCCCGTGGAACCTCAACACCGGCCTAGGCCGTGGATATGTCGAGCACGTCGCGAGTCACTTTGGCGCCGTCTATCCCGCACGCGCCATCCGCGTCATCAACCGAGGCATTTCCGGTCACACCGTTCGCGACCTCGCGGCCCGTTGGTCTACCGACGTTCTCGCCGCCAAACCCGACTGGCTCTCGGTCATGATTGGCATTAACGACGTCTGGCGCCAATTCGATCAACCGCTTGTTCCAGAAGCCCACGTCACGCCCGATATCTACGAACGTACCCTCGCCCGCCTCGTCCGCCAAACTCGCCCCAAAGTCCGCGGCCTTATACTTATGACGCCCTACTTCATCGAACCCAATCGGGCCGACCCCATGCGCCACCGCATGGACGAATATGGAGCCATTGTGAAAAAAATCGCCGCCCGCCACAACGCCCTCTGCGTCGACACCCAAGCGGTATTCGACGCCGTTCTTGTCCACATTCATCCGATGACTCTAGCTTGGGACCGCATCCACCCCAACGCCACCGGCCATACGATTCTCGCTCGCGCCTTTCTCTCCGCTATCGGAGCTTAAACCCCCGCATGTCCGCTCCTGTAAAAAAAATCCGCCTCGACGAACTCCTCGTCGCCCGCGGCCTTGCCGTGTCCCGCGCCCAAGCCAAAGCCCTCGTCATGGCCGGCCGCGTTCACAGCGGAACCGAGCGCCTCGACAAACCCGGCCGCGATTTCCTTTCCGACTGCGAACTCACCGTCGAGCAACCCCCGCGCTTCGTCAGCCGCGGCGGTGAAAAACTTTTCGCCGCCCTTGCCGCTTTCGCCCTTGATCTAACCGGCGCCCATGTCCTCGACGTCGGCGCCTCCACGGGCGGCTTCACGGACTGCGCCCTCCAAGCCGGCGCCGCCGATGTCATCTGCGTCGACGTGGGCCGCGCCCAACTCCATGCCAAACTTCTCGCAGATTCCCGGGTCACCAACTTCGAAAAAATCAACGCCCGCCATCTCACAGTCGGCGATCTACCCCGTAACGAGTTCGACGCCGTCGTCACCGACCTATCCTTCATTTCCCTCAAAGTCGTGCTCCCGGCCATATGGCCGTTTGTGCGCCCAGGCGGAGTTCTTGTCGCCTTGGTTAAACCGCAGTTCGAAGCCGGGAAAGCCGAAGTCGATAAAGGCCGCGGGATCATCCGCGATCCCGCCGTACAACAGTTCGTCCTTGCAGATATTCGCTCCTTCGCTCTCGGGCTCTTGCGCGGCGCCACCCTCATGGGGACCATCGACTCTCCCATCACCGGAACCGATGGCAACCGGGAGTTTCTCCTGGGCCTCCGCCGCTCTATATAAAAAAGTTTCCCCCAATTCCGCAGCCCTGTAATTTCCCTTTTTGAGTATGAAAGCCCTCCGCTCGCTAGCCTTCGTTACGAACGCCGATAAATCCGGCGCCCCTGAGCTCGCGCGCGAACTCATCGCCCTCGCTCAAGCCGCAGGCCTGGCCACCAAACAGACGGCACGGCGCTCCATCACCCAGGGATGGCTCTCCGGCTACGATGCCTGCTGCGTAATTGGCGGCGATGGCACGCTGCTAGGCGTAGCCCATGAAGCCGCCCGCGCCCAAATCCCCATCATCGGCATCAACCGCGGCAGTCTAGGCTTCCTCACCACCTTCTCTGCCGACGAAGCCCGCACCCAATTTGCATCACTGCTGCGGGGTGAATTTAAAATCGCGTACCGCTCCCTTCTCTCCTGCACCAGCGGAGACAAACACCACGACATCGCACTCAATGACGTCCTAATTAAGGACCAATTTAACTCTCGCCTCGCCCGCCTCGAAGTCTTCGCCAACGATCAGCTCGTAACGGAATACACCTGCGACGGTCTCATTTTTTCAACGCCCACTGGCTCTACTGCCTACAACCTCTCAGCGGGTGGCCCACTCATCATGCCCGATGCCGGTGTAATTGCGATGACGCCCATCTGCCCGCATACGCTCAGCAACCGATCCATCATCTTCCGCGACGACATGCGCCTGCGCGTACGCAGTTGCAACGTCGATTCCACCCTCCTTATCGCGATGGACGGCCAACGCAACCTCGTCTCCTGCGCCGCTACCCCTATCGAGATCACAATTTCGCCGCTTAAACTTGCCCTCGCACAGAGTCTCGATTACGAGCACTTCGCGGTGGTCCGCACCAAACTGCATTGGAGCGGCGGTTTCGTCGAAAAAAAATAAACAGGCGCGGACATTGGCCGCTGGGCACTGGCCGCAAAAAAGCCCCGACTCGCGCCGGGGCTAAAAAATCAAAAGTGAGCAAATCGCTCACTTCTTTTCTGGGGCCTTCTCTTCTTTCTTAGCTTCGCCGCCGTCCTTCTTCTTTTTAGCGGCGCGCATTGCAGCCATTTCTTCGTCGTCGAGCTTACCGTCGTGGTTTTTGTCCCACATCTCGAGCTGCTTCTTGGAGGGTTCTTTTTTCTTAGGAGCGTCTTCAGCGCGGAGCGAAGGAGCGGCAAACGTAGCGAGCACAGCGAGAGCGCTGGCGAGGGTGATCAGTTTTTTGTAGGTAATTTTTTGCATAGCACGAAAACTCTGACTAATTTACATCAAGAAAGCCAGCCCACAATATGGAATAATGCATTAGGCCACAGCCTTGCGCTTGGTAAGCCAAGGGCCAACATACGGTGATTGCCCATGAGCGATTTTCTTACTGCCCGCCGCACCCGTGTCGCAGCCAACTTACCCTTGAACGATGCGTTACTCATCGTCGGAGCTGGCCGACCGGTAGCACTTCCTGAAATCAGCGACCAGACTTACCCTTTTCGTAGTCACGCCGAATATTTTTATCTCACCGAGCTTGAATGCACTGAGGGTATTATGGCGTACGACCCGCGAGACGGTGAATGGGTTTCATTCGTGCCTGCGGTCACGCAATCCGAGCGTGTTTGGGAGGGCAGCACTCAACTCGAAGGCTGCCCTCTCGCCGATTTCGCCTCCTGGCTCGCCGGCCGCTTCGGTCGCCCCGTTGCCCAACTCGGCGCCCCACGACCCGATATCGCGCTCGACGCCGAACTCAACAAGCGCATCCGCGAGTATTTTCACCACGCCCGACGTGCCAAAGACCAACACGAGCTAGAGTTACTACGATCCGCTTGCTCCGCCACTGCCTCCGGCTATCACAAACTCGCCCAACTCATCCGACCCGACATCTCTGAGCGCGAGATTCAAATCGAACTCGAAGCAGAATTCTTTCGCGCCGGCGCCACGCAAACTGGCTATAGCACCATTGTTGGCACGGGCTTGAACTCTGCCGTCCTTCACTTCTCACCGACCTCACGTCGTACGCGTAAGGGTGATTTCGTCCTCATTGATGCCGGCGCAGCAATTGGGCGCTACACGGCCGACGTCACCCGCACTTACGTCGTCGACCAACCTGATCCATTCCAACGCGATCTGTATCAAATTGTTCTCCATGCGCAAGAACGTGCCATTAGCCGCTGCGTAGCTGGCGCCGAGTGGAGCCACCTCCACCTCGCCTGCGCCGTAGAGATGGTCGCGGGCCTGGTCGCCATGGGTGTGATGCGCGGCTCGCCCACCTCGCTCGTCGAACAGGAAGCGCACACACTTTTTTTTCCACACGGACTCGGCCACATGGTCGGCCTCGGTGTGCGAGATGGCAGCGGCCTCCTGCCCGGCCGCACCAAAAACCCCAGACCGTCGCTTCGCACGTTACGCATGGACCTCCCTTTAGAACCCGGCTACGTGGTCACCGTTGAGCCCGGCCTATATTTCATCCCTCCCTTACTCCAAGATCCGTCCCTGCGCGCTACCTACCGCGATAGCGTCAACTGGCCTCTCGTTGACCAATACCTCCAGCTTGGTGGCGTGCGCATTGAAGACAACATCCTAGTTACTAACGGCGCACCTGAAAATCTCACGGCTAAAATCCCGAAATCACTCTAACGCGTATTGGTAAAAACTCGCCGCATTCCACCAGTCACGATCGCGAGCGTTGCCAGCGAATTCACCGGCATCAAAATCGCTGCGATCAGAGGATTCATTTTTCCGGCCACAGCCAGTCCGACCGCGAGTACGTTATAGAGAATAGAAAACACCAAAATCACTCTCTGCGTCTGTCGCCGTACTGCATCCACTTCGAATAAAGCCCGGACACCACCGATCCCGCGGCCAAGATAATAAAAATCCGCCTTTTGCTCGAGTAATCCGCGGTGAATCACCGGCGTCCCGCGACATAGCGCACGATCAAACGCCAGGCTGTCGTTAGCGCCGTCACCGAGCATCAGCGCATCCGTCGCCCGATCTCCAGCGAACCATGCTGCTTTTTCCTGAGGCGAGAGATCACCCAAAGCACAGCTAGAGGATAGACCTAATTCTCGAGCCAGTGCCGCCACTTTCGCGCGCCGATCACCGCTTAAAATCTGCACAACTAATCCACGTCGATGCAGCGCTTCCACTTCCACCCGCACATCAGATCGGACCGTGTCCGCAAAAATAAATTCCGCCATCACTATGCCGGCCCGAGCGAAAACTGTAGCCTCGGCCCGTTGCGGCACGGCGCGCCAGCCCGCACGCCCAAGTGACCACTCGCCAAGCTCAACGCCGTAGCCAACAACTTCCGATAACTCACCAGAAAGCACTTCGGAAGGGCCCGCTGCTAAAAGATTCTCGAAGAGCGCCAGACTCACTGGATGTGGATTATCTCTCACTAGCGTATGCAATGCACTCCGCGCCGAGGGTTCCAAAGCGCGTAACACTTCTGGATTCAACAACACCGGCGTCTCCAGCGTTAGCGTGCCTGTTTTATCAAAAACTATCTGTCGCACATGCCTAAGCCTCGTCCAAAGTTCTTCGTCTCGCACAAACACCCCCCGACGGCGCAAAGCCACCGTCGCCAATTCGTCTCCCAGAGGAAATGCTAGCGCCACCGCGCATGGACACGAAACGATGAGCACTGCGGTCACGACCGCCCATGTGCGAAGCGCATCTCCCGTTTCCCACCACCATGAGACACCCGCCAACAACGCGAGCCCAAGAATTGCGCCAGTGTAACCACGCACGATTTTATCAAGCCATCCATCTCGTGATCGTACTCGCTCAGGCGTGTGCAACAGCTGGGCAAGTAACGATTCATTCCACTTCTGCCGTGCGGTGAGTCGTAGCGGCAACATTCCAATGTGTACCGCCCCAGCGGGCACTCGCGAGCCTGGGGCCAAGACTTGAGGCTCCGCCTCGCCATTGATTGAGGCCAACGAAATGGTCGCTCCTTCGGCGCCGAGTTGCGATTCGACCGGATTTGTCTGCCCGGATTTGAGCACATAAACTTGCCCAACCCGTAGCGTCTCAGGGGCGACTTCACCCGCGTCCTCAGTCCACACGTGTGGTGGCTTGGGTTGCAATTCCAGTAAGCGACGCCGATTCCGCTCTACTGCTGAGACTTGGGCCCAGCGACCGATTAGCATCAGCAGGATAAACCCGCTCACAAAATCGAAATAAATAAAGCGCTCTTCGCTCGCGAACCAGCCGTAGAGCGAGCCCGTATAGGCGCCCATGATTCCAAGCCCGATCGGCAGATCGATGTGCATCGCTCCGACGCGCAACGCACGTAAAGCGCGGCCAAGAAAATAAATTCCACCGACCAAAAAACTAAGCGAAGAGAAAGCCAACGACAACAACCCAAACAAACGCGCATACTCGAAGGTCGCCTCCATCCCAAAATAAACGGGAAACGTGAACAACATCACGTTCATGGCAAAAGCCGTGCACAATCCGATGCGTTTCGCGAGCACACGACTCTCTAGCTCGGTCCGCGCGTTACCTAGCGGGCCTACAAGATAACCAAAAGCCTGCAATATGCGCGCAAACGACACGCCATCGAAAACACCGACGATCCAGCGCAAACGCACTGTACCCAGTTGCGCGTTAGCCACGATATCGCGCGCGCCGACCTGTTGTGCGAACAGGCGTTCAATCAACCACACGCAGCCCGAGCACGAAACCCCTTGAAGATCCAAAACAAGCTCAGGCGGGCGTGCAGAGCCAGCCACCGCAAGCTCAGCCCCTCGTAGCGCTGTTTCAAGCCACGCGTAATCTCGCGCTTGGAACACCGCCGCATCCGCCGGCACCGTGATCTCATCTTTGATGCGGTAATACCCGGCCAAACCGTGTTCGTGCACTAGGCGGAAAACATAGCTACAGCCTGCACAGCAAAAGCCCGAATCCAACATGCGCATATCTATCAACTGCGCACCACAATGCTTGCATAGTGGTTTGCCTCGCACCCGTGTACCCGAAGGCACGAAAGAAACCACAGGAACAGCAATTGGATCCGGACTGAGTTCAACGTTCATTCTAAAAACAAATCAACGACGACGGATCTGGTCCGACGAAACCAAGCGTGGCCCGTAGACGCCAACCCACAACCGCAGCCGTAACAAACGCCAGTACCATGCGCGTGCGCGCGAGCCAGAACGGCGATAGTTTTGTACGCACCCATTGAAACTGACTTTGAGCAAGCCAAAGCAACGGCACCGTACCTAGGCCAAACGCGATCATGAACTCTACCCCGCGCAAGGCCGAGCCTGAGAGCGCAGCAAGTGCGATCAGAAAATAGAGCGGACCGCACGGGAGCAAAGGCGTCGCCAATCCGAGAGCCACGGCAGCCTCGGTACGGGAGCGAGTCCGAAGCCAACCTTGCAAACGGAACATCCAACGCCCCAATCCAGAAATCCTAGGAATGTAACGATCCCAACGCAGCCCCAACGCGATAAAAAAAATCACCGTGACCCAAGGCAACCAGCGTAGTGCTGATTGCGAAATCCAAGTGAGCGGCAAACGGCCAAACCCGCCCGCCAAAGCCCCGAGCATGGCGTAACTCGTAATTCGAGAAAGGTGATAAACGGTGCTCACCGTCTGCGCGTCAGTGCGATCACCTCGTCTAGGCATCAATGAACAGGCCAATGGTCCGCACATGCCGGCGCAGTGTAAACTCGTGACCAATCCGGCCACAAGAGCCGATGCCGGCGAGTTGATAGCGGCAAATTCCATGCGATCAACGGGACGTTACGAACGGCACCTCGGCGACCGGGTGCTTTGAGGCATAAGTGATCCAAGCCGTCCAAATGGTGATTTGTAACGCAAACATGACCACCACGAGCCAGACTAGTCTCAAGTGCTTGGATTCAGGAATGTTTAGGGTCTTTATGCTCACGTTTTTGCTCTAATGACCCATTGTGGCCGGTTGCTTCGGGGCCGAGAAATTCCACATCGCGCTCGAGATGAAAGTGCTCGGTTTCGTCTTCCACCCGTACTTCTAAAATGAAAGGACCAGTATATTTTTTTCGCGCCAACTGAAGCACAAGTGGTTGCACCGTTTCCGACAGTGCCGGCACTTCAAATATCGTAGTTAGACCGGTTTGCTGAAGATCAGCCGGCGTATAGTTCAGATGCAAGACATAGCGCGCAGGTTGATTCCGCTTGTTAACGACGCGTACCAGGAACTGGTTGCGCACAAAATCGTCGCTCACAATGTAAGGCGCTCCCGTCATGCGGGTAATTCCTAAATTGGCCGGACGAATCGTGGAAATCGCCCAAAAAGCAACACTCGCACCCGCCGCGAGAAGTGCGCCGTAAAGCACGGTGCGTGGCCGCCACCACTGGGTTGCATTACCGGCAAACGCCGTCTGCGAATCATACCGAATCAGGCCACGAGGACGCTTAAGTTTGGCCATGACTTCATCGCAGGTATCGATGCAGGCGGTGCAACCGATGCATTCCATCTGGAGGCCTTGGCGAATATCGATACCGGTAGGGCAGACGTGAACACAGCGACTGCAGGAAATACAATAGCCAGCACCCAGCGCACCTAGTTTGCCACGAGGCTCGCCGCGCTGCACATCATAGCCAACCACCAAGGAGTGACTATCAATCAACGCCGATTGCAGACGGCCATAAGGGCATATGACAATGCAGAGCTGCTCACGAAACCAAGCGAAGTTGAAATACAGTCCACCCGTATACACTGCCATGAAAGCAAATGACGCCCAATGCTCTGCAGGCGCCTCCTTCATCATGGCCCACACCGTCGGCAATGAAATGAAATAGGCGAAAAACAAGTGCGTGATCACCGCTGAAACAATTAGATAGATAGAGTGCTTTAGGACACGTTTAAGGAATTTACCAACGCTGAGCGGAGCATCGGCCAAGGCACGACGTTGCACTGCGTTTCCGTCAATCCAGCGCTCAATACGGCGATAGACGTGATCCAAAAAAATAGTATTCGGGCATGCCCACCCACACCAAATGCGTCCCAATAGCGCCGTTACAAAGAAAAGCGAGAAACCAACTCCAGTGATTAGAAAGAAAATTAGCCACAAATCTTGAGCCGCAAAGGTAAGTCCAAACAGATGGAAATGGCGTTCGTTGAGATCGAGAAAGACCGCTGGATAACCGTTAATTTTGATCCACGGCAGCGCGAGGTATAAAACAATCAAAAACATCGCCGACCACTGCCGCGCCTGCGTAAAACGTCCGTGAGAGTCCGCCGGATATAAAAAGGCCCGGGAGCCATCATCAAGAATCGTGGTGACAGAATCCCGATTGGGATGAAGCGGAGGCTGAGACATTGATTATTTTGGAGCCTGAGGAATCCAGGCTGCCTGAACCTCGATCGGCTCCCCTTCTTTATGGTAGCTAAGAATGTAAGCAACGGCTTCAGCGGATTTCTTGGCCCCAATCACAGGAACCCAGGCAGGCATACCTTTAGCGAGAACCCCTTTTCCCAGTGTCGCGTAAATCTCGGTAGGCGTACCGCCATGAATCCAAAGTTGGTCTACAAGGTTGGGGCCGATCGCACCGGTGAGTTTGTCCGTGTGGCAACTTGCGCAGAGCGTGTTGAAGGTGGTCCGACCGGATTCTACGAAAACGGGGTTCCGGCTCATTTTCCAGAGGCTTGCGCTGTCTGTGATAGGCGCGGAGGCAAGGCGTGCAGCTTCTATCTTTGTCATTTCACGCGTCACTTCCTGTGGACCATCAAGACCGACGTGAAACCATTGGAAATATGCCCAATATCCAACCCAGAAGATGATGGCGCCGTACAAGGTCATCAACCACCAGTTCGGGAGTCGTTTATCGAATTCTTGAATGCCGTCGAAGGAGTGACGCCGAAGTTGGCCGTCTTCAGGCGGTGGGATCGTTGTCATGGCAGGCGGAAGGGGTGGGCGTGGCGAAGGGCAGGTTTTCGAAACGGGCGAGTTGGGGTCGCTTCATGCGCATGGCCCGCCAACTGATGGACCCAAAAATGGAAACCGCTGTGATGAAGGCAACGAGCGTGAAAAACGTACTGGAATCTTCAAAGATGAGGCGACGGAACATAAGAGAAATAAAATGCGTTAATTATTTTCAATAAAATCGGTGGATCAGTGCGTGACCATTAACGATGGCTCGACGGTCTCGTATTTCCCGAGTTTCTGGAGATAAGCAATTAGGGCGACGATCTGCTTATCAACCGCGATAGAACTACCAGCAGTGCGGAGATCTTCAGTGATGCCTTTGGCCTGAAGATTGAAGTCCGCCATAATTTGCGCGTCGGTCCATGCCGGATAGGGCACGCCGAGCATGCGTTGCACGGTAATCTTTCTGGGTAGCGCTTCGACATCGGTCGAGGTGTTAAACAACCAAGGATAGTTGGGCATGTTAGAACCAACAGAGATCGAGCGAGGATCTTCCATGTGGCGCAGATGCCAGATATTGGGATATTTCGAACCGACTCGGGCCAAGTCCGGACCTGTACGCTTCGAACCCCATTGAAAGGGATGATCATAGATGGACTCGCCCAGTCGCGAGTAGTCGCCATAGCGCAGTACGTCGGGTACCAGCGTGCGGATCATCTGTGAGTGGCAGTTATAGCAGCCCTCGCTCACGAAGATGTCGCGGCCAGCAAGTTCCAGCGGTGTGTAAGGTATTTGACGGCGCCCCTCAATGTTTGCCGCACGATTCACGATAACTGTGGGGATAATTTGAACAAGCCCTCCGACAGCGACTGCAATGACTACGAGAATCGTAAAAGGCGCAGAGTTAACTAACAGTCGATCGTACCAGGCAGCCCAGTTTTTGCCTCGTGATTCAAAATGAGCGAAGGCGAGCACTATGCAAAACAGAAGGCCAAAAATACCGGCAATGCTCAGAATATCGCCGCCAAACATCCACACGCAGGAGAACCCTACGCCAAGAATCGAGAAGGCCACCGGTGGGTTTAGAAACGTGCCGACCAGTGTGATTTTATCCTCGTAGGGGATAATTCCTTCATCAGAGAACACCTCGATGGTGCCATTGACTGGCCGAGCGCCAGCGATGGTTTTCAAGAGGTTATAAATGAGGAGGAACCAGCCAACAAGATACAGCGCACCACCGATCACACGCATCAGCATCATCGGGCGAATCGTGTTTAGGGTATCGAGGAAATTGGGGTAAGCCAAAACGGTGCCACCCTCGATTGTGGCATTCAACATGACACCTTGAGTGATACCGCTCGTCCACATCGCACCGACGTAGAGAAGAATGCCGACGGTCCCGAGCCAGAAGTGAAGATTCGCGAGTGAAACTGAATACAGCGGGCGGTTCCAGAGACGCGGCAGCAACCAATAAATCATGCCTGCGGCCATGAAACCATTCCAGCCCAGTGTCCCACCGTGGACATGGCCGATGATCCAATCAGTGTAGTGCCCAATGGCATTGACGGATTTGATCGAGAGCAGCGGCCCTTCAAAAGTGCACATACCATAAAATGTGACGGCGGCAGCAAAGAACTTGAGGACGGGATCGGTCCGGAGTTTGTCCCAGGCACCTCGCAACGTCAGGAGGCCGTTGAGCATACCACCCCACGAAGGGGCCCAGAGCATAAGCGAGAAAGTCATGCCCAAATTTTGGAGCCAACCGGGCAGTGCGCTATTCAAGAGATGATGAGGGCCTGCCCAGATATAAACGAAGACCAGTGACCAAAAATGAATGACTGACAATCGGTAGGAATACACCGGCCGCTCTGCCGCTTTGGGCAGAAAATAATACATGATACCAAGAATTGGGGTGGTGAGAAAAAACGCTACGGCATTGTGCCCATACCACCATTGGACGAGTGCATCCTGCACGCCACCAAAGACAGGATAACTATGCAGTAAACTCGTCGGAATGGAGAGATGATTTACGATGTAGAGCATCGCCACCGTGATGATCGTCGCGATGTAGAACCAGATCGCCACGTAGAGGCTCGGTTCGCGTCGTTTAGCCAACGTCCAAAAAAAGTTAACAGCAAAAACGACCCAGATTAGCGTCACCGCGATATCGATCGGCCAGATGAGCTCCGCGTATTCCTTACCGCGCGAGAAACCTAAGGGTAGCGTGATCGCGGCCGCCACAATGATTAGCTGCCAACCCCAGAAATGTAGTTGCGAAAGAAAATCACTCGCCAACCGAGCTTTAACAAGGCGCTGCGTCGAGTAATAGATACCAGCAAACATCATATTGCCCACGAAAGCGAAAATCACGGAATTGGTATGCAGCGGGCGCAGCCGACCAAACGTAAGCCAGGGGAGGTTAAAATTAACCTGCCAATAGTTGAGCTGCGTAGCAATGAGGGTGCCGACCACCATGCCAACGGCGCCCCAAATAACTGAGGCGAGCAGGAATTGGCGGACAACCTTGTCATTAAATTCGATCGTTATTTTTTTATCAGACATGGCGTTAGTATCGATCTGTTAGCGTAAATTCAGGTGCGATCAGCCGCGTGTTTGGGGCAACCAGCACAAGGCGGGTTGCGTTCACTCAGGCAGCCGCAATCAACGCCTATGGCCGTGCGTTCATGCGCTTGCTCATCATAGGTAAGCAAAATCTTAGTCTCACTGATGCGCGGAGTCTCTTCGGCCAAAGGAAGCAACGAGTCGCGTTCCGCACTGCTAATACTGCTGCGGGCGTGTTCCCGAAGGAAGAATATGATGAAGGTAAAAACTAGACAGAGACTGATTGTAAGAGTTAGGGGAACGACAGACATGAGCAGTGGGTTCGGACAGTGAGATCAGGTCCGCTCAATGACGGGTTTCTTCGGCAGGTGCCGACGCGTTTTATCAGTCGAACGACCATGTTTACGGCGAAGCATCTCACGCGCATAAAGCCAGTCATCAAGCTCACGACCGGTTTGGCAGCCACCAGCCAGCCAGAGCAAATATGCTTGGTGCTGAATTTGGGCTTCGGAGGGTTCAAGCGATTCTAAGGCGTGGGTAGCATTGATTTTCATTGGGGGCTAATTTTTATGTTACCTAAAATAACATTTTAGAGCCAATCGGACTGCGCAGGTTTTGGCTGAGAGAGCGCATATCTTGCTGATTCCCGGACTCCTCCAAGCAAAGGATGCACACCCTTTGGCAACGTGCGCGCAGCCAGTATTCGCCCCTCTTGTTAATCTTAAGTTATGCAGGGAGAATTGGTTCAAGCACTGCTCAAGCGACGAACACACATCTGCGCCCGGTGGGCGGCGCTATTACATATTCAGAGGGCTAACAGCGCGTTGGCTCACCCAGACACTCTGATTCACCTCTTAGATTGGACCTGCGATTCGATTATCCACGCACTAGAGGAGCGCACGCCCCTATCGATAACGACCACTCTCTCTCGCCCAGAGTGTCCGTGCGGCCGCAATCCTTACCTGTATTTTTTCATCGCCAGCGAACAAGCGTGGCTGGAAGCGCTGGTTTTCATCCAATTCGCTATCCCCAAACTTGACCCCGTGGATCGAGATGAAGCGGTAGCCGAGCTACTACTCGTAATCCGCACCTTAGCCCAGACTGAGGTCGAGTCGTTTTGCTCGGTGTGCCAATACCGAAATGAAGCATTTGCGACTGCTAAAATCGCTACGCACAAGTAATGCGTTTTAGGCTTTAGTCACACGATGAATATGATCGCGATAAACCGAAGGAGACTCACCAGCAATTCTTAGGAAAACACGGTTAAATTGCGACAGAGATTGAAACCCCGCTTCATAGGCAGCCTCACTCACGCGTTTATGCGGATTGAGCAGTAGGTTTTTAACTTTTTCGACACGCACTCGGGCCAGATAATCGGTGAACGTCATCCCGGTCGCTTTCTTGAAGGTCTTGCAAAAATAAAACGCGCTCATGTTAACGGCACCAGCTACGTCCTTGAGCGCGATCTCCTCGGTCTGGTGATCTGCGATGTAAATCCTAGCCCTCGTCACCGCTGGAGCTTCGCTTGCTCGCTGTTGAACACTAAGTTGGTTACTGACCGATGCCAGATGTTGCGAAAATATCGTAAGCAACCGAAGAATAGATTCGTATTGTTTCTTACTTACAACGCGCGTCTGAAAATACGCCTCTTCAAGTTTTTTGAGATCCACTTCAGAACCCCATTGGACTAATTGCCGGGTCGTTTTGGCAAATTCAGCCTTGGAAGGCTGATGAAGTAAAATTTGCCCTGTCTGCAGAAACGCCACTAGATTTTCTCCGACACGCACCGGCACAGCCGAATCGCACAAACCAGCAAAACACTTAAGTGTTTTAGGCTCCAGTCCTGCCTCTTCCTCGACCTTTTTCTGTATTTGGAGGCACGCCGCACAAGATTTGTTGCTTCGGGCTAGCAGAGCACAAAAGGGCGCCTGTTTGGGATCTTTATGATGAGGCAAGTCAAACGCCTCAATGGAGCGAAGATTAAGCGGTAGACCAGTGGTCTCACGAAAAGCGTGCTCATAATCCCGATAGATATCGGAACGCCGTAGCTGCTCCACGATTGAACGACTACGTTGAGCGGCGGAATCGTCAGTAGCCATGACTTTGAGGGTATGATTAGTTTCAACGCCTGCAAGCTGAACAAAATTAAATGGCCCCCAGCGCAAGAACCTGAAAAATTCCGTGGACAAAGCCTGTCTTCTCAATCTCTCATTTTCTCATGTCTACGCCTCTCGGTAAACTCACCACTCCCGTCAGCCTCATTGTCGATGCCGTGCTCGTGATCGGGTTTTTCCTTTTCATCTACAGTCTGGTTGCCTCGCACGTACCCACACACGACCCCAAAATGGTACTTCTGTGGGGCGGCCTCACCTCAGCCTGCATGTCCGGTGTATTTTGGCTGGCGGTCCAGATGTTCCGCGTGGTCTTAAAGGCCCAGCTCGCGGCTAAGAAAAAATAACCTTCCGCCACCACGCGGTTCACCTAACTAGGCGCGTTGATCTCAACGCGCTTTTTTTATGTACGCGCTCGCCCTGTACTCGCAGACGCTCCTTCGTTTTCAAAGCCCATGACCACTCGCCGACTCCAACACGTTGCCATCATTGGCGGAGGTTTTAGCGGCACCCTGGCTGCCCTCAATCTGGCTAGACTGAGCACCACGCCCCTCAAGATCAGTATCATCAACTACGCCCACCCCGCCGGCCGGGGTATCGCTTACGGCACCGCACGGCCCGAACATCTTCTTAATGTCGCCGCGCGCAACATGTCAGCTTTTCCGGAATTCCCCACACACTTCGTGGAATGGCTGCGCACACGTACAGAATATGCCTCGATATCTGAGGCCGAATTACGGGAAACGTTTATACCGCGTCGTATCTATGGCGACTATCTGCGCAGCCTCGCGTTAAGCTATTGCCGTCCGCTGGACCAACGCTCCCCCGTCCAGATCAATCCCATCGACGGCGAAGTTGTTGACCTGATCCCCGAGATCCAAGGCGCCCGACTCATTCTCGCAGATGGCAACACCCTTATCGCCGATCGCGTTATACTGGCCACTGGCAACGAACCCCCGGCCGATCTCCCAGGTACTGAATCTCTGAGCCTCCACCCTGCTTGGTGCGCCAATCCGTGGATCGACTGGGAAACAAAACTGCCCCCACCCGGCGGAACCGTCGTGCTCCTAGGCACCGGCCTCACTACCGTGGACGCGATTCTAACTTTGCTCACACTCGACTGGCGGGGCCGCATCCTCGCGGTATCCCGCCACGGCCTCTTGCCTCAGTCTCATTTCAAAGGCGTTGATGTCCACGACTTCCCCCCACCCGATGTAGATCTGGCAAGCCTTGGCCTCACTGAATTAGCTAGCCTGGTGGAGCAACAATGCGACCGCCTCCGTCGGATAGGCGCCAATCCCGCCATGATCGTGGATAAACTCCGGCCTCATACCCAACGCATCTGGCAGGCTTTTTCTGATAAAGAACGGCAGCAGTTCATCACCCTCTACGCCGCCCGCTGGAATGTAATTCGGCACCGTATCGCCCCTTCGATCCATCAACAGATCACCGCCGCCGTTACTAGCGGTAGCGTCGAGATCATTCCGGCCAATATCACCACTCTACGTGCCGCAGGTAAGAAAATCACAGTTGATCTGCATGCTGCGGACGGAGCTGCATCAACCCTCGAAGCGGATTTGGTCATCAACGGCACCGGTCCACATACGCGATTCAGCGCGACTCGCTCGCCCTTGTTACGGGCCTTGCTCCACCGAGGCCTCGTTAAAGCCGACTCCTTGGACATGGGAGTCAAAATCAACGCCGATTTCACCGTGATACAACGCGATGATTGTCCGTCACCGCACCTCCTCGCTATCGGGCCACTGCTGCGAGGTACACTCTGGGAAACCGTTGCTGTACCGGAGCTGCGCGGCCAAGCCCTGCGGGTAGCGCAAACGTTACTTGCGGCCACGCCAACCCAACCCGCGAGCGAAGCGGACGTAATCGAGTACTGGATTTAATGTGTCCAGATCGCACTACCGGCCCGAATTAATACTCAGACCGGCAGGTTGACGATGCCTTAGCTCTTGCCGAGGCGGAAACCATTTTTGCGCTTCTCCACTCGCGAAGAAGCAATGATAGCGATTTCAAAAAGCAGATAAAGCGGCAGAGCAAACATCGTCTGAATAAAGGGATCAGGAGTTGGCGTAACTATAGCAGCGATAATAAAAATGACTACAATCGCGTGCCGGCGATATTTCTTAAGAAACGCGGTCGTCATCAGCCCAAGCCAAACGAGCAGCACGATCACAAGCGGGAATTCAAAAGAAGCTCCAACGCCGAGCACAAACCACGTCAATAAACTGTAATAAGCACCCGGTGTCCATCGAGTAGCATATCCAAAAAATTGATTCAGCTCGAGCGAAACCCGTACCGTGCTTGGCATCAAAAAGAAAAAAGCGAAGCTAGCACCTATGATAAAAAGAAGGGTGGCCGAAAAACACATCGGCAAAACGCCCTTCAGCTCTTTTTCAGTCAATGCGGGAGCCACAAATTGACCAATGAAAAACAAGAAAAAAGGTGTCGATAGAATGAGCCCCCCCATCAGACACATCTGAATGACGACATTAAATCCCTCCATGATCGTCGTGGTGCCGAGCTCTAATTTAAGATCCGGATAGTCGACCGTAACCGAATTGAGCGGCCAAAGCAGAACATCATTAAATTCCTTAAGATAATAACCGATTAAGCAGGCGAAGATCAAAAATGTCGCCGCGCACTTAATGATGGTCCACCGCATCTCCTCGAGGTGATCAAAAAAACCCATCGGTTTTTCACGCACATCAGGTGCCGGATCAGGGTTCGGCTGTTCGTAGGGGGAGTCTTCAGGTGCGCTCACAGGGATGAAAAGACGTGAAACATGCACCGTGGGAAACTTTTTTCCAAAACAAAAACACAAACTCATTTTCCAAGGACCTCTTTACAAGCAGCCTAACGCTGCTACCCGCTGGTTGACTTGCCCTTAAGACGCGAGGTTCCTAGGACAGTCAGCCTGCTTATGAAACGTCCATTTGCCCCCCGCTACCTCGTCGCACCGATACTCGAGTGCGCCCGTTGGTGCCTCTGGGTCGTCCCAGTGGGCGGGTTAGCAGGCTCTGCGAGCGCCTTTTTTTTACGCTCACTGGATTGGGTAACCGCAACACGCCTTCAACTTCCCTGGTTGCTCTGGCTGCTTCCAGTGTCGGGCTTTATCACAGGTTGGATCTATCACCGGATAGGACGCAAAGCCGAGGGCGGTACACCGCTCATCTTCGAACAAATCCATAAGCCAGGAGGCGGGATTCCTGCTCGGCTTGCCCCACTTGTGCTTCTTGGGACCCTAGCCACTCACCTGTGCGGCGGTTCAGCAGGGCGCGAAGGTACCGCTGTCCAGATGGGTGGCAGTATCGCGAGCGCATTTGGCCGCTTTTTTTCAATCGATGCAGCGACCCTACGCGTTGTGCTCATGGCCGGCGTAGCCGCAGGGTTCGGCTCCGTTTTCGGAACGCCGGTGGCGGGCGCAGTTTTTGCGCTGGAGGTGGTCATGAAAGAGCACGTGCAGTACCGCATGTTGTGGCCCTTGCTCCTCGCGAGCATGATCGGTGACGCCACCTGCTCGGCCTGGGGTATTCACCACACAACCTTCCACCTTACTATCAGCTCCGATGCGACCGCGGCCGATTTATTGTCGCCGCTGCTGCTAATCAAAGTTGTCGTCACCGCAGTCATCTTCGGCTGGGTGAGTCGCTCGTTCACGGTATTGAGCCACCGACTGCAAGATACGTTTAAACACCTCATCGCCTACGCTCCTCTCCGCCCGGTGCTCGGAGGGGTATTAGTGATCACGCTCGTTTATCTCGTCGGCACACGGGATTATCTCGGTCTCGGCGTGAGCTCAAGTGAGCCAAGTGCCATCACGTTGCTTTCAGCCTTCCATCTGGGCGGTGTAACCTCGTGGAGTTGGGCGTTAAAACTCCTCTTTACGGTCATAACACTCGCTAGCGGGTTCAAAGGCGGCGAGGTCACGCCCCTCTTTTTTATAGGCGCTACGCTCGGACACACCTTGGCGTTAATACTCGGAGCCCCCATTGATCTCTTTGCCGGCCTTGGCCTCATCGCAGTATTTTCCGGAGCCACCAAGACGCCCTTAGCCTGCACGTTAATGGGACTCGAACTCTTCGGCGCGCACTATGCGGTCTATTTCGCGCTGGCTTGCTTTGTGGCCCAGCGCTGCAGCGGAGCCGCCACGATTTACGTGAGTAGTGCAAAGCACCAAGGTTAAGACTAAAAAACGAGGCCAGATTAGCCTAGGGACAACTTGTATTCTACTGCGTCGCGCAACGCTTCCCAACTCGCGTCGACGATATTGTCGCTTACTCCGACCGTACCCCAGACCGTACGTCCGTCGCCGCTCTCGATCAAAACCCGAGTCCGAGAGTTTGTGCCCGCGCCACTCTCCAGGATACGCACTTTGTAATCGCGCAACACCAATTGGCGAAGCTGCGGGTAGGTCTTGTCGAGTGCCAGACGCAGCGCTTTGTCGAGCGCACCAATTGGCCCCGTGCATTCAGCGACCGTATGTACCGACTCACCGTTGACCTGGATTTTCACGGTTGCTTCAGCCCAAAGATCGGCCCCGTGGCGCTCGATGATTACCCGATAAGTTTCGACCTCAAAAAATATTTTCCTCTGCCCAAGCGCTGCACCGATCAAAAGGCGGAATGAGGCGTCCGCCGCCTCGTATTCATAACCACGAAATTCACGCTCCTTGAGCTGCTCAATCAATGCCTTCATCTCGGGATGTTTTTCATCAAGCTCGATACCGAGCTCCTTAGCCTTCAGAGCGAGGCTGCTGCGCCCAGCCATATCAGAGACGAGCACGCGCGTACGATTACCCACTAGTGCAGGGTCAATATGCTCGTAACTGCGCGCGACTTTCTGCGCGGCGTTGGCATGCAAGCCGCCCTTATGTGCAAACGCCGACTGACCGACAAAAGGCGCTTTGGGGTCAGGGCGCAAATTTGCTAGCTCGTCAAAAAACAGCGAGAGGTCGCGTAATTGCGCCAGATTCGACGCGCAATGCGCCGTGCAATCCATCTTCAAAAACAGATTCGCAAGCACCGTCGTGAGATTGGCATTACCCACGCGTTCGCCATAGCCGTTGGCCGTGCCTTGAACGAGGCGCGCGCCTGCAGTCACGCCTGCAAGGGTGAGGGCAACGCCCAACCCGCTGTCGTTATGACAATGTACACCAATCTTTTCACTGCCAAATTCCCGCACAGCATGTGCGACGATGCCTTTAAAATCATCTACCAGAGTACCCCCATTCGTATCGCAGAGCGTGAGGTTGCTCGCACCACCCCGCAACGCCGCCGCCAAGGAGCGAATCGCGTACTCAGGATCAGCTTTGTAACCGTCAAAAAAATGCTCGGCATCATAAATTACCTCGCGCCCCTGCGCGACGAGGTAACGCGTAGAATCTTCTATCATGGCGAGGTTTTCCTCGAGCGAGGTGCGCAATATTTCCGTCACATGGAGCGTCCAGGTTTTACCCACGATGGTCATCACGGGCATGCCACTATCGAGGAGTGTACGCAGTTGCAGGTCCTCGTTCGCTTTTACCCCCGACCGACGCGTCGAGCCAAAGGCCGCGAGACGCGCGTGCTTCAGTTTAAGATGTTTCGCCTCAGAAAAAAACGTTATGTCCCGCGGATTAGAGCCCGGGAAACCGCCCTCAATGTAGTCGACGCCAAATTGGTCCAACCGCTCGGCAATCCGCAGCTTGTCGGCCACAGAAAAGCTGATGCCTTCACCCTGCGTGCCATCACGCAGTGTGGTGTCGTAGATTTTGACGGCGGTACTCATGCGAATCAGGAAAAATTGCCATTTACTTCCACCGAGGCAAGGGAGCTTTTGTGCCTCATCAGTGGGTGAAGAATTGTATTTAAACTTAGGCTAAGCTAACCGGCGCTTTTTGAAATTCTTCTTAAAGCCTTATTTCGAAAAGGCCAACCAGGGTAATCCTAGACCACGATCGTATCGGCAAAACATGATGAAGTTAAAACAACCCGCCTCCCCATCGACTGCTTCACAATCAGCACGCGTGGTGCTCAATAAAAGCGCGGATTGAAGCAGCGTCGGTCTTAAGTAAATATTTTTTCAAGGGCCGCGATTTCAATGCCTCCAAGCTCGGCGCCTTTGGTTCTATGCCGATGGCAGAAATTATCGTATCGGGAAACTTTGCCGGACTTGCCGTTGCTAGCACCACGCTCGGGCGATCTTTTGCTAAATCCGAAAATCCACAGGCAGTGTGAGGATCGACGATGTATCCAAAACGTTCGTAAACCGAGCGAATGATACCAGGGATCTGTACATCCATACAACGCGAAGCGCTGAGAGTATCGCGGTTGAAATTTTCAAATTTATACCCGCCAGTCGTCTTAAACGTCTGCATAACGTCTCGCACCTTGGCCGCATCACCCCCCAGACTCAGGTACAAAAAACGCTCAAAGTTGCTCGATACTTGAATGTCCATCGACGGAGCGAGGCTCGGCGAGACGGCTGAAACGCAGTAATCTCCCTTCGTGAATAGTCGGTAGAGAATGTCATTCTGATTAGTCGCAACTTTAAAGCTACGGATCGGTACACCCATTTTTTGCAGCATCCATCCAGCGAGCACGTTGCCGAAATTACCCGTTGGCACCACAAACTCCGTCTCGGCGCGCGTTGCCGCCGGTAAGCGTAAAAAGGCGTACAGATAATAAACCGACTGTGCGAGTACACGGGCAATGTTCACGGAATTCACCGCCGAGAGCCGATATTGCTGCCGAAAATCTTGGTCGCTGAAAATTTCCTTCAACGAAGTCTGCGCGTCATCGAACGAACCATCAACGGCCAGCGCGAAGACATTCAATGCGTCTGTGCACGCCATTTGGCGCTCCTGAAGCGCCGATACACGCCCATTAGGATAGAGGATAAAAATCGCGGTACCGGGCCTGCCGAGCAGCCCATGAATCGCCGCTGCACCGGTGTCGCCTGAGGTGGCGCCAAGAACGTTGATCGACTCACCGCGCAACGCGCACTGATATCCGTAGAGATTGCCGAGCAGCTGGAGAGCGAAATCTTTAAACGCCAGCGTTGGACCGTGAAACAACTCAAGGACGTGGAGGTTTTTTGTAAGCTCTTTCAGCGGGGCGATGCTAGCCTCGGAAAATGTCGTGTATGACTGCACAACCAATGCCCTCAAGGTCTCCACGGGAATGTCTGTCGCAAATCGGCGTAAAAACTCGAAACACAATTGAGCGTAATCGAGCGTCTCAAATCGCTTAAGCTCCGCCGCAGAAAATTGCGGCAGGGTCTCGGGTAGATACAATCCGCCGTCCGGCGCAAGACCGATGGCGACGGCTTCAGAAAAACTAACGGCGTCGGTCAATCCGCGGGTGGAAAGGTAGCGCATGAAAAAAGGACGCAGAGCGTTATCGTCCAGATAAGAGCAAAACTGAGGGGGCGGGTTTAGTTCACCCGTACGCTTCAGACTTGATCCAGTTGGAACGCTGCATGAGCGACGCGGGCGGCTTCATCGACTCGGTCCAGATCAATCACAACAGAGATTTTGATCTCCGAGGTACTGATAAGTTCGATGTTGATACCGGCATCAGCGAGGGCCTGGAAGAGCGTCGCCGCGACGCCACTGTGCGTCTTCATTCCAACACCCACTACCGAAAGTTTAGCGATATGTTCGTGGACGGTTACTTGACCGCCGCCGGTCTCGGCGAGCACGGGTTCGAGAGCTTTTACGGCTTTGCGCGTGTCGGTCTGGGGCACAGTAAAAGTCAGGTTCGCCACACCGTGGCGGCCGACGTTCTGCACAATCATGTCGACGAGTACGGAGGCGTCGGCGAGGGCGCGAAAAACCTTTGCAGCGGAGCCGGGTTTATCGAGGATGTTACTGACGATGACCTTGGCCTGGTCCTTGTCGACGGCGACGCCGCGCACGACGACTTTTTCCATGTAAGCGACTTCTTTTTTCACGATGGTTCCTGGATTGTGGTTAAAGGAGGAGCGGACTTCGAAAACAACATCGTACTTCGCCGCAAATTCGACGGAGCGCGACTGCATGACCTTGGAGCCTGACGAGGCGAGTTCGAGCATCTCGTCGTAGCTAATTTCGGTTATTTTCTTAGCGTTCTTAACAACGCGGGGATCAGCGGTGTAGACACCGTCAACGTCCGTGTAGATCTCACATTTGTCGGCTTTGAGCGCGGCGGCGAGAGCGATGGCCGTAAGATCGGAACCGCCACGACCAAGCGTAGTAATGCGCCCCTGATCGTCTGCCCCCTGAAACCCGGCCACGATAATGATCCGACCCGCCTTTAGGTCTTGCTCGATCGGCTTGGGGTTAATGCCTTGAATCTTGGCCTTGGTGTGAACCTTGTCGGTGAAAATACCAGCTTGGGCCCCCGTGTAGCTGACGGCGTCGGCGCCGATCCCTTGGAGGGCCATGGCGACGAGGGCTATCGTCTCTTGTTCACCGATGGCAAGGAGCTGATCGAGTTCGCGCTCGCTAGGATCAGGGCAGACGGCTTTGGCGCGAGCGATAAGTTCGTTGGTCACGCCAGCGCGAGCGGATACGACGACAACGACCTCGTTGCCTTCGTCACGAGTGCCTTTGATGCGCTCGGCAACTTTTTTAATGCGCTCCACGTCACCAACAGAGGTGCCGCCATATTTTTGGACGATACGGGCCATGGTCTATTTTAAGAAAAATCAGTCGTTAAAATCGCCGATGCGAAGCAGGACGGGTTGCTCAAGCACGCTGCTCAATCCGGCGAGGTGCTTGAGGGTGGCGCTGATGGCCCGCTCGTCACTTTCATGCGTCGTGAGAACGAGCGAGGCGGCGCCGATGTGCTCTGAGGGATTTTGAATCACGCTGGCAATACTGACATGGTGCTTGGCCATCACGGACGCTACGCGGGCAAGGACGCCGGGTTGGTCTTTTACGGAGAGGCGAACATAGTAACGGCTGCGGATTCGTTCGGGGGGAGCGAGGCGACAATCGACGCACGGAGCAGGCTCATCGTCGCCCATATGGTGGGCGCCTTTACCGTGACGGAGCAGCGCAACGGCATCAGCGATGTCACTGATGACGGCGCTGGCGGTGGCGTCTTGGCCAGCACCCCGGCCAATATAAAGCGTGGTTCCGACAATATCGCCGGTGACTGAAATGGCGTTAAAGACGCCGCTGACATTGGCGAGGACGTTGCCCTCGGGCAGCAGCGTGGGCTGTACGCAGACGCTGATTTCGTTGGTCGCGAAATCACGAGTGATGACAGCGAGCAGCTTGATACCATAGCCGAGGGTGGCGGCGGTCTTAAAATCATCAGGCGTAATACGGCTAATGCCTTCTACGAGCATGCGATCAGGCTTGATCCACATGCCGTGGGCGAGCCAGGCGAGAACCGAGGCTTTGTGCGCGGTGTCCCAACCATCGACGTCGAGTGATTCATCGGCTTCGGCGTAGCCTAAGCGTTTGGCATTGGAGAGGACTTCGGCGTAGGGCGCGTCGCGTTCCTCCATCTGCGTGAGGATGTAATTACAGGTCCCATTGAGAATACCGTATATGCGGGTGAAACGGTTGGCGACGAGACCTTCGCGCAGGGCCTTGATGAGAGGGATACCACCAGCAACACTGGCTTCGAAAAAGAAATGCCCGCCGTGCTTGCGCGCCGTGGCGAAAATCTCGGCACCGTGAGCGCAGATGAGCGCTTTGTTGGCCGAGACGACGATTTTTCCACGCGCGAGGGCAGCTAACGTCACTTGGCGCGCAAGGCCCGTACCGCCCATAAGTTCGCAAACAATGTCGACCTTGGGATCTGTCGCAATGGCGAGGGGATCGTCGGTAAGCTTGGAAGCGGCGATTTTGACCGAGCGTTTTTTCTTAAGATCGCGTACGGAAGCACGGGCAAGCACGAGCTTGGCGCCGAAGCGAGTCTCGAGCAGCTCACGCGAGCGCTCGATGTGTTTCCAGACACCCTGGCCAACGGTACCAAAGCCACAGATACCGATTGTGATGGTTAAAGGCGAGCTCATGACGTAGCGGCATTTTTTTTCACAAAACGATTTTCGGTGCCGTTGAGCAGACGGGTGATATTAACGCGGTGCCGCACGATCACGAAAAGCGAAGCGATACTCGCAAATACGAAAAGCGGCTTAAGTTGGCCTTGGAAAAATACCGTGATCGGTAGAGCAAACGCCGAAATAATCGACGCAAGTGAGACGTAGCGACTAGCGTAAAAAATCACGACCCACACCGCGGCGGCGACGAGTGCACCCAAGGGCATGAGCACAAGGCAACCACCTGCCGCGGTAGCGACGCCTTTGCCACCACGGAAACCGGTGAAGCAAGAAAAACTGTGGCCGAGCATCGCACCAACCAGACCGGCCATGCCAAAGCTAACCCAATCGGCTCCGGTATACGTGCCATTGAGCGTGGAAAGTACGGGCTGTGTAAGCTGGAGCGTTTTCGTGCAACTGGCCCCGAAAGCCCACGACGCAGCCAAAGCACCTTTAGCAGCGTCGAGCGCGAAAACAAGGTTACCTGGGCCGGGACCGAGTACACGGCGCACGTTGGTAGCGCCGGGGTTTTTGCTGCCGACCTCAAAGATGTTCACCCCTTTAGCGCGTGCGACAAGGTACCCGAAAGGCAAAGCGCCTAACAGGTAACCAACCACAGCGATGATAACAAGAGCAGCAAACACGGGAAGCAGCAGCGAAGCGGGGATTAGAGTTGAACGAATTTCGCGAGCTTAATGGCGGGATGGGCCTTCAGTTCAGCGCGGGCGGAGGCGCTGGGTTCACTATCGAGGTTGATCACCATAAGCGCAGTCTCGCCGGCCTTTTGACGACTGAGGGACATATTGGCGATGTTGACCTTATCCTTACCAAGGAGCGTACCAACGTAGCCAATCATACCAGGCGCGTCTTGATTTTCGATGATGAGGAGTTTGCCAGCCGCGAGAGCTTCGACCTCCCGACCGTTGACGGCGACAAGGCGTGGACTGTTGGCCTTGGTGATGAGCGTACCGGCGGCGCTGCGGGCGGAACCGTCGGCAGCCACGGCTTCGACTAGGATCAACTCAGTGTAATCGGAGTCGTCAGAGGATTTAATGATCTCACTACGCAAGCCGAGGCGCTCGAGCATGATCGGGGCGTTGACGACGTTGACCCCCTCGCCGCTGATGCGCGTGAGGTATCCGCGCTGGATGGAGCGCGTGATGGCGTTCGCGTCGAGGTCGACGATTTTCCCAAAATAGGTGATACGTAATTTAGCCACGGCGGCAGGGGCGAGTTGCTGGACAAGTGTGCCAAGCTTGGCACCTATATCGAGGTAAGGCCCGAGGATCTTTGCTGTAGCGGCATCGACAGAGGGTAAATTGACGGCGTTTCGGACCGCACCGTTGAGGAGCACATCTGCGATTTGCTCGGCAACTTCGACTCCGACGGCGTCTTGGGCTTCGGCCGTTGAGGCCCCAAGGTGAGGCGTGAGAGTAACATTGGGTAGGGTGCGCAGCTCGCTGTCCTTGGCGAGTGGCTCCTCCTCAAACACGTCAAGACCGGCGGCGGCAACTTGACCGGATTTCAGCGCCGCGATGAGTGCACTTTCTTTGATAATGCCTCCGCGGGCGCAGTTAAAGATACGTAAGCCCTTCTTGGCCTTGGCGAACGCCGCTTCGTCGATCATGTAATGAGTATCCTCAGTCAGCGGCATGTGCACGGTGATGTAGTCGGATTGAGCGAGGAGTTCATCGAGTGAGACACCTTCTATCTGCATGGCCTTGGCGCGACTTGGGGCGAGGTACGGATCGTAGGCAAGTACACGCATGCCAAAAGCCTGGGCGCGCTTGGCAACTTCGCCGCCGATACGGCCAAGGCCGACAATACCGAGGGTCTTTTTAAAAAGTTCGATACCCGAGAAACTTTTCCGGTCCCATTGGCCAGCCTTCATGGAGGCCGCGGCTTGGGGCACAGGCCGGGCGCCGCAGAGAATATGGGTAAAGGTCAGCTCGGCGGTCGCTACGGTATTACCCGAGGGCGTATTCATCACGATCACGCCTCGTTCCGTGGCGGCATCCACATCAACATTATCCACCCCAACCCCAGCGCGGCCTACAACTTTGAGCAAGGGCGCAGCGGCGAACACAGCGGCGGTAATCTTCGTTTCCGAGCGCACGGCAATCGCGTGCACGTCTTTGACTAACTCCAGGATTTTTTCCGGAGAGGAGCCGTAAGCCTCGATGACTTCGAGGCCTGGCTGCGCGCGCAGGAAGGCGACTCCTTTAGGTGAGATCTTATCGGCAACAAGGACTTTCATATGGACAGAGGTCAGTAGAGAGAAATCCCCCCGCCCCCCCCTAGCAAGGAAAAGGTTCTTAACAAATACAAAGATACGGGCGTGACCGAGGCACTTATTTTGGGCATAAACTAATACCGAATCGATTTCCGCGACGTTGCGTCTTTAAAATTCACTGCTGACTCGCATTTACAGCCTGTTCCTTAATTTCACCATGCTTCTTAGGACCCCTCTGCCCAGAGCCCAAATCCATTTGATCACCCTCTTCAGCCTGAGCCTAATTTTTGGCATAGCAGGTTGCGCAGATAAATCCGCCAACAGCCGAGGCGGCCGCGGCTCCGGTGGGGGTGCTCCTGTTGTCACAGGGATTGCAGAGCGCAAGATTGTGCCTCTCAACCTCGAAGCGATCGGTGCTGTTGAACCCAGCCGCACCGCCTCCGTACGCTCTCAGGTCACCGGATCACTCATAAAAATAAATTTCGCCGAAGGCAAAGACGTCAACCAAGGGGATATTCTCTTCGAAATCGACCCCCGCCCCTTCCAAAACAGCCTGCGCTCCGCCGAGGCTGACCTTCAACGCATCAAGGTTCAGCTCGGCACCGCACTTGCCCAGGTTGACCGCTACCGCGCCCTAAGCGAAAGCGCCCTAGTTTCCCAAGAACAATTTCAAGCCATCTCGGACTCAGCCCGCGCGCTCCAGTCCCAACAACTCGCAAGTGAAGCCGCCGCCGCCAATGCGCGACTTCAACTCGATTACTGCACCATCCGTTCACCTTTAACGGGCCGGACAGGGAATATTCCGGTCCACGAAGGCGATCTGGTCCGCGTCAACGAAGCAGGCGGACAACTCGTCAGCGTACACCAACTCAGCCCGATCAACGTCACCTTCAGCGTCCCTCAACAATACTTTGGCGCCCTCGTGCGCTACCGAGCTTCTGGCGCTATCAAGGTAAAAGTCGTCCCTCCTGGCAGCGATGAAAAAGCTGAAGAAGGCGAACTTATCTTCATGGATAACACCGTCGATGCCTCTACCGGCACGCTCAAACTCAAAGGCGCCTTCCCGAACCTCGAACATCGTCTCTGGCCAGGACAATTTGCCACGGTCACCATCACCCTCGCCGCCCCCGAAGCCCTCACTATTCTAGGCAGCGCAATCCAGACCTCACAAGCCGGCCAATACGTTTACGTGATCCTAGCCGATAAAACAGCCGAACTCCGCCCCGTGACCGTCGAGCGCCTCGCCGGCCCTCTCGCCGTCATCACGAAGGGTCTTAGCGAGGGCGAGATGATCGTCACCGACGGCCAACTCCGTGTCATTCCGGGCCGATCCGTCGAAATCAAATCAGCCGAAGGTTCCACCGCAGCTCCCAGTGGCAAGCGCTCCAAAGACGGGGGTAAAAAAGCTGAAGGCGACACCACAAAAGAAAAGAGGGCGAAATGAACATCCCAGAACACTTCATTCGTCGTCCGGTAATGACGACGCTGATCACTGCCGCCATCACCCTTTTCGGCTGGATGGCTTACCAACGTCTCCCCGTCAGTGACCTGCCCAATGTAGATTTCCCCACTATCTCGGTCTCCGCTAGCCTGCCCGGCGCGAGCCCCGAAACTATGGCCGCTTCCGTAGCCACTCCTCTCGAGCAACAGTTTTCCAGCATCGCAGGCATCGAATCCATGTCCTCCTCGAGCTCGCTCGGTGGCACTTCGATCACGATGCAGTTTACCCTCGATCGCAACATCGACGGCGCGGCCCAAGACGTGCAATCCGCCATCGCCGCTGTTCAGCGCCGACTGCCGCGCGATATGCCCAACCCGCCGTCTTTCCGGAAATCTAATCCCAACGACGACTCGATCATGCTGATCGCACTGTCCTCAAAGACCCTCGCACTCTCAGAGGTCAACGAATTCGCTGAGACCGTACTAGCCCAGCGCATTTCCACTGTCGACGGCGTCGCCCAGGTCAATGTCTTCGGGGCCCAAAAATACGCGGTACGCGTCCGTCTTGACCCCCGCGCCCTCGCCTCCCGCGGCATCGGCATTGACGAGGTCCGCAGCGCCCTAGACACCAACAACGTCAACCTCCCCGCCGGCTTAATCGACGGCGCATCCAAGGCAACCACCCTCATCGCCACCGGCCAACTCAAGAGCGCCAGCGGCTTCGGCAACGTCATGGTCACCTACCGCAACGGCGCTCCCGTGCGCTTGTCCGATGTCGCCAAAGTCACCGATAGCGTTGAAAACGAAAAGTCTTTCAGCTGGTTCGACTATCGGTTCAAGGAAGGTATCGAAGACCCCGCATTTGCCGCCGGGACAAAAGAGACGCGAGCGCTCATTCTCTCCATTCAACGCCAACCTGGCACGAACACCATTAAGGTAGTCGACGGGATCAAGGCTCTGCTACCAGCCTTTCGCGCGCAACTGCCCGCCACCATCGAGCTCGATACCGTCGTCGATCGCTCAATCGCCATTCGTGAATCTGTTCATGATGTAAAATTCACCCTGGTCCTCGCCATCATCCTGGTGGTGCTCGTGATATTCCTATTTTTGCGCACGCTCTCCGCTACAATCATTCCGAGTATCGCCATGCCCATCGCCGTCCTCGGCACGTTCGGCGTGATGTATTTTTTTGATTTCAGCATAGATAATATCTCCCTACTGGCGCTCACCCTCTCCGTGGGCTTCGTGGTAGATGACGCGATCGTAATGCTTGAGAATATCGTGCGCCACATCGAGAAGGGCGAAACCGTCATGGCCGCCTCGCTACGCGGGTCGCGAGAGATCGGTTTCACCATTCTTTCGATGACGATCTCACTCGTGGCCGTCTTCATTCCCGTGCTATTTATGGGGGGCGTACTCGGACGCCTACTCCACGAATTCGCCGTCACCATCTCCGCCGCCATTCTTGTGTCGGGTTTTGTCTCCCTAACGCTCACCCCGATGTTGTGCAGCCGGTTCCTCAAACCGATTGATCACCACGCCACTCGTGGCCGCTTCTATGTTTTAACTGAACGACTTTTCCAAAGTAGCGTAAATCTCTACGAACGCTCCTTGCATACCTCGCTGCGTTGGCGAAAAACCATCTTGTGCGTCGCCGTAGCCACGATGGGCCTCACGCTCTGGTTACTCATCATCACGCCAAAAGGTTTCATCCCCACGGAAGATACGGGACGTATTCAAGTGATGGTTGAGGCCGCGCAAGACACCTCCTTCGATGCGATGACCGAGTATCAACGCAAGGTCACTGCTGCGGTCCGGCGCAACCCCTACGTAAAAGACTGCGTGGTATTCCTCGGTACCATGGGCCGCAGTGGCGGCACGAGTAACACCAGTCGCATGTACGTCCAGCTGATCGACGGCAAACGCCCCAGCGCTAGCCAAATCACCCAAATGCTGCGTAACGAAACCTCAGGCATTCCGGGCGTGCGCGTATTCCCCACCGTACCGCCAAGCATCCGTCTCGGCTCACGCGGCTCTTCTTCAGTTTATCAATACACCCTTTACGGCACCGATCTGCAGGAGCTTTACCGAATCACGCCGCCGCTCGTGGAACGCGTGCGCGAAATCTCAGGTATCATCGACGTGAGCTCCGACCTCCAAATCACCAGTCCTCAACTCATTATCGACATCGACCGCGACAAAGCTTCATCCCTCGGCCTCAACGCCCAGCAAGTCGAAGATACCCTCTACAGCGCGTTCGGCGCACGCCAAGTTTCTACAATCTACACTTCGACCAATCAGTACGCTGTCATCCTAGAATTAGCCGAAAAATACCTCCGTGATCCCGCTTCGCTCTCACTACTTTACCTTCGTAACCGAGAGGGCAAACTGATCCCACTGGAAAGCGTTGCTAAGCTCCGTCCATCCGTCGGCCCGCTGACCGTAGCCCACCTCGGCCAAGTACCCGCCGTTACGATCAGCTTCAACCTCAAGCCCGAGCTCTCTCTGAGTGAGGCAACAGACCAGATTGAAAAAGTTTCCCGCGAACTCCTGCCCGCCACTGTAAGTGGCACGTTCCAAGGCACGGCAGCCGCCTTCACCAACTCACTCCAAGGTCTCGGTCTAACCCTGCTGATCGCCGTACTCGTGATCTACTTGGTGCTTGGCATTCTGTATGAAGATTTTGTGCACCCCGTCACAATTCTATCCGGTCTACCGGCAGCGACTTTCGGCGCACTCGTCACCCTGATGATCTTCGGCCAGGAACTCAACATGTACGGCTACGTCGGCCTGATCATGCTCATCGGCATCGTGAAAAAAAATGCCATCATGATGATCGACTTCGCCCTCGATGCCCAACGCAACCACGGCAAAACCGCCGAAGCTGCGATTTTCGAAGCCTGCGTCGTGCGTTTTCGTCCGATCATGATGACCACCCTTGCTGCCATCGCCGGTACCTTGCCTATTGCCCTAGGTTGGGGCGCGGGTGCCGACGCCCGCCGCAGTCTTGGACTCGCCGTCGTCGGCGGCCTACTCGTATCGCAGATCCTGACCCTTTACATCACTCCGGTATTTTACCTCTTCATGGAGCGCTTCACCAAATACCTCACGCCCAAGCCCGTGGCTGAGCTCGAAGCCGTAGCACTTCAGGCAACAGCTAGCACGCCCGCGCCGTAACACTTCTTTGTTCAGCACTACTGCAGACGAGAATCAAGCCACGCTTGCTCTCTGTTCTGCCGTCGTCTGCCTTTATTAAAAGCTATGTGGATTGTTCGTCTCGCCCTTCGCCGGCCCTATACGTTTACCGTGATGGCCCTTCTTATCGTTATTCTCGGCCTGCTCGCGGCGCGCCGCATGGCGAAGGATATTTTTCCGTCCATCGATATCCCGGTAGTGAGCGTGCTGTGGTCTTACAACGGCCTCACGCCCGAAGAAATGGAGAAGCGCATCATCACCCTTAGCGAACGCGCCCTGACCACCACTGTAAACGACATCGAGCACATCGAGTCCCAATCGCTTGCCGGGGTCGGCGTCATCAAGGTCTTCTTCCAACCCGGCGCTAGCGTCGACGCCGCTGTCGCCCAGATTACCGCTATTAGCCAGCCGATCACGCGCATCATGCCACCCGGCACCACGCCCCCCCTCGTCATCCGCTATAGCGCGTCTAACGTCCCAATCCTCCAGCTCGGCCTTGGGAGCAAAACCCTCCCCGAACAAGCTCTCTACGACATTGGCCTAAACTCTGTCCGACTCCAACTCGCCACGGTTCAAGGTGCTTCTGTTCCGTTACCCCTCGGCGGTAAGGTCCGCCAGATCCAGATCGATCTCGATACCGATGCCCTGCTCGCGAAAGGCCTCACAGCCGCCGACGTCAGTAACGCCATCAACGCCCAAAATCTCACCCTGCCCTCCGGCACCGCCAAGATCGGCGATCGAGAGTACGGCGTATTTCTAAATAGCAGCCCCGATACGATCGAGGGCCTCGGTAACCTTCCCATTCGTATCATCAACGGCACCACGATCTATATTCGCGACGTCGCTCAGGTCCGCGACGGTGCTGCACCCCAGGCCAATATCGTACGCCAAGACGGCACTCGCGGCGCTCTACTTAGTATTTTGAAAACCGGTAGCGCCTCCACGCTCGACATCATCGAACGCGTAAAAGCCGTTCTCCCCCGCGTAAGAGCCGTCGTCCCGCCCGAACTCGAACTCCGAGCGCTCTTTGATCAATCCGTCTTCGTGCGCGCTGCTCTTAACGGTGTGCTGTTCGAAGGTGCCCTCGCCGCCGCCCTCACTGCGGCAATGATTCTACTCTTCCTTGGCACCTGGCGAAACACCCTCGTTGTCGCCCTCTCGATTCCTCTGTCGATTTTCTGCTCCATTCTTTGCCTGGCCGCCTGCGGCCAGACGATCAACGCCATGACCCTCGGTGGCCTTGCCCTCGCCGTCGGCATCCTCGTCGACGACGCCACCGTCACTATCGAAAACATCGACCGCAATCTCGGTCTGAAAAAACCCCTGCTCCAATCTATCCTCGACGGCGCCGATCAGATTGCGATGCCTGCTTTCGTCTCCACGCTGTGCATCTGCATCGTATTTATCCCGATTTTCTTCCTCGAAGGCACCGCCAAGTACCTCTTCGGCCCACTCGCCATGGCTGTCATCTTTGCGATGCTAGCATCCTATTTTCTATCCCGTACCGTCGTTCCAACTTTTGTGCACTTTCTTCTCCGCGGCCAACCGATCCTTCACGATGCCGGCCCCGGTGAGCCCACGCCCCATGGCGATATTTTCTGGCGCATTCACGTCCGCTTTAATCGTCACTTTGAACGCTTCCGCGCCCGCTACACCCGCGCACTCACCTGGTGCCTCAATCACCGCAAAGCCACCGCGATTATTTCTTTAGTGTGCGTCCTCGCCAGCGCTGCTCTCTTACCCCTGCTCGGCCGTGATTTCTTCCCGCTCGTCGACGCCGGCCAATTCCGTCTTCACGTTCGCGCCCCCGTCGGAATGCGCATCGAGGAAACCGAGCGCATCTTCACTCAAGTGGAAAAAGTCATCCGCGAGGTCATTCCCGCCGATGAACTTGTCACTATCCTCGACAACATCGGCCTTCCGACCAGTGGCGTGAACCTCGCCTTCAGCGACTCCGCAACTATCGGAGCGGCCGATGGAGAAATCTTGGTCGCTCTAAACCCGGAAAAACACGGCCCCACCTGGGACTACGTCCGCACCCTGCGCCAGCGGCTCAATCGTGAATTGCCCGACTGCGTCTTTTTCACGCAATCTTCCGATATCGTGGGTCAAATCCTCAACTTCGGCCTCGCCGCCCCCATCGATGTCCAAATCGCCGGCCGCGACGTCAAAACTAACTACGCCCTTGCCCTCGAACTCTCCGCCCGGATCAACCGCATCCCCGGCGCCGTCGACGTCCACGTCCAACAAGTAACAAACGCCCCAGCCCTCCGCTTCAACGTCGACCGCTCACGGGCGCAACAACTCGGTCTCACCCAGCGCGATATCGCCTCCAACGTTCTAATCTCCCTCTCTGGCTCAGCTCAGTCCGCCCCTAATTTCTGGCTCAGCCCGCAAAATGGCATCCAATACGTCGTCGCCACTCAAACCCCACCCGCGAAACTCGATTCCATAGAGGCCATCCTCGCCACCCCCCTGCCGACGAGCCGGGGAGCCCCTCCGCAAATTTTCGGCAATGTCGCCACCTTTGAGCGCACTACGACGCAATCCGTCGTAAGCCACTACAACGTCCAACCGGTCTTCGATGTCTTCGCTAACGTCGATCGCAGCGACCTAGGCACTGTCGCCGATGCAGTCAAAAAACTGCTCCCTGAATTCGAGAAAAAACTTACGCGCGGCAGTTTTATTACCATGCGCGGTCAGGCTCAAAGCATGGATGCATCTTTCCTCGGTCTCGGTCTCGGGGTCCTGGGCGCGATCGTACTCGTATACCTGCTGTTGGTCGTAAATTTCCAGAGCTGGCTCGACCCATTCATCATTATTATGGCGCTGCCCGGAGCGCTCTGCGGCATCGTCTGGATTCTCTTTCTCACACACACCAGTCTAAGCGTACCTTCACTCATGGGCGCTATTATGGGGGTGGGTGTCGCCACCGCTAATTCCATCTTGGTCGTCACTTTCGCCAACGATGTGCGTCACGAGGGCCGTGACGCCCGCGCCGCTGCTCTCGAGGCTGGCCACACCCGACTACGTCCCGTGCTCATGACCGCACTTGCAATGATCATTGGCATGTTGCCCATGTCGCTCGGCCTCGGCGAAGGCGGCGAACAAAACGCCCCCCTAGGTCGTGCTGTCATCGGCGGCCTTTTATTCGCCACCCTCGCTACGCTCTTTCTAGTCCCAGTAGCGTACGCTACGCTTCGTAAAAGCGGCCCACATACGCCTGAGGAAGAGCTCAGCGAAGAAGCCACTATCGATTCAGCTCACTCTAAATAATTTACCGTCATGAAGTCCGCCCTCCGAACCTTTCTTTTTCTCTGTACCGCCGCACTGAGCGCCGCCTCCACTTCCGCCACAAAGGCACCGCCACCGGTCAACGTAATCCTCGCCGTCCGCTCCAACGCTGCCGTTGAACTCGTACTGCCTGCCAGCCTCCAAGCCTTCCAAGAAGCCTCCATTTATGCTCGTACCGGAGGATACCTTGGCCAATGGCTCGTCGACCTAGGTGACCAAGTTAGCCTCGGCCAGAAACTCGCCGTCATCGATGGCCCCGAACTCGATCAAGAACTCAACCAAGCCCGTGCCGCCCTCGCTCAAGCCAAAGCCAACGCTGAACTGACCCGCACCACCGCCGCGCGCTGGACCGAACTCGCCGCCCGCAACGCCGTATCCAAACAAGAAGCCGACGAAAAATCCGCCGCCGCCCAAGCCCGCGCCGCTGACGTCCAAGCCGCCGAAGCCAACGTTGCCCGCCTCACCCAGCTCAAATCCCTTCAGACGATCATCGCCCCTTTTACCGGTGTTGTCACCTTCCGCGGGGCCGAAATTGGCGCCCTGATCACCACCGACTCCAGCCGCCGCGAACTCTTCCGTATCGCCGCCGTCACCCCTCTTCGCGTCTTCGCTAACGTACCCCAATCCTACCTGCGCTCCATCCACCCTGGCCTCGAAGTCGAAGTCCTCATCAACGAATTTCCTGGCCGCATCTTCAACGCATCCGTCATCCGCGCCGCCGGCGCCATCGACCCCATCACCCGCACCCTCACGACTGAGATCCAACTGCCTAACGCCAACGGCGAACTTCTGCCCGGCATGTTCGTTCAAATCCGCTTCCGTCTCAAACCCGTCGAGCCCGCGCTCGTCCTGCCCTCCAACGCCGTCATCATCCGCGCCGATGGTCCTCAAGTAGCCTCTGTCGATTCGGCGCAGACGATTCGTTTCAAAAAAGTTAAAATCGGTCGAGATTTCGGCACCCAGATCGAAATTATTTCCGGCCTCGCCGACGGCGTCCGCGTCGCCTCCAACCCGAACGACACCCTCACCGAAGGCCTCGTTGTTGAGCCCCTACTCCCCGTACCCGCGAAGAAATAGCTTACCGAGGCGCCTGCGGACCACGCTCACCCCACTGCCGCTCGCGCCGGTTTTACCTCAGGAGACGGCACGAAAGCCCGGCCGTTTAGGGCCGGGATGAAGTGCCGCCCGGCAGACGACGTTTTGCTGGAGCGCGTTGGTTTTCGATGTAGCGCTTGATGGTGGCGAGAGTCGCCCCGCCGGTGGTCGCCGCAAAGTAGCTCGGGGTCCAAAAGTGCGTACCCCACAGTTTCCGGCGCACCTCGGGAAAATTGCGCTTTCGCAGGAGCCGGGCCGAAACGCCCTTGAGGGAGTTGACGAGGGTGGCGACGGAGTATTTGGGTGGAAACGACACGAGGAGATGAACGTGGTCATCCTCGCCGTCCATTTGGCT
>Ga0136642_1000110_pt1 | contig 50365 bp, 57 predicted proteins | sample LowCatLa1302831Y_FD_115313 | JGI IMG/M metagenome (GOLD analysis project Ga0136642, IMG submission 115313) | Freshwater microbial communities from Lower Cathedral Lake, Yosemite National Park, California, USA - 13028-31Y | ecosystem: Environmental > Aquatic > Freshwater > Lake ... | reverse complement strand
AGATGGCCAGTATTTTATTGAAGTAACTAATTCATTACGCATTCATGATGAATATTTATATGGAATTGGCGAAGTGCCCTCCTCATGGCCCATGAATGCTTTGCAAGCCCAAGTTATTGCTTCACGTACTTACGCCCTAAGTAAGTTGGGATTAATAAAAACTGCCTGTGATTGCAACCTTTATGCATCAAATACCGATCAAAGTTTCATTGGTTATGCAAAAGAGGGTGAACCTAAATATGGTGCAATATGGCGTCAAGCAGTAGATGCAACCCATGTTGACGAAGGAAGTGGATTTGCAATTACATTGGCGGGGCTCCCTATTACGCCATATTTCACCTCATCTACTGGTGGACAAACAGAGAGCGCGCTCAATGCTTGGGGTAGTGAGCGTTCATACACTTTGAGTGTGGCAGATACGTCGAGTACGGATATAAAACTAAATCCTCACTACGCAACATGGGATAGAAGTGTGAGTCAAGAAGTTATCGCAGCAGCTTTTCTTTTACCCGATGTTGTGAAACTAGAAATTCTTAGTAAGAATTCAACTGGAACTGTTGCACAAATAAAGGCGACTTCGAGTGCAGGCGTAGAAGTTATTTTGCGTGGTGAAACTTTTAGAAGTAGAGCAAAGATTCCGTCTGCGTGGTTTGATTTAGTCAGCGTGTAGAACTGAGTTAAGCCCGCCCCAAGAACCAGTACGCATTACAACTTCTAAGGCACCATTTTGAGAATTTCTACGGAACAATAAATTATTTGCACCAGATAGAGTTCCAGCTTTGACAATTTCCCCGTCAGGTAAACGAACTTTTGCAGCTGCAGTGATGTAGGTTCCTGCTTCGATAACGCAATTTTCACCAAGTGAAATTCCAAGTCCTGAGTTTGCTCCCAGTAAACATTTCTTTCCAATCGAAATAACTTGTTTTCCGCCACCACTAAGTGTTCCCATGATGGAGGCACCTCCACCAATATCACTTCCGTCATCGACGACTACACCAGCAGAGATTCGCCCTTCCACCATAGAAGTTCCAAGAGTTCCAGCATTGAAATTTACAAAACCTTCATGCATCACGGTTGTGCCGTGTGCAAGATGTGCACCTAAACGCACCCGATCAGCATCGGCAATTCGAACTCCACTTGGAATTACATAATCAACCATGCGTGGAAATTTATCAATACCAAAAACGTTGACATTTCCATAAGCACTTTTGAGTCTCGCGCGAGTTATTTCGAATCCTTCAACGGCACATGGGCCATAAGAAGTCCAAACAACGTTATTGAGAATCCCAAATATTCCATCAAGGTTTAGTCCATGAGGTTTTACTAATCGATGCGAAAGAAGATGGAGGCGAAGGTATGCATCACTGACAGAAATTGGCGCAGCATTGAGATCAATTTCAATGCTCACTAATTCTTTTGTAACACCGCGGATATCGTCGCTACCAACGAGAGATTTGAGTGTTGCTGGTATGGATGGCAAGGTTGCAAGAGTTGGTTCAGGAAACCAGGTATCGAGGACGACCCCGCCTGCAATAGTGGCAATACCGTGACCTGATGCTCGCATACTCATAGGTCAAGCCTAACCCCTATTCTTGCACCTATGCGTATTGCCGTATTTTGCTCTTCATCTCCGACTATTGATAATAAATATGTTGAATTAGCCAGCGAACTTGGCAAGGCAATCGGAAATAAAAAATGGGAATTGGTCTCTGGTGGGGGACATATTTCGATGATGGGCGCTGTTGCCCGTGGCGCACGCCAAAGCGGTGGAAGAACTATTGGAGTAATTCCTCAAGCCTTGGTCGATATTGAATTTGCAGATCACGATAGCGATGAGCTGCATGTCGTTGAAACTATGGGCGAACGAAAAGCGATGATTACCGATATCTCCGAAGCATTTATAACAATGCCTGGAGGCGCTGGCACACTCGAAGAATTTTTTGAAATCTGGGTGGGAAGATATCTAAAATTTCACAATAAGCCTGTAATTATTTTAGATCCATTTGGTTTGTATTCACCTCTACATGAATTAATTATTCATCTCGAAGGTGAACATTTTATTAAACCAGGCATGCGTGATTTAGTAACATGGTGTACAACAGTTGACCAAGCTATTCAGGCATGTCAGTAGATGGAAAATTCTCTTTCCATAAGTATCAAACTTCCAGTTTCGATTCAACGAGCGTGGCAATCTATACAAGAATGGGAATCACAAAGTGATTGGATGCTCGCCACTCAAGTTTGGGTTACATCAGATATTCGCGAAGGTGTCGGTACCGAGATAGAAGCATTCACGGGACTATTTCCAAAAGCCAAAAAAATCGGAATTCTGGATCTCATGAGAGTAACAAAGTGGAATCCACCATATTCGTGCGAAGTAATACATACAGGTAAGGTCATCAAGGGCAGTGGTCTGTTTAGATTGGAAAAAGTTTCAGAAGAAGAAACTCTTTTTCATTGGTCGGAAATTGTGATTGCACCACGAGTGCTCTTTTATCTCATCGCGCCTGGCCTCTATATCGGTGTTCGAATCTCTTTGATGAGGCTCGCACGCGCCCTCGCTTATCCCGACAGATCAGGCGAGTAATCTCATCCATTATGAGTGAGCCCCTAACAGTGGCACAGGCCCTTGCCTCATTGCCGGAAGAGGAGCGAATCATCTTGACCATGCACTTTATGAAATCTATGAGCGCCAATGAAATTGCCGCGCTACTTGGCGTACCTGAACGCTCAGTTAGCGCCCTCATTGTTAGTGGCAAGGGGAGAATTAGCCTGATTCTTGGCCTCACGTAAGCACGATTTCGCGCTTGCACTGATTATGCGAGATACTTCTCCTCTTATACCCACGCTCTACTATCACCACTTTCACAGTGTTGGTCGTTTAGCTAACTAAGGAGTGTCTCGATGGCTGCCATGAAACCCCGCACTGGCGATGGACCCATGGAAGTTACGAAAGAAGCGCGCTCACTTGTTATGCGAATTCCACTTGAAGGTGGCGGACGTTTAGTTGTTGAAATGAATTCTGAAGAAGCAAATAACCTCAGCGCGGCGCTTCATGCAGCTGTAGCTCTAATCAAGAAATAGACCATAGCCTTTAGCGTTATGAAGGTTGCTTTCGCACAATCCGCCGCGATGTCTGTTGACGCTGCACTGCGCTCGCAAGCAATAGCGATTGCATTTTCTAAAAATGAAAAAGAAGACTTTGAATTAGAAGGACCAGCACACCTAGTAAGCGCCATTGAAGAACATTTTGAACTTAATCTTCTTGATGAATTAACTTTTTTCTCTCCCACTGGTAAAGCTGGAGAACTCTTCGAGATCCCTGTAAGTGATACAGATTCACTTACCGAGAAAATATTTTTAGTTGGACTTGGTGATAAAGGTTTGAATTCAATTCGCCTTGCTGCTTCAGCGATTGGAAGAAAAGTTCGAGGAAAATCAACCAAAGTATTTTGTGCTTGTGTAAATGAAGTTACAGAGCTGAAAGCCTTTGCTATTTCGCTTTCACTTGGATCATATTTATGGAATCAAAAAACTGATAAGGAAACACTTTTTCCTGAATTTTGTATCGCAACCGAAAATCAAAGCCAATTAGATGATGCAGTTGTGATAGCAAAAGCAATCTGTGCGGCACGCGATCTTGTTCATACGCCTGCTAATATTAAAAATCCTGCGTGGTTATCTGAGCAGGCGCTATCGATGGGAAAAGAGTTTGGCTTCAACGTAAAAGTACTAGCAGGAAAAGAATTGGCGCTCTTTGGCGGGCTACGTGCCGTAGGAAATTCTTCACCTAAACCAGGACCGCGTTTTGTTGAACTTTCTTATGTACCTCGTAGTGCGAAGAAAGCAGTTGGCGCGCTCACGCATGTCGTACTTGTTGGCAAAGGAATTACTTTTGACACAGGTGGAGTTTCATTAAAACGACCTTACGACACGATGACTGCCATGAAAAGCGATATGGCAGGGGCTGCGGCACTTCTAGCAACAGTGAGTGCGCTAGCTCAGCTGCAACCAAGAGTTCGAGTCACTGCGCTGATGATGTGTGCTGAAAATGCGCTCTCTGGTACTTCCCAGCGCCCAAGTGATGTCATAACCCATTTCGGTGGGACAACAGTGGAAGTAATTAATACCGATGCAGAAGGACGATTGGTACTTGCTGATGGTCTTGCATATGCAGATAAGAATTTAGATCCAGATTATTTAGTCGATATTGCAACGCTAACAGGAGCAGCAACTTTGGGATTAGGGCGCCAATTTGCTGCCATGTATACCCGCGACCAATTATTGGCCGATAGCCTTGGAAAAATTGGTACTGAATCGGGTGACAAAGTTTGGCACATGCCTCTCATCGATGAATATCAGGATGCACTTCGCAGTGATATCGCTGATTACAACCACACGGCAGACAAGGAAAAATATTCTGCGGGATCTGTAACTGCAGCATTATTTCTTGAAAAATTTGCTGGTAATCGCCGCTGGGTACATTTAGATATTGCAGGAACAGCGCGTAGTGAAGTTGATGCAGGTGAAAATCCAAAAGGTGGCACAGGTTTCGGTGTTCGCTTATTAACAGATTGGATAATGAGCCTGTGATGCGACAAGACCCACATTCTTTTTCTGAAGGTTTCATTCCAGAAGATTTTGAAATGGCCCAAGCTCGCGCGCGTGGAGTTGAACTTGGCACTAATGATGTAACACCAGGTGCTGGTTCACATTTACGATTTCTTGCAAATCTCTTAAAAGCGCAATCTGTCGTTGAAGTTGGCACGGGATCCGGAGTTGGATCATTGTGGTTACTCAAAGGGATGATGAGAAGTGGAACGCTTACATCTATCGATGATGAAATGGAACATACTCAAATTGCAAAACTTGCTATGCAAGAAGCAGATATTGAGCAGTCAAGATATCGATTAATAACCAATTCAATTCCTGACGTTATGACAAAATTGACTGATCGAGCCTACGATTTAGTTGTACTGCGCCACAATCCTGAAGATCTTTCATTCATTATTGGGGAAGCACACAGAATTTTGCGAAGCGGCGGAGTATTAGTGATTGATAATTATTTTGGTGGCTCGAAGGTACCCGATCCTGCTCAAAGAGACGTAAAGACGGTTGCGCTTCGAGATGCTGGGAAAATTATTAGAGCAGCAACAGAGGATTGGGTGAGTTCACTCATACCAACAGGAGATGGGTTGTTGTTAGCTGTAAAGGTATAGCAAGATTCACTTATGAAATTTCCCCGTGATAATTCTTCACAGATTGATTCAAACATTACTCCTTGGTGGGAAGCACCCACGCAAACAAGGAGTCGAAAATCTAGTCGTGGAAATGTTGTCATAGTTGCAATAATTGCAGGAACGATTGGTGGAGTTCTAGGTACAAATGCCACAACCGGTTGGCTTCCTCACGGTGTGCATTTGGTTAGCTCTATGAGCACGATTGAAAGAAAGCCTGACTCTGTTGCAGGCATTGCGCAACGCGTATTGCCATCAGTGGTTTCTATTACAACTCAAACCGATACCGGTGGAGGCACGGGATCTGGCTTTGTGATTGATAGCAATGGAATCATTTTGACGAATAATCATGTTGTTGCAGATGTTGCTGATTCAGGCGGGTCTATTCGAGTAACTCTAAATAATGGAGAAAATTATAAGGGAACTATTATCGGACGAGATGCTTCCTACGATTTAGCTGTCGTGAGAATTGCTGCCACTAATCTTCCAGCATTACAGTTTGGCGATAGCGATAAAGTTGCTGTCGGGGATTCCGTGATAGCAATTGGTTCTCCACTCGGATTATCAGGAACAGTTACATTAGGAATAGTTAGCGCAAAAGATCGTGCTGTTTCCACTGGAAATAATGGCTCAGAAAGTTCATTTATCAATGCACTTCAAACAGATGCAGCAATAAATCCAGGTAATTCAGGCGGACCACTCGTTGATGCAACTGGTTCGGTCATTGGTATAAATTCAGCAATTGCATCATTAGGTTCAATAACTGGCTCGCAAGTGGGATCTATTGGACTTGGTTTTGCGATTCCAATAAATCAAGCAAGACGCACTGCACAGCAACTAATAAAATCAGGCAAAGCTACGTATCCCATTCTTGGAATTTCAATAGATATGAATTTTACTGGCCAAGGTGCGCTGATTGGAAATACTCAAATATCGATAACCGCCGATGGTCCAGCAGCTAAGGCAGGACTTCGACCAGGCGATGTCATCACACATTTTGCTGGCAAAACTATTAATTCTGGAGATGAACTAATAGTTGCAGTTCGATCACACGCCGTCGGTGAAAGGGTAAATATTACTTTTCTTCGTAACGGTAAAAGCTCAGAGGTATCTCTTGTACTTGTAGCTTCAAATAACTAGAACTACAGATAGGCTAAGAACATGTTTTTTGATATCGGCGCGGGTGAATTTTTTGGCCTAGCAATCCTTGCCGTAATTCTCGTTGGCCCCGACCGGCTTCCTCATGTAGCTTCGGAAGCGGCAAAAATAGTGAGAAAGCTGCGAGCACTTTCGCAGAATGCAACCGCTGAATTACGCGAAAATCTTGGCCCAGGCTTTGAGGATTTACAACCATCAGATTTACATCCAAAAACTTTTATTAGAAAACAACTTGCAGGGGCTCTCGATGAGTCAGAAGTTAAACCCACTAAGAATCTCAATGCAAAGATTGATCCGGACCTCCTATGACAACAGTAGAAAAGATTCATGCAGCACTAGCAACCGTTCAAGACCCGGAATTGCACAGAGCGTTGCCGGAATTAGGAATGGTAGAAGAAGTTTCTTTTGAAAACGGTACGGCGTCGCTCGTTATTTTGTTGACAATATCTGGGTGCCCTATGCAGGATCGATTGCGAATGGATATTAAAAAAGCTGTTTCTCAAATTGAAGAAGTTCAAAATATTGAACTTCTATTTGGTGTCATGTCTGAGGAACAACGAAATAATGTAAAGAAACTCTTGCGAGGTGGTCGAGAAAAATTCATTCCATTTGCTCAACCCGAATCACTGACACGAGTAATTGGGGTTGCATCAGGCAAAGGTGGAGTTGGAAAGTCATCACTCACTGTCAATCTGGCTATCGCTGCTGCTAATAAAGGATTGCGTGTTGGAATTTTGGATGCCGATGTCTATGGCCATTCAATTCCGCGATTGATGGGTTTAATGAATCAGAGACCAACAGCTATTGATCAAATGTTTATTCCACTCGAGTCATATGGAGTGAAAACGGTCTCAATGGAAATGTTCAAACCGGAACGTTCTGATGCTGTTGCATATCGCGGACCACTCTTGCATAGAGTTCTAGAACAATTGCTATCTGATGCTTACTGGGGCGATTTAGATCTTTTGTTCATAGATTTGCCACCTGGAACTGGAGATTTAGCAATTTCCCTTGGTCAACTAATCCCGTCTTCGGAAATATTAGTTGTTACTACTCCACAAGTTGCTGCTGCAGAAGTTGCAGAACGTGCTGGAAGAATTGCGCATCAGATAAAACAACATGTCATCGGTGTAATTGAAAATATGTCGGCATTTCCTTGTCCAGAGTGTGGGGAATTGATTTCGCTCTTTGGAAATGGCGGAGGAGAAGAAACAGCGCGTCGTCTCTCCGAACTTGTAGGAACAGATGTTCCACTTCTAGGCAAGATTCCCTTTAGTCCCGATTTGCGCACTGGTGGTGATAGTGGAAAGCCCGTGGTTTATGAGCATCCTGAGTCCGCTGCAGCCATAGCTATCAATCAGATTACAGATCAATTAGTTCTACGTAGCAAATCTTTGCTCGGTGTTCGTTTAGGCCTCGCTACCTAGTCCACTACCGTTGTCGTATGGATGAAGCTCAAATCAAGGCACGCGATAGTCATATTGCCATCCCAGCCCGACCCGACCTGATTCGATTAGGTCTTGGAATCATCGGTATCGGAACTTCTGGCCCACTAATTGCAATGAGCTCCATGCCAGTCCTGTCACTAATATTTTGGCGAAATCTGGGTGGTTCACTTATTACTTTGCCATTCGCACTTCGACATACGCACTTGCGTAGTCATCGCGCTGGAATGAAATGGGCTGCAATCGCAGGAGTTACCCTCGCGCTACATTTTTATGGATTCTTCTTAGCAATGAGAATGACAACCGTTGCTGCTGGAACTGCGATAGTTGCACTGCAACCAATTTTTGCTGCACTATTTGTAAAAGTTAGTGGTGGGCATATTCCATCGCGTGCATGGTTTGGGATGATTGTTAGCTTTTCAGGAGTACTTCTAATATCCGGAGTGGATCTGCATATTTCATTGAGAAATTTTCTGGGAGACATTGCAGCACTTATTTCAGCGGCGCTAGCTGCCCTTTACATGATGGCAGGTTCGAAAGCACAACGAAGTATTGAAACAACCACATATACAACAATTTGCTACTTTGTTTGTGCAATATCCGCTCTTCCTATGGCTTTTATCGCTGGAAATGAAATTTTACATTTTTCACCTCGACAGTGGTGGATTGTTTTAGGACTTATTCTTGGTGCACAAATTTTGGGGCATACGATGTTTAATGCCGCACTTAAACGAGTTTCACCGGCTGTTGTTTCACTAATAGTTTTTTTTGAAGTTCCAGTTAGTTCAGTGCTCGCCGTTTGGTGGCTTGGTCAAAAACCACCTCTTGGTATTATTCCTGGAATTGCCTTAATTCTTGGAGGTTGCATTCTTGTTGTGTTGCGCACTCGCGTAGATCGGGCTGCCGTCAATGATTGATTTACATACTCACACAACGTGTAGCGATGGTACAGATACTCCGAGAGAGCTGATAAATAAAGCCCTTTCACAAGGTATTGATGTTTTAGCAATTACTGATCATGACACTACTTCTGGATGGAGTGATGCCAGAAAGGCAATTCGAGGAGATATTGAACTTGTATTAGGTGCCGAAATTTCATGTCTGACTCACGATGGAATTAGCGTGCATATGTTGGGGCTTTTATTTGATGAAAACAATTCGCCAATGCAAATGCTTTTAGAGGAGACTCGTGATGGTCGAATCCCTCGAATGAAAAAAATGATCGAACTAATGCGAGCAGAAGGTATGAATATTTCGATGGCAGATGTTGAAGCAGCAATGCCTCCAGGTGCAACATTAGGCCGACCACATTTAGCCGATGCACTTGTCAAAAATGGTGTGATTGCATCACGCGATGAAGCATTTCAAGGACTACTCAATAATGATTCGCGATTCTATGTATCTCATGCTGCTCCAACTCCAGAAGAAGCCATTTCTGTAATTCGCAGTGCTGGGGGAGTAGCGATAATTGCTCACGCTTTTGCATCTCATAGAGGACAGATCTTAGGCGCGCAAGATTTTCAAGGGCTTTGTGATGCTGGCCTTAATGCAATTGAAGTCAATCATCGAGACCATAGTGTCTCAGAGCGTGAAATGTTGAGAGCGATTGCAATAGAACAAAATTTGGTGATTACTGGTTCCAGTGATTACCACGGAAATGGAAAACTGAATTCCCTTGGCGAAAATTCAACAGACTTAGAACAATGGCTTCGGCTAGAATCTCAAGCCAATGCGCGAAGGGTGGTGAAGGCATGAATTTGGTACAGACAAGTGCAATTACTTTTACAATTCAATCTTTCGTAACTTTATTAGTCATTATGGATCCTCCCGGTGCAACTCCTATCTTTCTCAGTTTAGTTTCTGATAAGAGTCTTAAAGTCAGGCGACAATTAGCGCTACAAGCGGCAGGTGTATCGCTTTTAGTCATTTCTGTATTCGCATTATTCGGACGCTTTATTCTTTCTTATCTCAATGTATCTATCGGTGCCTTACAAGCTGCGGGCGGACTGCTTCTTCTTCTGATTTCCCTAGAACTCTTGACAGGTAGAGGTGGCGAGGGAAGTCCTTCCAAAAATGCAAACGTTGCGCTTGTTCCACTGGGAACCCCTCTGTTAGCTGGGCCAGGTGCAATTGTTGCGACAATGCTCTTTGTTCAAGAAGCAAAAAGCGCCACTTATGTCATCGGTCTTATTACGGCAGTAATCGCAGTGCATGTAGTTATAGCTCTCGCACTTCTTTCATCGAACACAATTCTGCGCGTAATCCGCGAAGCTGGTGTAACACTTGTGGCTCGAATTGCTGGACTTCTGCTCGCTGCAATTGCAGTTCAAATGATTGTCGATGCAGTCCGCGGTTTCGTGGCGGGATAACAATGAAAGAACTTGGACTTTTTTCCCCAACATCAGTTGTTTGGAAAATTCATTCTGACCCTTCGATGGCCGTCGGAGGTATTCGTGCGCTACTGCAACAAGCACTCCACCCAGCTGCAATGGCAGGAGTCGCCGCACATTCAGATTTTAGAGATGATGCTTGGGGCCGACTTCAACGCACTGGTGATTATGTTTCTACGCTAACTTTTGGCGAAGTTACAGAAGCAGAGCAATTGGCAGCACGAGTGCGCATGATTCATTCAAAATTGGGATTAGACGACCCTCACTTATTGCTGTGGGTTCATATGGCTATGGTGGATTCATTTCTTGATGTTGCGATCAGATCCGGTGTGAATTTATCTGCTGCTGAAAAAGATTTGTATATTGCCCAGATGGTGCTCTTTGCTCAATTAGTAGGTATTCCGCAAGCCGATGTACCAAACACATTTCAAGAACTCAAAGATTATTTCCAATCAATGTCACCAGAACTATATGCATCTGATGATGCAAAGCGAGCTGCTTTATTTCTTACGATTCCACCCATGCCAAAAGTTGTGCGCTTTGCAACGCCAGCGGCGCCTGCCTGGGCGACATTGGCAACACTTGCAGCCTCATCATTACCATTATGGGCTCGTTCTCTCTATGGATGGCCAAATTTACCTGGAGCACAAATTGCGACCTCGATTGCTCTGAGAACAACTCGCACCACGCTTTCCCTACTTCCTTCCACATTGATAGAACCACCTATTCTGAAAAAAGCGCGCATACGTTGGAAATTAGAGGAAAACGCATGAACCACGTGATTGCAGTAGCCAACGTTGCAGGGGGCACAGGTAAGACGACAACTGCTCATGCACTAGCGGTAAGCGCGGTGGAGTATGGAAAAAAAGTTTTACTTCTAGACTTTGATGTTGCTTCAGCGCTAACTTTTAAGCTTGGCTTCGAGAATGAGCGCACGACACTTTTTGATTATTTAATGGCAGGTAAAATTATTGAGTCACAAGTAATTACCACCACTGAACGTTTTGATTTCATAGCTTCTGATTCAAGGCTCGGATCATTTATTCAACATGAGAACTTGAAAGCTTTTTTATCAAATCTACCTAAGCACTATGACCTTATTTTTATAGACACACCCTCAACCCTAGATGCACGATTATCGTTTGCGATTGAGGAATCAGAGTTAGTTGTAATTCCGATTGGAACAGACTTGCATTCAATTCGAGGTGCGGATCAAATTCGTAAAATTGCAGGTCAAAAAACAATAGTCACTCTCAAATTCAATAGTCGGAATTCGAGCTCTGATAATTTTGATTATTCCTATGAATATTTAGATGCTGCAATTCCTTATTCAGAATTGGCTGACAAAGCCCTTGAAGACACTACTTCAGTGATAACACAAAATAACAGAAGTGAAATCGCTTCCGCATATCGAGAAGCTGCTTACTCAATACTAGAAAAGTTGGAATTAATTTAGTTATCGCTCTTGAACTTCTTATTACGTGTCCGAACTCGCTCTGTCTTCTTAGGTGGAGCACTCTTCACTGGTGATGAAACTGCCACAGGTTTGACTTTTGTAAGTCGACCAGTGGTTCCTGCTGGAATCTTCATTACTTCAAAAAGATGTTCAGATGAAGAATAAGTTTCCTCAGGTTCTGCTAAACCAAGTGAAAGAGCTGTATCAATCATTTTCCAACGTGCTAATTCATCCCAATCAACAAATGTGACTGCAATTCCAGCGGCACCTGCACGAGCTGTTCTTCCAATGCGGTGGACATAAGTTTTTTCATCTTCAGGACACTGATAATTGATAACGTGTGTGATGCCATCGATATCAATTCCACGCGCAGCAACATCTGTTGCAACTAGAACATCAGATTTACCAGCTTTGAAATCGGAGAGTGCCTTTTCGCGGGCTCCTTGCCCAAGGTCTCCATGAATTGCAGCAGATTTGAAACCGCGCTCCAATAAATCATCGGCAGTCTTTTGACAGGTTCGCTTTGTACGACAGAAAACCATTGTCGGACCTCGGCCCTCAGCTTGAAGAATTCGAGCCAACATCTCAATTTTATCGAGAGCGTGCGCACGATAGACATGTTGTTCAATCTTGGATACAACCGCGCCTTCATCTTCATTATCTTGAGTACGAATATGTATGGGCTGATTCATAAATCGTCGCGCCAAAGCAATGATGTCCCCAGGCATCGTCGCAGAAAAAAGCATTGTTTGAGAACGCTTAGGAGTACTGGTGAAAATCTTCTCAACATCAGGCAAGAAACCAAGATCTAACATCTCATCGGCTTCATCTAACACTAATCGAGAAACTTCCTTGAGTTTGAGTTGGCCCTGACGATAAAGATCCAATAGTCGTCCTGGCGTGCCCACAACAATTTCAATTCCATTATTGAGGGCTTCAATTTGAGGTTCAAATGCTCGCCCGCCGTAAACAGCCAACGTTCTAATTCCTCGATTATTTGCTAGTTCATCAATATCTTTTGTTACCTGCACGCACAATTCGCGGGTCGGTACAACAACTAAAACTTGAGGCAGGCCTTTACTTTCAAATGCATTCCACTCTGAATCCAAAGGAGCGATGACTTTTTCAATAAGTGGAATTCCGAAAGCGAGGGTTTTACCAGTACCAGTTTTTGCTTGGCCAATAACATCGCCATCACTAAGTGCAATTGGTAGAACCATCTCTTGAATAGGAAAGGGGGAGCTAAATCCATGAGTAGTAAGTGCCTCAATCGTTTCACGTCGAAGTGGAAGATCAGCGAAAGTTTTGCTCACCTTAGAGTGCGCCGAAGCACACACGACGAGCTGCAGGGTCGCCTACTTCAACAAAAGCGATTTTGTCTGCGGGAACAATAATTTCATGTCCACGAATATCTGTAAGTTCTAGTGGTTTGCCAGATGCAAGTGCGGCGGTGACCGCACTACGAATGTCAGCAGCGCTCAGAGGGCTTTCAAATGTGAGATCACCACTTACATAAGTAACGGCAATGCGGACTTCACTGTTATGGCCCGCTTGAGTTTTCTTTGTTGTCATAGAGCTAATCCTATCGGTGCTGAGTATCTACGCTGACCGAACTTTGTGCGTAAAAAATTATTGATTACGAGGAAAACCTGAAATACCGCGCCACATGAGATTTTCTACAAGATCGACAGCTTGTTGTCTGCTCAGTTTACTATCGCGCTCTAACCAATGTCGGGCCGTTACTTGGGCATAACCAATCATTCCTACACCGAGCAACATCGCTGCCTCTTTTGGTAAACCTGTATCTACTGAAATAACAGCACTTGCTGCTGCGGCACAGTCATATGTCATGCGGGTCAGACGTTCACGAACGGCAGGTTCAACACTCATATCACTTTCAAACAAGAGGCGAAATGCTTCTCCCTCACTTTCAATAAATGAAAAATAAGCAACAACTGTCGCGCGAACTCGACTCGCATTGTCTGGAGTAGATGCGATTGCTTTTTGAATTTCAAAAACAAGTGAATCGATATGTACATCAAGTACCGCTAAATAGAGTTCAAGCTTGGAAGGAAAATGTTGATATAGGACTGGCTTGCTCACTCCTGCGCGATCGGCAATCTCATCCATCGCGGCGGCGTGATATCCAGCAGCTGTAAAAACTTCAAGTGCAGCGGAGAGAAGAATTGCGCGTCTCTCATCGCGAGGAAGACGAGCCTTATCCTTCGGGATATCGTCTTTGCGTTCTTGTGAACTTGTCATCGGGGTAATGGTAGAGCCCAATTACGCTAAAACGCTAATGAATATGCGAATCATTTGCAGACTTCTAATTGGCGGTGCCTACTCCTCGCGTGGCAGAATGGCGCATAATGAAAATTCCTCCATTAGTTTCTCCCGGCCCCGCACTTACTGTTGATGAAGTACGTCGCTATAGCCGACATTTAATAATTCCTGACCTTGCAATGACAGGTCAGCAACGACTCATGAATGCAAAAGTGCTCTGTGTTGGTGCAGGTGGACTTGGATCTCCTGCCTTAATGTATTTAGCGGCAGCAGGAGTTGGAACACTAGGAATTGTCGAATTCGACACGGTTGATGAATCAAATTTGCAACGTCAAATAATTCATGGGCAATCAGATATTGGTAAAAGCAAAGCTCAGAGTGCTAAAGAAAAAATTGCTGAAATTAATCCCTATGTCAAAGTAATTACACACGAGCTTCGACTAGATGTCTCTAATGTGATGGAAATATTTTCACAGTACGACATTATTGTTGACGGAACAGATAATTTTGCAACTCGATATTTGGTGAATGACGCATGCGTGCTTCTAAAAAAGCCTTACGTATGGGGATCCATTTATCGATTTGATGGACAAGCAAGTGTTTTTTGGGCTGAGTACGGCCCTTGTTACAGATGCCTATACCCAGAACCTCCTCCACCAGGAATGGTTCCAAGTTGTGCTGAAGGTGGCGTGCTGGGAGTTCTTTGTGCCTCAATCGGTTCAATCCAAACAACAGAGGCCATTAAGGTAATAACTGGAATTGGTGAACGATTAATCGGTTCACTTATGATTTATGACGCACTTGAAATGAGCTATCGCAAGATAAAAGTTCGCAAAGATCCTCATTGCCCATTGTGTGGAGATAAACCAACACAAACTGCCCTTTTACCTGATTACGAAGCATTTTGCGGAGTCCTCACAGATGCTGCAGAAGTTGCTGTTAAGGATTCGACAATTTCTGTACGCCAACTCAAAGAAAAAATGGATAACAAAGAGAATTTTTATCTTGTAGATGTTCGCGAACCTAGCGAATGGGAAATTGTAAAGATTCCGGGTGCAACCCTTATTCCAAAACAGGGTTTTCTTGATGGAAGTGCGCTTTCGAAATTACCGCAAGATAAACCAATTATTTTGCATTGTAAATCAGGCGTTCGTTCAGCAGAATGTTTAGCTGTCTTGAAGAATGCTGGTTTTAGTGACGCTACCCACGTTAGTGGTGGTGTCGTAGCGTGGGTAAAACAGATTGATCCATCTTTACCAATTTACTAATTTGATACAAGGGAAGTAATAATGCTCGATTCGTATGCTGATTATCGCTTATTGCTGGTTCATGCTCATCCCGATGATGAAACAATTAATAATGGGGCAACGATGGCTCTTTATTCTGCACTTGGTGCGCAACTTACGCTTGTAACCTGTACGCGAGGAGAAGAAGGCGAAGTACTGGTTCCTGGTCTTTCTCATCTGGCAAGTGGAATTAGTGATCAACTTGGAAAACATCGCGAAACTGAATTAGCAAATGCAATGTCTTCACTTGGAATTAGTGATTACCGATTCTTGGGTGCACCAGATAAATCTTTTAGAGATAGTGGAATGATGGGAACAGATCCAAATAATCGACCAGATGTATTCTGGCAAGCAGATTTAGATAGTGCTGCACAAATTTTGGTAAAAATAATTCACGAAGTAAAACCACATGTAGTAATTACTTATGATGAAATTGGTGGATATGGCCACCCAGATCATATTCAAGCCCACCGTGTAGCAATGCGAGCTGTTGAATTAGCTGATCAGTGGAACGTTCAAAAAATATACTGGAATACCATGCCTAAATCTGTAATCGCAGAAGGAATTGCAAAAATGAAGGAACTCGGCTCAGATTTCTTTGGAGCTGAAAGTGCCGATGACTTACCTTTTGCAAAAGATGATTCTTTTGTCACCACTTTGATTGATGGTAGTAAGTATGTGGATAATAAAATGAATGCGATGAAAGCACATGAGACTCAAATTTCCTTGGACGGACCATTTTTTGCACTTTCAAATAACCTCGGAATGCAAATATGGGGAGACGAGTATTACACGCTAATAAAGGGGCAAAAAAGTTCACCATTTGACGTCAATGGCCGTGAGTCAGATTTATTTGCAGGAGTGATTTTGTAAATGAAGATTTTCTACTCGATATTTATCGGTGTAGCTCTTGGAATTGGTTCAATCTTTTTGCATCTAGTACTCCCACCGGTGGGCTTTATTTTTGCTCTTATTTCATCAGTGGTTGGTATTTGGGCAATAGGGCGAATGTGGGGAAAAAGATATCTCAAAGCATTGGCTGGACTAGCTTGGCTTCTAATTATTATGCGCGCTGGCACACCAGGTATAAGTAATGAGATTTTGATCCAAGGAAATGTACTAGGCAACGCTTTGATTAATTTTGGATTCCTAACAATTATCGGGGTAGTTGCACTTCCAATTTAGATGAAATCCCATTCTTGACCATTGCCTGTATCTCTCACGAGTAATCCTTCTTTCTCGAGCTCATCTCGCAGCACATCGCTTCGAGACCAGTTCTTCTCTGCCCGCGCCATTTCGCGCTCCTTGAGAAGTTTTTCAATATGAAGGGGCATCTCTCGCACAATTTCTTCTTGAATAAGGGCCAGCGCAAATATTTGATCACTAAATACAAATATAGCTCTCTTCATTTCATTCGTAATTGAGGGGTCTTTTTCAATAAGACGTAATCTCTGAATTGCTCGAGGAGTATCCAGATCGTTCATTAGGGCGCTTACAAATTCATCGTCGCTCTTGGATATTTGGCTTGTACCCCATTCTTGTAATTTCTTTCTCCATCTTTTCAAAGTTGTATTTGCTGAATAAAGCGAATCCCAAGTCAGATCCATTTGTGAGCGATATCTATTTTCTAGAAAAACTAAACGAAGCGCTAATGGGTCAATTCCCTTTTCGATAATGTCACTCAGTAGGAGCACATTTTCTGAACTCTTGGACATCTTGCGACCTTCAAATAAAAGGTGTTCGCCATGAACCCAGTGAGCTACAGACTCTGTATTAGTTATTGAATTTGATTGAGCGCGTTCATTTTCGTGGTGAGGAAATCGCAGGTCAATCCCACCGACATGTAGATCTATATGGTTATCTAAATAATGAAGTGACATTGCAGAACATTCAATATGCCACCCCGGAAATCCTGGCCCCCAAGGCGAATCCCAAATCATTTCGGTGCGAGAACCTGCATTCTTCCAAAGCGCCCAATCGGCATGAAAACGTTTGCCGCCTTCATCAATGAATTCATAGCGATGGCCAGGTTGGAGCGAATCTAATTTATTACCACTAATTGCCCCATAACTTTGAAAGGATTGTGCTGAAAAATAGACTGTCGAATCAGAACCGATGTAGGCATTCTTATTTTCAATCAGCTGGCTAATCATTGTTTGCATTAATTCGATGGTTTCACTTGCTCGCGGATATAACTGGGCAGGCTCAATATTGAGAAGATTTAAATCTTTATGAAATTTTGCCTCGTATTGCCTCGCTAATTCAAAAGGATCTCTGTTCTCTCGCTTTGCCTGATTGAGTATTTTGTCACTTGCATCCTCTGCCATATGACCAACATCTGTAATATTTTGAACTAACGCAACACTCACACCTGTTAGTTTTATTGTGCGCTGGATTAGATCCGATAATAGGAAAGTTCGAAGATTTCCTACGTGAGCATCTCGATATACCGTTGGACCGCAGCAATAAATTGTTATGTGCCTTTTTCCAGCACCAATTGCTTTAACTTCCCTGCTGGCAGTGTCATACATAGCAAATGGCATCGACTTACGCCCCAACGTAAATTCTGTAGCTATATTCATGATGTTTTCTAAACCCTAGTTTGGCATAAAGCGCCAAGGCTGCGTTATTGGCGCCATCTACTTGTAATGCTGCCTTTGTAGCCCCTTGTGAAAGTAGATCATTGATCATGAGTGACATAAATTCTTGCCCCAATTTTTGTTCGCGAAATTCTGGTTTGACAAAAAAACGGGTAATGACTGCCCATTGATCACTAAGACCAGCTCTGGCAACAGCAACGGCTACATTATTTATTGTCAATGAATAATAAAGGGCGCGAGTTTTTTTCATCATCGATAACAGCGGTTGATCATTTTGTACTTCCAGCCATTCTGGCGTGCACGTAGCGCTCACATTCAAAACATTACTTGTTAACACATCAAGGTGTTTGAGATCTGATACCTGAATCTGAGCTCGAACTTTTTCCTCCCACCCGTGTTCTCCAAGATAGGTATCTAATTCTTCATAAAGTGGAAGAGGAATACTGAAAACTGGTTTCAATTTTCTTTCCTTATAAAAATTGATTGCAACTTGTATCGCCTCATCTAAGGGTTTATCAGGTTCACCAAACGGGGGAGTGCCCAACGGCACAATAGAATTGGCTCGCATAGTAAATTTCCCGCTTGCCCGAAAGAGCCATTGGCCGTGCCACACTTCTTCCAGGGAACCCCAAGTGGAATTAATCATTTTTTCTAATTCAATGATTCGGATAGATAGAGGGGCACCTTTTCCTGCGCTATCTGGCAATGCAATTATTTCTCGGTAAATTGCAATTTGATCAGGAGAAAAAGTAATTATGTGGCCATCTTTATGTTTCAAAGTGGTTGGCGACGCAAGTATTCCGACGATATCTCGATAGCCTCCACCGGATTCGTGAAGCCGGATGGTCAGACGCTTTCCGATGAGATCCTGCAATCCCATCGCACTCGCCTGTGTCATGGCTTAACGATAATCGCCCCGCCTCATCTCGCACCTTTTTGCACTTTGTGATTAGAATCGGGGAAGTTAAGTACCAGTTATAAAGGAGCCCCACCGTGACCTATGTGATTGCCGAGCCATGTGTCGATGTCAAAGATAAGTCCTGCATCGAAGAATGCCCCGTGGACTGTATTTATGAAGGCAATCGAATGCTCTATATCCAACCTGATGAATGTGTTGATTGTGGCGCCTGCGAACCAGTATGCCCAGTCGAGGCCATTTATTACGAGGATGATGTGCCATCACAGTGGAAAGATTTCACAAAGGTCAACACAGAATTTTTTGTTGAAATCGGTTCACCTGGTGGAGCTGCCAAGGTCGGGCTAGTCAATAGCGATCATGCAGGGGTAGTAGCGCTTCCGCCTAAGAGCGAGTAAAAGTTTTTGCGTTCCTCTCTTCCTGATTTTCCATGGGATGCACTTGCCCCTTTTGGTGAGAGCGCACGCAAACATCCCCTTGGAATTATTGATCTTTCGCAAGGCACACCAGTAGATCCCACTCCTGAATTTATTCAAAGTAGATTTCGTGAATCATCCAATTCGCCTCGCTATCCCGTTACTGCGGGAACTGCGGAACTGAGAGATGCAATTAAGAGTTGGGCTATTAATCACCTAGGTGCATCGGGTGATTTTGATGTATTGCCTTTGATTGGCTCAAAAGAATTAGTTGCATGGTTGCCCACAATTGTGGAAGCAAAGAAAGTTTTGATTCCAGAGGTTGCTTACCCCACATATAACGTCGGTGCAATCATTGGAAGTGCACAAGCTATTCCCGTTCCAATAGATGCGACGGCGTGGCCGGTAGCAGATTTTGCATGGATAAATTCGCCATCTAATCCGACCGGTCAAGTACACACTGATCAAGAAATTATGGAAGCAATTGCGTGGTCTCAAAAAAATGAAGCAATTCTTGTATCAGATGAATGCTATTTAGATTTTGGAGATTCGGCCCATGGGCGCTCGCTGCTCTCCATCTCTGAGGGAAATAATAAGAATTTGTTGGCAGTTCATTCCCTTTCAAAACGATCATCCATGGCTGGATATCGGGGAGCACTACTTATTGGTGATAGCAATCTGATTTCAAATATTCGAGAATTCCGCAAACATGCAGGAATGATGGTGCCACTGCCAGTTCAAAATGCAATGGTCGCAGCTTTAGGTGACGAGAAACATGTTCAAGAACAACGAGATCGCTATAACAAACGTCGCTCGCTTCTTGCACCAGCATTGCAAAGAGCTGGTTTTACTATTGAGTATTCCAATGCGGGTTTATATATATGGTGCACTCGAAACGAGGATGCCTGGACGAGCGTTGCTTGGCTCGCAGAATTAGGAATTTTGGCAACACCAGGCAGTTTTTATGGCGCCAAAGGTGCATCCCATATTCGTGTTGCACTCACAGCAACAGATGCCCAAATTAGCGATGCGGTAGAACGTATTGAAAGTGCTGTGAAATAAAAATGGCAGTTGGAATTTTGCTCGTTGGCGGATTTGGCACTCGCTTGATGCCACTTACTCGCCATACCCCCAAACCGATGTTACCCGTGGCTGGTTTACCGGTGACTCAACATCAATTAGCGATGGCAAAGAATGCAGGTATTACAACCGTAGTGCTTGCAACTTCTTATTTATCTGAAGTTTTTATTCCGTATTTCGGCGATGGCTCAGCCTTCGGAATGAAACTTTTGTATGCAGTTGAAAAGGAACCGCTTGGAACCGGTGGAGCTATCCGAAATGCGGCAGATTTACTTGGCAGAGATGAATCTATGGTGATTTTTAATGGAGATGTCTTAAGTTCGCACAACTTACGCGATCAAATAAATTTCCACGAAAAAAATGGTTCCGATGTAACTTTACATTTGACACGCGTTGAGGATGCACGTGCATATGGATGCGTACCGACCGATTCAAACATGAGAGTCACAGCATTTCTTGAAAAAATGGAAAACCCACCCACAGATACAATTAATGCAGGCTGTTATGTTTTTAATCCAAGTGTCATTGATTCGATTGCTGCCGACACGGTTGTAAGCGTCGAACGTGAAACGTTCCCAAAGCTCATTGAAAATAACAAAAAAGTTTTTGGTTACTTAGATCAGAGTTATTGGTTGGATATAGGTACACCTAAAGCACTTCTCAAAGGTTCGAGAGACCTAGTAAATGGAATTGCTGATCCTCTTGCATTACGGAATGTAGAACTCGCGTCACATTCCCCTGGGGCTTTAGTCATGTATGGAGCAAAAGTTGATCCATCTGCCCTCATCACAGGTGGTAGTGCAATTGGTTCTGGCTCCATAATCGAGGCAGGTGTGGCGATAGATGCCTCTATTCTGGGCGATGGCGTTTACATTGGAGTGGGTTCAATGGTTTCTAATTCCTTTATTGCCGCTGGTACAAAAATTGAAGCAAATTCTCAAATTTCTGGGAGTTACTGCGAAAATAATGAAGTAACTTCGCTAAATCTCTAATTTCCTTGAAATTGAGCGTGGGTTTTTGAAAAGATTTCCCCCAACGACTTGACACACAGGAGTTACAAGCGTGTAATTCACCTCTAGAAGGTTTTCTCCAACAGGGAGGGAGCCCAAAGCTGACAAGGAGAATCGCAATGCCGATCCGACCTGAAGCTAATCCCCAAGCTGGTATCACTAGCGGTCCAACAATCAAATTAGAGAACGGTGAAAGCATTGAGCTTTCATGGCAAGAACGCGCTCTCTGTGCTCAGACAGATCCTGAGGCATTTTTTCCCGAGAAGGGTGGCTCAACTCGCGAAGCAAAGCGCGTATGCCTTTCTTGCGATGTTCGTTCTGAATGTTTGGAATATGCACTTGCACATGATGAACGCTTTGGCATTTGGGGTGGACTCTCTGAACGCGAACGTCGTCGCCTAAAGCGCCGTTCAGCATAGGTTTCTAGCCGAGACGGCTAAAGATTATGGCTGATAAAGCCGCGATTGATTCCCATCGCGTTACTGCAATTCTTGTTGTTCATGACGGGGCTGTATGGCTACCTGAAGTTGTTGCATCAATTGCATCGCAAACCCGAAGCGTTGATCAACTCATTGCAGTTGATACGGGGTCAATAGATTCTTCATCAAAATTACTCAAAGGCGCCAAGATTCCAACTCTTAGCGTTGATCGCGAATTAGGTTTTGGAGATGCCGTTCAATGCGCAGTAGATAAATTACCGACACCTATTACTGGTGCGAGCGAATGGTTGTGGTTGTTACACGATGATTGTGCGCCAACGTCAACTGCATTAGAAAAACTTTTAGCAGCAATCCAAGAACGCCCTCAGGTAGTGATGGCCGGCCCTAAATTATTGGGATGGCATAAGAGAACTCATTTACTTGAAGTTGGCGTGAGCATTGCTGGAAATGGCGCTCGCTGGACTGGATTAGAAAATTCAGAATATGACCAAGGACAACACGATGGAATCAAAGATGTACTTGCAGTTAGTACAGCAGGTGCTCTTATTCGCAGAGATGTATTCGAAGAACTTGGTGGCTTTGATTCAGAACTTGCCTTATTTAGAGATGATGTTGATTTTGGATGGCGTGCTCGCGTAGCTGGCCATTCTGTAATTGTCGCTACCGATGCAATCGCTTTTCACGCGCAAGCCTCAGCAACTGAGCGCCGCAGCGTCGATGTTGATGGCGCCTTTCTACAACGTCCATTGCTACTCGATCGCAGAAATGCTGCCTATGTCTTATTAGCAAACTCATCCTGGTGGATGTTGCCCTGGCTTGTTCTTCAATTATTGAGTTCTGCAATCAGTCGTTCATTAGTATTTTTACTTTCAAAGCTGCCGGGATATGCCAGCGATGAATTACTTGCAGTTGCCTCATTAATCCTTCGTCCTGGAATAATTTTAAAGGCCCGCAAGAATCGTAAAAAGACACGTTTAGTTTCTCCTCGAGTGATTGCGCCATTTATTCCGCCGAGATGGTCACAACTAAGACTTTCAATCAGTAATATTTTTGAAAAAATGCGAGAAAGATTATTGCCGCTAAAAGAAGAGACCACTCAAGCATCTATTGAGATAAATGAAGATGAGGATCTGCTTGTTCCACATGCGAGTACAAGCTGGACGATGATATTGAAGAAGTCCCAATTCGTTTCAACGGTTTCAATTCTTCTTTTTTCATTTATATGGTCTAGAAACCGCTTTGGGACATTAGCGGGTGGAGCACTTCCTTCGACGAATCTCAGCGCTATGGATTTATGGCGAACATATGTTGAGTCTTGGCATCAAGTCGGAATGGGAAGCACCATAGCTTCACCGCCCTGGATTGCAATTATCGCTCTCCTTTCGGGGCTCTTCTTCGGAAAGACAGCGCTTTTCATCACGATTTTCTTCTACTTCGCTCCATTACTCATGATGATTTCAAGTTATTTTCTCTTTTTGAAATTTTCATTAAATAAATGGCTAGCAATTGTTTGTGGCTTTCTGTATGCCATTTCTCCGATGTCAGTTGCATCAATAAATTCTGGTCGATTAGGTGGAATCGCTTCAATGATTATCTTGCCACTTCTTGCGAGATTACTCATAAATTGGAAAACTCTTGCAGAATATACTTGGCGCAGAATATGGTCTGTGGGCTTGCTTATTTCCCTTCTTTATTCTTTTTCTCTCACTTACTTCCTTATTTTCTTGGTGATTGCAATTGCGATAACTGCCGGTGACTTTAGAAAAAATAAGATCCTTTTTACTCAGCAGACAAAAAAAATGATTGCATTAGTTTTATCACCATTTTTGGTAACGCTCCCATATTCATTTGAGGCCCTTTTGCACCCAGCTCGCTTTTTTGCTGAACCTGGCTTATCCATACCTGTCGGTTATCCAAATCTGGTCATCACGGGAAACCCCGGTGGACCTGGATCACTTCCATGGTGGCTTATAAGTCCGATTTTATTGATGCTTCTTAGTTCACTATTTTCTTCGAGCAAAGCACGTTATGTCGCTGAGGCAGGCATAGCCTTTCTCCTCGTTGCAACCATGCTTTCGATTTTTTCATTTACTAACCATGGAAATTCTGCTGCAACTAAAGTATGGACTGGTTCATTTCTTGCTGTATCAACTCTTGCATCGTGTGTAGCGGCAGTCATTATTTTGGATAAATTACGTGAAGTTCTTAGAAATTCTCATGTGCACCACCGACATTACTTAGCGGCACTTCTTATTATCGCTACCATTTTCTATTCTATTGCTGCGATTTCGTGGACATTTCTGGAAAGTTCAAATTCTCAAGTGAATGCACAATCTGTGACGGTAGTCCCAGAATTTCTTGGAATACAGAAAAATACAAAAACTCTCGTTTTGCGCCAGATGAGAAATAATGGAATTAACGAATTACAGTATGCAATTTCAACCCACGGTGATCTTTTACTCGGTCAACCTGATGTCGCTCCACCTCAAAACCCTGCACTTGATATCGCGGTAAGAGAACTCATCGATGGGTCTGGGATTTCAGCAAGCGAAGTCTTCTCGCGTTTTGGGATCCGGTATTTATTTGTCAAGGCTCCTTTCAAAGAAGAGGTGGTTCGCGCAATTGATGGATTAGGTGGATTCACGAGAACTTCGGCGACTCCAGCCGGCATAATCTGGAAGATTTCTGGTTCACCTGCTCGACTCTCATTTGTTGATACTGCAGGTAAGAAAACTATTTTAGAAAGTGGCGACATAGGTGCACGAGTTAGCGCACCTAGTGCAGGAACTTTGACGTTAGCAGAAAACTTTAGTCGCTCTTGGAGAATTCTCCAGGATGGTAAGTATTTAGTTCGAACAAAAAATGCTGATGGACTACCAACTTTTACATTTTTACATGGTGGAGAATTCTCACTCATACATGACGGTACTTCGCGGCGCGGTTGGCTTTCATTGGAATTTATCGCCTTGCTTAGCTTATTAGTACTTGCGCTTCCGGGCGGACGCCGCAAAGTTGAAATTTCAGAAGAGGTCCTCGCATGAAATTTAGGCGACCGATCATTATTTCAATACTCAGTGCACTCGTTTTGGTCGTGAGTAATTTTTTGAATTCATCGGTATCTACGACTGGTTTTATAAATAGTTTCCCTGATGTTCTTTGCCCACCGACTCTTTCTGGCCTGTCATCGCAAGTATCACTTGCCAAGAAAAATACTCCCTTTAGATATATCTCGAATAAAAAAATAACAATGAGCCCAATAGGTAATTCACGTTTTTCAATCACTAAGGATTCAATTCTCATTGATGCAGCTGGAATAACTCCAGTTGTATGGCAAAGTCGAGCTGGAAATTGGGCAGGAGGAACTATTTGTTCAGGTCCAATATCATCACAATGGTTCACAGGAGGAACTGCTGACATAACAAGTCGCGGAAAATTACTTGTAGTCAATAGTGGCTTGAGTGAAGCCATTGTTAATGTCAATGTCTGGAGTGAGTCAGGAGTTCAGGCAGCAAAGGTTCTAACAATTCCGGCTAAAAGTTATTCCGCGCAGGGCTTAGATGCGCTTGCTCCAGGCCAAAAAAAGATCGTGCTCCACGTTTCAACACAAGCAGGCAGAGTAAATTCATTTGTTGTCGATGAACGAGGCAAAGGATTAAATAGTTTAGGTGGCGATTTAGTAAATTCCATTAGTAATCCATCGACGCACTTAATGATTCCTGCAATCCCTAATCAAATTTCCAAGGATTCCAAAGGGAATGTAACCCAGAAAGGTAGTGGGCATCAATTGCGTATTCTGGTGCCCGGAGATGTTGACGGGCATATCAATGCCGAAGTCATATCTGCAGATGGCCGTTACACCCCAGTAGGTATAAATGATTTAGCCGTAAAACACGGCTCTGTTTCTGAAATAACTCTTGATTCAAATATTACCTCCAATGCTTTTGCGCTCAGCATCACATCGGATGTTCCATTTTTAGCTTCGGTATATTCAAAAGTAAAATCGTCGGGTCACAATGATTTTGTTTGGAGCACGCCAGCAGGTGCACTGACTCCAATGTCAATTGCTATTACTGGACTATCACCAGTGCTCGCCTTTGCTGGGGAGTCGATAGATATATCTTTGGATGTGAAATTATCAAACGGAAAGCGCACCACTTCCCGTATTACTGCTACTGATTTCGTATTATGGAAAGTGCCTGACAATGCCTCGGTAATTACCATAACGCAACCAGGCGATCACGTAAGTGGCGGTGCCTTAGTTAGTTCGGTCAACGGTTATGGCTATTTTCCATTGGTAGCCGGAAGTACCCTGTCAAAAGCATCGATCCCGGTTTCAAATATTCGCGTTTTGAATCCCTAGGAATCCAAGAAAAAGACTCTTGTCACCACTAAAGTTTCATCTATGAGTTCGCAGGCTAAGTTAGGCAGAAGTTGTTCTCGAGTGAGTTGTCGCTCTATCGCAACTATGACTTTGACCTACATCTATTCTGAATCAACAGCAGTGCTTGGCCCGCTAGCAACTTTTTCAGAGCCTCATTCTTATGACCTATGTGTCACGCATGGGCATCGTTTAACTGTCCCGCAAGGTTGGAACGTAATTCGTCAAGAAATAATTGATAATCAAGTTGGCCCTTCTGATGATGACCTCATGGTTATCGCGGATGCAGTTCGGGAAGCCGCAGGCGCTAACGCTCCATTACAGCAACGCGATGAGAGCGCATTGGCGCAGAACGCGATTGGTCGACGAGGTCATCTTCGCGCTGTACCTACAAACTAATTTCACTAACTCTATTTTCGGTTACCATTACTGATTATGAATTCCAATCAAGTACCAGCGATTTTCAAAGCGTACGACATTCGTGGTTTGGTTGATAACGAAATAACACCTGACTTCACCTTTAGCACTGGAGTTGCTTTCGCTCGTTTCTTACAGCTTGAACGCGAACCTGCAACTGTTGTCATTGGCGAAGATATGAGACCCTCTTCACCAGTTCTAGCAGATGCCTTTTCGGCAGGGGTGACATCACAAGGGATGGATGTAACGAGGATCGGTTTGGCTTCCACCGATATGTTGTATTTTGCTTCAGGTAAATTAAATCTGCCAGGGGCCATGTTTACAGCAAGCCATAATCCTGCTGAATACAATGGAATAAAACTCTGTCTCAGCGGTGCGCGCCCTATAGGTAAAGAGTCAGGGCTCTTGACGATTGAAAATTTTGTTCGTCAAGGCTCTCCAATGCAAATTCGTTCTATGGGAATTGAAAAAAATAGAGAGATGCTGAGTGAATACGTTGATTATCTGCACTCTTTAGTTGATTTGTCTGAGATGCGTTCTTTGAAAATAGTAGTGGATGCTGGAAATGGCATGGCTGGATATACCGCACCAGCAATATTTGAAGGCCTCAATGTTGATCTCATCCCACTGTATTTTGAATTAGATGGATCTTTTCCAAATCACGAAGCGAATCCGATTGATGCAAAGAATTTGAAAGACTTACAAAAAGCTGTGAAAAAGCATAAGGCGGATTTGGGCCTTGCCTTCGATGGTGATGCAGATCGATGTTTCTTAGTTGATGAAAATGGTGAAACGGTAAATCCATCAGATCTCACTTCACTCATAACAGCGCGAGAATTAGTGCGTGTACCAGGAGCGACAATTATTTATAATCTCATTTCTTCTCGCACAGTTCTTGAAGTAATTCAAGAAAATGGCGGAAAAGGACTCAGAAGTAGAGTCGGTCATTCATATATCAAAAAGATGATGGCTGATAGTGGGGCCATTTTTGGGGGAGAGCATTCAGGCCATTTTTATTTCAAGGATTTTTGGAGAGCAGATTCAGGAGCTCTCGCCGCATTGCATGCAATCGCGGCACTTGGATCTTCTAAAAATTCTATTTCTAAATTACTCAAGCCCTACCAACGTTATTATGCAAGTGGAGAAATAAATTCAACAGTATCTGATGCCCCTTCTGAAATGAAAAAGATTGAAGATAAGTACATATCTCAACCAGGCGTTGAGTTAGACCATCTCGATGGACTAACGGTCAATGGCGACACATGGTGGTTCAATCTTCGATCCTCCAATACAGAGCCACTTTTGCGCCTCAATGTTGAAGCTTCAACACAGGCACGTATGGAGAAGGTGCGTGACGAGGTTCTCAGAGTAATCAAGGGCAAGTAGGGGCCGAAAAGAGGCTCTTTACTATGTGTGACGGTAATCTATCTGCCTGAGCCAGAGGAGAACGATTGTGAATGTACCTGTAACCGCAACTATTCCACGTCACGAAATTGCAGACGCATCCCTTGCAGAGCAAGGACGTAAGCGTATTGAATGGGCAGAACGTAATATGCCTGTACTCGCGCAAATTCGTGAACGCTTCGAAAAGTCACAACCATTCGCAGGAATTCGTATTGCTGCATGTATGCACGTAACTACTGAGACAGCTAACTTAATGCGTGTTCTCAAAGCAGGTGGTGCAGAGATTGCATTGTGCGCTTCGAATCCTCTCTCGACTCAAGATGACACAGCAGCAGCACTTGTATATGAATATGGAATTAGTGTTTTTGCTCGTAATGCAGTTGATCGCGATGGATATTACGCGCACCTGAATGCAGCACTTGATATCGAACCACATCAAGTTTTTGACGATGGTTGCGATTTAGTGAACACACTTCATACAACACGACAAGAACTTATTCCTAACATTACTGGTGGTTGTGAAGAAACCACGACAGGTGTTATTCGTCTTAGCCAAATGGCAAAAGAAGGAGCACTTCGCTTCCCAATGATTGCTGTCAATGACACTGACACAAAGCATATGTTTGATAATCGCTATGGAACTGGCCAATCAACGCTTGATGCTGTTTTTCGCTCAACCAACTTCTTACTTGCCGGTCGCATTGTTGTCGTTGCCGGTTTTGGATATTGCGGTAAAGGCGTTGCAGAACGTGCCAAAGGCATGGGCGCAGATGTTGTCGTTACAGAGATTGACCCAACCAAAGCATTAGATGCAATGATGCAAGGTTTCCGCGTGATGCCAATGATTGATGCAGCAAAAGTAGGCGACGTTTTTATTACCGTAACGGGTAACCGCGATGTACTTCGTGATGAGCATTTTGCAGTCATGAAAGATGGTGCAATTATGGCTAACTCAGGTCACTTCGATATTGAAATCGATGTTGCATGGCTTGAAAAGAATGCGAAGAGCAAGAATCCCAAGATGCGTCACCAGACCGATGAATATGTTTTAGCAGATGGTCGTCGTTTATTACTTCTTGCAGAAGGACGTCTGGTAAATCTAGGAGCTGCTGAGGGTCACCCTGCATCTGTTATGGATATGTCATTCTCTGACCAAGCGCTAACCGCTGAATATCTTGTGAAAGAGTCAAAGAATCTCAAGCCCGGCCTACACCAAGTTCCTACGCACATCGATAAGGAAGTTGCTCGACTCAAGCTCACTAGCATGGGTGGACATATAGATGTTCTTACACGAGCTCAAGATCTTTACTTGAACTCGTGGGAACACGGTAGCTAAAAATGACTCTGGTTATGGTCGTCGATGACGATCAGGACCTTGCTGAAATGCTTAGTATCGTTCTCAACGGTGCTGGAATAGATGTTGATCTTGTAAGTCGTGGTGATGAAGCACTGGAAGTGTTTCGAAATAATCCACCCGATTTAGTCTTGCTCGATGTAATGCTCCCAGGTGTTGATGGAATTGAAGTCTGCAGATTGATTCGCGCAGAATCAATGGTTCCAATCATCATGCTCACCGCAAAAGACGATGCTCATGATGTTGTACTTGGACTTGAAGCAGGTGCTGATGATTACATGGTCAAACCATTCAAGCACCCTTCAGAACTTATTGCTCGAATAAAAACACGACTTCGCAGAACGAACACTGATATCTCAGGACTATTAGCAATTAGTGATCTTTCAATTGATGTACAAGCGCATCACGTTTTGCGCGGAAATAAAGTTATTTCACTTACTCGGTTGGAATTTGATTTACTCGTTGCCCTTGCTCGAGAGCCAGGTCGAGTATTCACACGCGATGCCCTCCTCAGTGAGGTGTGGGGCTATCGTCATTCAACAGATACACGGTTAGTAAATGTTCACGTGCAGAGGTTGCGTTCAAAAATCGAACATGATCCTGAAAATCCAGAAATCGTTGTCACGGTAAGAGGTGTTGGATACAAAGCTGGAGCATTGGTAAATTCCTAAAATGCTAAAACAGAGTATTCGCTTACGTCACTCTTTGGCTGTTCGCGTTATTCTCTCAACAGTATTGCTCTCACTCACTGTCGTTTGGCTCACCGGTTCTGCACTCAATAATCAGTTATCAAAAGGCGTAAAACAAGTAAATTTAGATTCAGCAATTATTGAAGCGCGCTCAACATTTTTTAATCTGCAATATCGCTTGGCAATTGCTCAAGGGGAAAAAGAAACTGTAATCAGACAACTTATTGGTGATGTCATCACTTCTGCTACGACAATTGGTTCCACTGAAAATACACGTTTAATAGCATTCTTGAAAACTCCTAGCCAGACGTCATATAAACTCAACTACGAAACTCATTCAAATTTCATAACACAAAGCAGTGTTCCCGAAAGTTTAAAAATACGAGTAAGAAAATCCTCTGATCTTCAGTGGTCCTACAGCAGATTCTCATATCCTGGAAACCAGTCTTCAAATATCATCATACTTGGAGATAAAGTAAAAGTTCCCAATGCCGGACAATATGAAATGTATCTATTCATTTCACTCGCAAACGAAGACGCAACCCTAGCTCTTATTCGAAGTTCTCTGTTGTTGACTGGATTTGCATTGCTCTTACTTATTGCTCTTATAACGTGGCTTGTTGTACGTCAAGTAGTGCGACCAGTCCGTGAAGCTGCACGAATAGCAACAGAATTTACTAGTGGAGATTTTCATCAACGCATGGATGTTCATTCACAAGATGAAATTGCAACGCTAGGTAATGCATTCAATGAGATGGCAGAGTCACTCCAAAAACAAATTACGAGACTAGAAAACTTATCGCGAGTTCAGCAGAGGTTTGTTTCAGATGTGTCTCATGAACTGAGAACTCCACTGACAACACTGCGTATGGCATCAGAAATTATTTTTGGAGCAAGAGAAAATTTTGACCCCAATATTTCTCGTTCAGCGGAGCTATTGGTTGCCCAATTAGACCGATTTGAACGCCTCCTCGAAGACTTGCTTGAAGTCAGCAGATTCGATGCAGAAGTAGCAGTTCTTGAAGGTGTTGATTTTGATATCGTCGTATTGGCAAATAAATGTATTGAAGACTTAGCACTTGTTGCTAAAGAACATTCAACTTCTATCATTTACTTGGGCCCTAATGAGCAGGTGATGCTCAATGCTGATATTCGTCGCGTTGAAAGAATTTTGAGAAATCTCCTTACGAACGCAATTGATCATGCAGATGGTAAACCGATTGAATTGAGCGTTGTTTATTCCGAACATGATGTTGCAGTAGGAGTTCGAGATTATGGAATTGGAATCGAGCCTCACTTATTGAGCAGAGTATTTGATCGATTCTGGCGTGCCGATCCTTCAAGAGCGCGAGTACGAGGCGGCACCGGTCTTGGACTCTCCATCGCCCTAGAAGATGCGCGCCTACACAACGGAGAATTAGAAGCGTGGGGTCGTCCTTTATACGGTGCACATTTTGTACTAACGCTTCCTCGAGCTGAGGGCTCTAGCATCGAAAATCGATTAATAACGTTGAAGCCAACGATTTAGTATCCACACGAATCTGCTTTTTTTGGCAATGAAGTACTTTTCTGTACCAATATCTCATCATGAAAATGGTGAACGAATTGTCACAATTGATTTTTCCGCAACGCTGTATCGGCTGCTCGCAACTCGGATTCTTGATTTGTTCCAGTTGCCGAACTTCATGGCACCCCTATATTTACAAAACACATATAGATAATTTGGAGGTAACCTCTTCAATTCTGTATTCGCCAATTGCGGCCCGAATTATCGTTGCTGCGAAAGAGAATAATGAAAAGAATGCACAAGATCTGTTAATTGAAGCCCTACGAAATATTTTGAATGCGTATCGGGGAAATATTCAAACACTTACTTTTGTACCAATTCCTTCTTCAAAAATTGCGCAAAGAAAACGAGGCAGGAATTTCATCAAAGAATTATGTAGCCAATTGGAACTCAGATATGCCGATATTTTATTTCACGAAAGAATAGTGCGAGATCAAAGTGGACTCTCTGCAAAGGAACGCTCTAAGAATTTAATTGGTGCTTTTGGCGTTGAAAAATTGCCCAGAATTTTCGGTGAAATTGTCTTGATAGATGATGTCGTTACAACAGGTGCCACGCTACGTGAGGCTCGGCGGGCACTTCTGGCTAGCGGGCTAAGGGTTTCGGCTGCAATTACCGCCTGCGTGGCTCAACCCCTACGATAGGAGGGTTGATTCGTAATTGGCCAGTAAAGGTGAGGTAAATGCCAGCTTTTTTTGATCGGATTTTGCGTGCAGGCGAAGGTCGTCAACTTCGGGATCTCGCAAAACTCGTCACCTTAGTTAATGGACATGAATCTCGAATTTCAGCTCTATCCGATGATGAACTTCGAAATCAAACAGCTATTTTCAAATCTCGTTTTGCCCAAGGTGAGTCACTCGATGATTTATTACCTGAAGGATTTGCAGTAGTACGTGAAGCCGCAAAGCGCACACTCGGCCAGCGTCATTACGATGTTCAGCTTATGGGTGGCGCTGCAATGCATCGTGGAAATATTGCGGAAATGCGTACCGGTGAAGGTAAGACACTTGTTGCAACTTTGCCCTCTTACTTGAATGCAATTGCTGGAAAAGGCGTGCATGTTGTCACTACAAATGATTATTTAGCAGAGCGCGATAGTGAGTGGATGGGACGTATCCATCGATTCCTCGGTCTCAAAGTTGGAGTAATTCTTGCGAGTATGTCTCCCGCTGAACGCCGTGAAGCATATTTAGCTGACATTACATATGGAACAAATAATGAATTTGGTTTCGACTATCTTCGTGACAACATGGCATGGTCTCTTGAAGATTGCGTACAGCGCGAACATTTCTTTGCAGTAGTAGATGAAGTCGACTCAATTCTTATTGATGAAGCGCGTACTCCGCTCATCATTAGTGGGCCGGCTGATAAAGCGACAAAATGGTATGTTGAATTTGCAAACCTAGTAGCTAAATTACAACGCGACGTTCACTATGAAGTTGATGAAAAGAAGAAAAGTAGTTCAGTTCTTGAAGAAGGTGTCACGCGCGTAGAAGAAATGCTAAAGATTACGAATCTTTATGAGGCAGCTAATACCCCGATGATTGGTTATCTCAATAATGCGATCCGCGCAAAAGAACTATTCAAGCGCGATAAAGATTATGTAGTTATGAATGGTGAACTACTTATTGTTGATGAGCACACTGGCCGCATGCTTGCAGGGCGTCGTTATAGCGAAGGTTTACACCAAGCTCTTGAGGCTAAAGAACGTATTGAAATTAAAGATGAAAACCAGACTCTTGCAACTATTACTTTGCAAAATTACTTCCGCCTGTATGAAAAAATTTCGGGTATGACTGGAACAGCAAGTACAGAAGCATCAGAATTTCATCAAATTTATAAACTAGGAGTAATACCTATCCCTACCAATCGCGAAATGGTTCGCTTGGATCAGGCTGACCTCGTCTATAAAACAGAGGCAGGAAAATTTCAAGCTCTCACTGCCGATATTGCAGAACGTCATCGCAAAGGCCAACCTGTGTTAGTTGGAACGGTTAGCGTTGAAAAATCAGAAGAGCTATCTAGTTATTTACGTAAAGCAGGAGTTGCGCACGAAGTTCTTAATGCAAAACACCACGAACGCGAAGCAGCCATCATTGCTCGCGCAGGTGTAACTGGCGCAGTAACCGTTGCTACAAATATGGCAGGTCGCGGTACCGACATCATGTTGGGTGGTAACCCAGAGTTCATGGCAGATTATGAATTACAACGCCGCGGTCTTTCACCCGTTGATAATGCAGAAGAATATGAAGCAGCATGGCCGAGCGAAATTGCAAAACAAAAGACTGCTGTCGCTACCGGTCACGAAGAAGTAGTTGCGCTTGGTGGTCTCTATGTTCTTGGAACCGAGCGCCATGAGTCTCGACGTATTGATAACCAGTTACGTGGTCGTTCCGGTCGTCAAGGTGATCCCGGTGAATCACGTTTCTATCTTTCGCTTCAAGACGAACTTATGCGCCGTTTTAATTCTGGAATGGTTGAACGTTTCTTATCTGCTGCTGGAATTCCAGATGATTCACCGATTGAATCCAAGATGGTAAGTAACGCCATTCGTTCAGCACAGATTCAAGTAGAAGCGCAGAACTTTGAAATGCGTAAGAATGTTTTGAAATATGACGATGTGATGAATCGCCAACGTCAAGTTATTTACGGAGAGCGCCGTCTTGTACTTGAAGGCAAGGACATCAAAGATCAGATTGCAGAATTCGTTGAAGAAACACTTTCTGCCTATATCCATGCGGCAACAGCTGAGGGATATGCTGAAGATTGGGACTTAGAAAAATTATGGACTGCTCTTCAATCCGTATATCCAATCTCTATAACAGTTGAAGAATTAGAAAAATCAGTTGGCTCTCGCTCAGGACTCGATGCAGATTTCCTCACTGCTCGTATTACTGAAGATGTAGTCAAGGCATATGCAGAACGTGAAAGTAATTTAGGCGAAGAAGTCATGCGCGAACTTGAAAGAAAAGTTCTTCTTTCTGTTCTAGATCGCAAATGGCGTGAACATCTCTACGAGATGGATTATTTGCAAGAAGGTATCGGACTTCGTGCCATGGCACAAAGAGATCCGCTCGTTGAATACCAACGAGAAGGTTTTGATCTATTTGCCGCAATGATGGATGGCATAAAGGAAGAGATTGCATCTTTATTATTTAATGTCGAAGTAACGGTTGAATCGAATAATAATTCAGTTAGTGCTAAAGGACTAGAAAATCAGCAAAACGAAGCGCGCCCTCTACAGTACTCAGCTGCAGATGAAAGTGGAGTCCAGCAAACGAGTGATGTAAGTCGAAATTCACCATGTCCGTGTGGCTCAGGTAAGAAATATAAGCGTTGTCATGGGGCTGCTCAATAATTCCTATTACAAAAGATTTAGTGCAGTACATAGCCAGCGCTTATCTATACCTTCAAACCTGACAACTAGTGAGCGAAGGCGCCCGCCATATCGAACCGTGATGGTAGATTCACAAATTCCATCAAGGGGTTCGCTCTGATGCAGTGTTCTTACACGCCCTACATCTTTTTGGCTTCCAACATTTTTTACGAGTTCATTGTAAATACGTTGATGGCACCAGCGAGTTAACTGTGCGGGCTGGCGCTTTCCAGCCCAAATTTCAAGAACACTGACAACAAATTTCATTGTCCATGCCGATAATTCAGGAAGGTCTTTCGCAGATGTTGGTTGTGGTGCAAAATCTGGATCATATTCTTCTCCAAATGCAGAAGGTGTACGAAAGAGCATCACTTTTTGAGCGATAACTTCAACAGTTGGAGGATGGAATAAATCGAGGACTGGGTGGTTCCAAAAGTCAGAACGGATTATGGGCGCAGCCTCTAAGGAGACTGTTTTGTATGTTATTTCTTCATCTAGGAATAGTTGTGTGGTCATAAGACGAGAGTGCGCTAGCCCGCAGATTGCCTCATCATCCAAAAGGATGAGACGAACTCATACTTTTGAATGATTGTGGATAACTCAACATTGAATGTCATATCACCCTCTTTAGTGGGGGCATGGTTACTTACAAAGAAAAATCAGCGTCACGTCTACCACTTGCAATTACCCTGGTAGTTGCATCCTTTCTATCAGCATGTGTACTTGCTGCTACCTCCAGCAAGGGATCGCAATATTGGATTGCTCGACATACATTGATTCCAGGATCAGTGATTTCCTCCCAAGATATCTCGTTAGCGAAATTTGCACTTGGGAAAAGTTCGTCGATGTACCTATCGAAAAATGACACTCCTATTGGACAAGTTGTTACTCAAAAAATCAATGCCCAACTAGTAATACCCAGTAATTCCGTAGCGAGTGATACTGGCAAATTAAGTCTTCAACTTGTTCCAGCAAGAATCATGTCATCGGATATGCCACAAGGAGTGAGCACGGGAGATTTGGTCGATATTTACTGGGTAGATAATCGCGACAATGGTCAAGCCATGTTGAAGCCCACCTTGGTAGTAAATGGTGTCTTTGTCGTAGGAATTGATCGAAGCGGCAAAAACTTCGGAAGCGATATTGGGCTAACTCTCTCCATTCCCAGTAACGATGTTCTCAATTTTCTCAATGCGACAACATCTGGTCGACTCGTTGTTGTGAGTTCACATGGCTGAAAATGAATTACCTACGGTTATAACAGCTATTGCTGATCCGAGTACAGAGGGATTTGTCGCTAGCGGTTTATTTGCACAAGGTTGGTCAGTCATTTTTCGAGCACTTGATGCAGATTCACTTCAAAAATATTTGAATCAGCATGTAGAGGAAGCCAAGGCTGCGCTTCTTATTTATTCGCCAGAATTAGTTGGGGTGTCACCTGACTTCATTCATGCACATTCAAAGCATGTACGACAAGTAATTGGTTTCTCTAGAAAACTAACCGAGGATAGTGAATTTGAAGGTCTCTATGAAGTTCCGCAAGATGTGACAGAGCTTGTAAGTTTGGTAAGAGGATTTCTTCGTGCACCACTTATACGCCAGAGCTCACCATTGCATAGTTCAACTCGTAGAGCACAAGTTATTGCAATCGGATCTGCAGGAAGCAACACAGGTTGTACTTCAGTCGCAATCAACGTTGCGATGGAACTCAGCGTTTTAGAAAAATCGACATTACTTATCGATGCAAATTTCCGTGCGCCTTCTATCGCAGTCCTACTTTCTCTGAGGAATTTACTCTCGGATGAAGGCTGGCGAAATGTTGCTCCATCGTTGGCAATTTCAGAAATAACCCAAGAACGAGCAGATGGCATTGAAGAAATGATGTCACGAGCAGTAAATAGTTTTGATCAGATCATAATCGACCTCGGCTCAATCTCTGGTCTTTCAAACCGCCTTACTGATCAGCGCTGGACATCTAAAATGACAACATGGGCTTGCGATAACGCTGATGAATTAATTATTGTGGCTCGAGCAGATGTTCTTGGAGTCCATAGGTTGGATCAAGTGATGCCTCTTCTAGAAAAAACAAGTATGCGAGCAAAGCTTGGATTTCTTCTCAATATGAAAACTCAAGGAAAGAAAGGGGAGAGCGAAGAGGCTCGCTTCCTTTCAACTATTACCCCACTTCGACCACGGAGCATGCGCGTGCTTCCAAAAGATGTACGAGCCTTGGTTGCCTGTGAGGAAGCAAAAGCTACCCTCATTGAAGTAAATGAGCGCTCATCATTGCGTAAAGCAATCGCAAAAATTGCGAGTGAATTGACTCAATAATCTCCAATATCATTGGAGCATGCGCGCATATCTTCCATTGGCTGCCTCCGATATCGCCCAATTTCTAGATACCAAAAAATGCGTTCCTGTAAAGCTATATGCCCCAACAATCAAATTTCTTACCGCCAATGTGGACCATGATGAAGAAGAAATTGAATATTTACTTTCTTTGATGGCTGCGGGCGATGCCATGGAAATGATTGCAAATGGATCACCTATTGGGACACTCTTAGCATTAGAGATTCCAGATTCTGAAATTGCCGAAGAAGGTGAAGATTCCATTGTTTTGAATGGTGATTTGTTGTGGGAACGAGTCGAGTGTCTCTTCACTTCAATTTTTGATGATGAGGGAGATATTGAACTTACGTGGTTTGCCACACAAGAAATTGAAGATCAAATCGCATCACTCGTGAAAGACCAGATTTGAAATGCAACAGTTCGAAACTATTTTACAAAATAGAAGCTCGATTACAACAGAACAGGCACATCGACTTCGTGAATTGATAGCGGATTGGCAATTACTTTCTGATCTCTCATTTGCAGACCTAGTTTTATGGATACCGCTTCGCAAAGATAATAAGAATTGGCCTACAGGTCATGCAGCTGTTGCGCATATCCGCCCAACGACCGCGGCAACGGTATTTGCTCATGACTTAATCGGAGATGAAATCCAATGGGGGAGCAGACCTGGAATTGATCGCGCACTCTCTGATGCTGAAATAGTGCGTGATGGTGAGCCTGAACGTATGGGTGAGATTTTAATAAAAGAAGAGACCATCCCTGTGATTTTTGAAGATCAAGTAATTGCAGTGATATCGCGGCACCGTAATGCCGACCTTATGAGATCGCCTAGTCGATTAGAACTTAATTACCGAGAAATCGCCAATATTTTCTACCGAATGATTTCTGAATCAAACTTTCCTTATCCAAATGCAAATACTCTTTTTGATCCGGCGCCACGTGTAGGTGATGGATTAATCCGATTAGATGTCAACGGTGTTATTTCATACGCCAGTCCCAATGCCCGTTCTGCATTCAATAGAATGGGTTGGGATAGTGAATTGGAAAGTTTCTCACTCTCAGATGTTGCTGAGAAAGTAAGCAAGGAGCGCAAGGATGCTCATGAGGAAGGATTACAAACTCAACTAAACGGAAAGGCGTTACGTCGAGTAGAAATTGAAAACCAAGGTGGAACAATCGATTTGTTAGTTCTTCCTCTTATTCAAGGCGTGGATCGCGTAGGCGCCATTGTCATGTTGCATAACGTCACAGAACTTCGCAGACGTGAACGTGAATTGGTAACCAAGGATGCAACTATTCGCGAGGTTCACCACCGGGTCAAGAATAATTTACAAACGGTCTCAGCACTTTTACGTTTACAAGCTCGTCGAATTGACGATCCGGGAGCAAGTGCGGCACTCGAGGAAGCAGTTCGGCGAATCGCCTCGATTGCATTAGTTCATGAAACTCTCTCAAGTAGTTCTGATGCATCAGTTGCATTTGATGATGTACTCAATCGGCTTGTGTCGCATGCGCTAGAACTCAGCCCAAGAATGGCCACTCTTACAATTATTCGCGATGGAGAATTTGGCTCGCTGGAGCCACGAATTGCGACTCCACTTGCACTAGTTATTACAGAGTTAATTCATAACGCACTCGAACATGGATTAGCAGAAGCCGGCTCTCACCTACAGATTTCTGTCAATCGCACTGAGACTCATTGCGAAATCAAAATAAGTGATGATGGGGTAGGACTACCAGAAGAATTTAATTTACTTGAGTCTTCAAATCTCGGGCTCCAAATTGTTCGTACGCTTACGGAGAACGAATTGAAGGGTGATCTTTCTTTACGGTCTTCAAAACAGGGAACTATTGCGCAGTTAGATTTTCCACTGAACTAAATAATTATTAGTTATTATTTCCCATATTTTGTTCTTGCAAACGTGCACGGTTACGTGCAGCACGACGCTTAAGTGCGCGACGCTCATCTTCTGAAAGTCCACCCCATACGCCAGCATCTTGACCGCTCTCAAGTGCCCATGCAAGACAGGGCTCTTTGACAATGCATCGATTACAAACTTTTTTTGCTTCTTCAATTTGAGTTATTGCTGGCCCGGTATTTCCGACAGGGAAGAAGAGTTCAGGATCTTCATCGCGGCAAGCCGATTGGTGGCGCCAATCCATGGGGACATCTCCTCTATTACCTCGGTGAGAGGCGTTATGTAACATAAAAATACGACATCAACAATGACTCGCAAGAGCCTTATTCTCCCTGCTATTGAGGTGATTCACAAGGCGATTTGCTTAGAGTTTTGAATTTTCGCGGTGATATATGTCGCCTCCGCATAAGTGCCCCCGACAGGAATCGAACCTGTGCACCCGCCTCCGGAGGGCGGTGCTCTATCCCCTGAGCTACGGGGGCGCAGGTTGCTTAAGGTTATCAGCGGATGCGCAGATTGATTGCGACTGAAAGAATGTACTCATGAACGAGATCGCATATTTTGCAACTGGTTGTTTCTGGGGTGCTGAACGACGCTTTTGGCAATTAGATGGAGTTCTTGAAACTAGCGTTGGCTACATGGGGGGAACGAGACCTTCGCCGACATATGAACAAGTGTGTACTGGTGCGACGGGACATGCAGAAATGGTCAAAGTTGTTTTTGATAGTGAAAAAATTTCGTATCATCGTTTACTTGAAGAATTTTGGACGATGCATGATCCAACCTCACTCGATCGCCAGGGTGGAGATATAGGAACTCAGTATAGAAGCGCAATATTTACGACAACTCCTAAACAGTTGCAGGAAGCAATGCAAACGCGCAATCTTTATGAGAATGCAATATCGACTTCGGGATATGGCTCAATTGTTACCCAAATTGAAAGCAGCGAAGCGATGACATATTTTCTTGCCGAGGAATATCATCAAAAGTATTTACTCAAAAATCCTAACGGATATGATTGCCATTCGAATACAGGAATTCCATTTCTATCAGAGGCGCATTCTCAATGAGCGATACAGAGTATCCAATATCGATTAATGAGGAAGAGCTTAGAAAAAAATTAGATCCACTTTCCTACGATGTCTTGCGAAATGCGGCAACAGAGCGACCATTTACTGGGGAATACACAGACACCGATAAAATTGGGGTGTATAAATGCAAAGCGTGTTCGGCGGAACTTTTCCGAAGCGAGACGAAATTTCATTCTGGATGTGGTTGGCCATCCTTTTATGCCCCGACTTCTGCAGATGCAGTCCAACTTATCGAGGACCGTTCCCTATTTCCGAGAGTGCGAACAGAGGTTCGGTGTGCTAGTTGTGGTTCCCACCTAGGACATATATTTGAAGGCGAAGGTTATGACGTACCAACAGATCAGCGTTGGTGCATTAATTCTGTTTCGCTAATCTTGGAAGATAAGTAAAGTTATTTTTTGTTATCTCGCGCTTCATGAATGGCTTGCCAGCAATACCAGGCAATAACACTTCGATAGGGCCTAAATTTTTCGCCTTTCAATAACATAACTTTTGGATCAATTTCTTCAGTTAATTTATATGTGAGTTCCCAACCGCGACGAACTCCTAAGTCACCAATGGGCCAAATGTCTAAGCGACCTAATTGAAAAATCATGAACATGTCTACCGTCCAAGGTCCGATTCCCCACAAGGATGTCAGTTTCTCAAATATCTCGTCATCATTTTCAATTTCATGGATTCGATTAATAGGAATCTTCTTTGTGAGCTCAGCTTCAGCCAAACCTTTTATGGTCTTTACTTTCGCACCTGAAATACCGATTCCACGCAGCGCATCCTCATCGAGTGCGAAAATTTTCTTAGGCGTGACAGTTCCTTTAGATAGAAGTACCAAACGTGCATGAATAGATTCTGCAGCTTTTACGGCTAATTGTTGAGAGATAACAGAGCTGACTAAGGCTTCAAAATGAGATTCAGATGAAAGTGTTCGACCAATTGGGCAAAGTGGACGGCGCGCGATAAGTGCGCCAAATTTCTTATCTCGTTGTGATAATTCCGTAGTAATTCGCTTCATTTTTTGAAGCGAGACTGGCGCTTTATTCAAAGTGAAAAAGTAGGGTACTCATCAGTTACAAGAAGCAGGACATATCCTGTAACTCGATTCCAATAGGCAATTGTTCCAACAACACCTTCGGCGCATTTTTCGGGGTAGGTTGCAGTGAACAAGATACTAAACCAGCCTAATAACGTGAGAACGGCGGCGTAGATCAGATAAAACACTCCAACGATATAAAGAGGTATTGCAAGCAACCATTTCACTAAGGGCAAAATGCGGCTTAAATTCTCACCCTTTCCTATTTCTGGAAACGTAATACTCACGACATCATTTTCTTCAATCGATGGATACTCATCTGTGAGTAATAAAACATAAGCATCTACCCGTGTTTGGAAACCTAGAAGAGCTTCGTTGAAGGTAAGTACATAACTGGGGTAAAAACCACGAAATACAATTGCCAGAAGTGCTGGCAAGACCAATAAGCCAGCTGCAGACCAGCCAGAGCGCGACATATTTGGCGCAAACGAAGCGGCAAAAATTGCAATTGGCACAACCAAGATAATTCTAAAAAAAGCAGTGATGCGATTGCGGTCTGTGAGAGTTACATCTATTTCAGTTTCAATTTGATTACTCATAATCGCAATCATAGCCTCGGGTTCTAGACCTGCAACTAAAATAGAAGGTATTCTGAAACCATGAGTGATCGCGACATCAAGGCTCCTGATTTAGCAGCGCTTCTAACACATAAAAGTGAAAAGTGGACCAGTTTTCCTCGTGATGTATTGCCACTTCCAGTTGCTGAGATGGATTATCCAGTTGCCGATTCAATTAAAAAGTTATTGCACGAAATGGTCGATGCTTCAGACCTTGGATACCTTGGAAATATTCCAGAGCTAGGGGAAGCATTCGCCCATTTTGCTTTAGAACGTTGGGATTGGAAAGTTGATCCACTTCAAGTTCGCTTAGGTACTGATGTTGGTGTTGCAGTAGTTGAAATCTTAAGAATAATTACCAAGCCCGGAGACAAAGTACTTGTGAATTCTCCTGTGTATCAAAATTTCTATAATTGGCTGACTGAAACAGGGGCTGAAAAAATAGATGTTCCATTTATTCGCAACGATGAAGAAAATACGTCTGATAATCCTTGGGAAATTAATTGGCCAGAGATTGAAAAAGTATATTCAAGCGGAATTAAAGTTCACCTCATTTGCAGCCCACACAACCCGCTCGGGCGAATTTACTCGAAAGAAGAGTTACTTCGTCTCGTTGAGCTGGCAAGAAAGAATGATGTGATAATTATAAGTGACGAGATTCATGCACCTCTAACGTACAAGGATTCACATTTTGCCCCAATGCTTGCTCTAGGTAAAGATGCCGAAGAGTGCTGCATAACGGTGACGGCTGCAAGTAAAGGTTGGAATATTGCTGGCCTCAAGTGTGCGATTATCGTGACTCAAAGTGAAACTATGAAGGACAAAATGTCACATCTTCCATTCGCGCTTCATTACCGCGCATCACTTTTTGGAGCATATGCCTCCGCTATCGCATTCAAAGAAGGCGGAATTTGGTTAGACAGTGTTATTGAAAATCTTGACCACAATAGATATTTGATTCGTGATTTGCTGACATCGATGCTGCCCACCGTGAAATATCACGTACCTCAAAACGGGTATTTAGCGTGGCTGGATCTTTCTGCTCTGAATTTAGGCGAAGACCCATCCGTTACACTTGTCGAACGAGGCAGAGTGGCCTTCAATGCAGGACACTATTACGCACCGCATACTTCCCAGTATGTACGACTAAATTTTGCGACGAGTCCAGAAATTGTTACTGAAGCTATTAACCGAATACGAAAGGCCCTCTAATTGAGTTCTGAGAAGAGATTGCATCCTGAAACTTTTGCGATTACTGCAGGAAGACCAAAAAGTGAAGCTGGTGCGGATATAAATGTGGGAATATCTTTGAATTCAACATATCAAGCAGGCAGCGAAACTAGTTATGGTCGTTACGGAAATCAAACATGGAATGCATTAGAGAGTGCGATAAGTAAGTTTGAAGGCGGAGAGACTTTAACCTTTTCATCTGGGATGGCAGCTGCGAGTGCGGTATTTGCAATACTTCCTATTGGCGCACCGGTTGTAACGTCGAATCAAGGCTATAGCGGAGTAATGGCGTTGCTCAAAAGTTTCCATGCATCAGGTCGACTTGAAGTTAGGTTTGTTGAACTTACAAATACCAACGAAGTGATAGCCGCCCTAGATGGTGCAGCACTTCTTTGGCTTGAATCACCAACTAATCCTTGTCTTGATGTTGCTGATCTAAAGACACTTATAAGTGCTGCAAAGAAAAAGAATATTGGAGTTGCGGTAGATAATACTTTTGCGACCTCGCTGGTACAAAAACCACTTGAAATGGGCGCAGATATTGTCATGCATTCAGTAACTAAATATTTTGCTGGTCATAGTGATGTACTTATGGGATCACTCTCTACCTCGGATGCAGCTCTTTACAGTCGCCTTGAAGATGTGCGCAAACTCAATGGGGCAATTCCCGGCCCATTTGAGGCATGGTTAGCGCTACGCGGCATTAGAACATTTGTTATGCGTTTTCAAAAAGCGCAGGAAAATGCGCAATATTTAGTAGAACAATTGAAGAACGATAAAAGAATTTCAAGAGTGCGCTACCCAGGTTTTGGCGCAATAATTTCATTTGAAATTTTGGGAGACGCGATAGCTGCTGAGCGAGTATGTGATGCATCGAGCATTATTACCAACGCAACGAGCTTAGGAAGTGTTGAATCCCTATGGGAACGCCGCCGCCGCCATGCGCTAGAAAGTCATGCAGTCCCTGAAAACCTCATTCGTCTTTCCGTTGGTTGCGAACATAGTGAAGATTTATGGAACGACATCAATAAGGCGCTTGAAGCCATATAGAGCAAAAATCCCTTTTTCGGAGTATTTTTAGGCCATGGGAAAAATGATTCGCCGCTTCTTAGCAGCACTGATGGTAGCGGCTGTGGCATTTAGAGCCGTCGGTTCATTCCTCTCATGGATTGAAGGACAAGAAGATTCATCAGCTGAGGCTTGGATCGATGAAGATGAATATGAAGATGCTTAGGTGAGCGACACACAATACCTAGCAGGATCATGCAATATCGGACCAGGTGAAATTCGTCGCCGACAAGTTGTTGCAATTGTCGGACTTATTTTTTCCGTAATTTCTTTGGTTACATTACTGACCGCAGGTGCTCCGCGTAGTGCACGTTTTGGAATTTTTGTTCCGCTACTAGTTGCCAGTGTTGGTTATGTTCAATCTCGAAGTAAATTTTGTTTGGCGTATGGATTTGCTGGGACATTTAATATGGGAAAAATGGGCGATTTATCGCGTGTTTCAGATTCGGTAAGCAGAGCAGCTGATCGTCGCACTGCATCAAAAATATTATTCAAATCAGCGGCCCTTGCTGCAGTTCTAACACTCGTAATTATCGCTCTGCCTTTTTAGAGTATTTCGCTTCCATCATTTCTCGTTGCAGTCAAGCTTGCAACCGTTGTAACCATTAATATTGTAATAATCGTTCCCAAACTAAATTCAAGTGAGATTTCAGGAATCTGGACACTTGCTACGTTATCAATCCCAACTCCATGAAGGGCTTCAAAAATCATCTTGACTCCTATGAAGGCCAAGATTAGAGAAAGTCCTTTAGACAAGAAGATTAGTCGAGTAAGTAGGCCCTCAAGTAAGAAATAGAGCTGTCTGAGTCCCATCAATGCAAAGATATTAGCGGTAGTGACAATATAAGGATCTTTAGTTAGTCCGAAAATCGCTGGAATTGAGTCAAGAGAAAAAACCAAATTCGTAAGGCCTAAAGCAATCAGGGCAATCGTGAAAATACTTATCCCGCGAGATTTAAGTGAGGCAATTATTTTCCCCTCTTTCCACTCGTCATCTTTATCCTCCGCAAATAATTTATATGCGGTGTAGATGAGGAATGCACCAAATAAAAAGAAAATACTTGCAAATCTTGAAATCAGTGCTGCTCCGAGAGGAATAAGAAGGCCTCTAATCCCGATCGTGAGTAAAATCCCCAACAGAAGCACTAATTGCTGCTTACTTTTTTCCACCTTGAGGTGAGTCAGAATTATTATAAATACAAAAATATTATCTACAGATAGCGCGTATTCCGTGAGCCAACCAGCAAAGAATTCTTTCTGACCATGCTCACTCGACCATGCGGGCATAAAGAATCCAAAAGCAATGGCGGCAATAATGTAGAAGAGAGTCCAAAAAGATGCTTCAAAAAGAGAGGTTGCTTTGTTACGGCGCAATATCGCCACAAGTAAATCAATAAGAATAACTGCGGCAAGAATGCCAATTGTGAGAAACCAAGTCGCAGCCGTTTCCATACTTATATTCTCCCACAACCACCTGCTACATTTACACAAGTATTTTCACTTTGAATCGGAGAATCATGTCTCAATCCCATGTTGATACCTATATCGCTCTCCATGGCGATTTTGTCAGCCTTGCGCGATCAATTAGCGATGCCAAACTTGAGCAGACACCCAAGAATGGTGAATGGTCTGCAGCATATGTACTCCATCATCTAGCGGATGCTGACATGCATTTTGCAACTCGCTTCTTGAACATTCTTACAGTCGAAAACCCGGCGATAATTGGATTCGATGAAGATGTATATCCGGATCGGCTTCATTATAAAAACCGCAGTGCGGTGGATTCATTAGCCGCAATTGAAGGAATCTCTAAGGCGGTAGCGAATATTCTTATATTAGCCGATGAAAATGATTGGAAGAGAACTGGAATTCACTCAGAAAAGGGCGCAGTTACTCTTTTAGATATCTTGAATCTGACCACCGGTCACGTCAAAGGGCATACAGAACAATTGAAGGAAATTATTTCTAGTTTTTAGAAACTTTCTTTTCAAGTTCACTTACAAGGGTGTGCATTTCCTGCGATATTTTGTGTAACGCCTTCAGTTCTTGATGCGCAAGAGAGCGAGCTTCTTTGGCTAATTCAAATTCAGCTAAAGATGCAAAGTGGGTCTCATCAATTTTTTGTTCAACCCCTTTGGACTGAACGTTCTGACCCACCATGATGATAGATAACAAAACTAATTGTAGAAACGTCTGTGCGATCCAAGAGACAATAACAATTGTGTCATGGCTCTTTATCGCAGTCGGTAAAGAAATCAGTGCGATAGCAGCAAAAATATAAGCGCACCACATCGTTGCAACTGCACTCGTAATTTTTTGGGCGATTTTTTCATTGATTTGCGTGAACATCTTCATAGTTCAACGATAGCGAAAACCCCTGGTGCTTTTGGCACCAGGGGTTCATTCACCCTCGGAGTTGGGAACTAGTTATGCAGTTGGTGCGGCGCTGGGTACGGCATTAGGGATCTTGGGAGCATGAGCCACGTGTTCGGGTCTTACTGGCTTTGTTGGTGCACTGGGTTTCATTGGCAATGCTCCAAGTCCGGCGATTGCTGCATCACGAATAGCACTTGCATTTGCGATTGCGTTCTTTCGTGCCGCGATTGCTGCACTCTTTGCTTCGGCTGTAGTTGCTGAAGCAATAGCCACCTTTGAATCAGATATGGCTTTGTCAACGCTAATTTTGAATGTGAGGTTAATATTTTGGCGTATTTGCATACGCACAGTCATTGATTCTCGAAATGTCCCCATATCGTGATCAATCTTATCCATGTTCATTTTGTGCTGAATCATTTGATCATGAAATGCAGATTTTGTTGGGCTTGGAGACTCTTCTGCGAATGCTCCGGCAACGCCAGTGAGAAATAGAGGCGTGATGAGAGAGATGACAGCCAATCTCTTCACATTGATAAAATTCATGATTTCCTTTCCCTGGTCAATCTTGTGATAGCTCAATTTGCTATGTCGCAATAGTCCACAATTACTTTGTGTTTTCTCTGTGAGTATCTTTCGAACACCTTGTTATTGATTGGTTTATAGGCCGACTCGTGCCAGAGTTATCGTATGGCTGAGTTGATAATGATTATCGATGACGAAGGCGGAGTGAGAGAGCTCCTGCGAGATACCTTGCGAATCGCCGGATATGAAACCCTGGAAGCAGATAATGGAATGTCGGCCCTGACGGCTCTACGAAATAGTAAGCCCGACCTTCTCATTATTGATATCAATATGCCTCTTATGGATGGTTTTGATTTAGTAGAAAGAATACGTAGTATGAATAATCTTGTTCCAGTTTTGATGCTCACTGCGCGTGGCGAGAAGCAAGATATTGCACGCGGCCTAACGATTGGTGCTGATGATTATGTTATCAAGCCATTTGGATTAGAAGAACTGGTGTTGCGAGTAAAAGCGATTATTCGTCGTTCTAAAAAATCTATTGAAATAGCTAAAAAATTAAGTTGCGGACCGATTTCACTCGATGAGGAAACGCATAGAGTCACATTCAATGGCGAAGAAATCGATCTATCGCCAACTGAATTTCGACTCCTCCAATTATTATTGGAAAAAAAGGGGAGAGTTTTGAGTAAAAACCTTTTACTCGATGAAGTTTGGGGAATTACTTTCGAGTCAGAAAGTACAGTCGTAGATACCTATATCTCATACTTACGGAAGAAATTACATAAAGATGGTTTTGAAGGAATTAGAACAGTGCGTGGAGTTGGATTTCAAATAATGGAACCTAAGGATTAGTAGTGAAATTTAAGTTTAGACAAGCAATAAGCACCATTTTTCTTACAACTTTCGTTTCATTTCTCATAGGTGGTTTTGCTGTTTGGAATTCATTTGTGACAGAACAAAACAATATCGATCAAACTCTTCATGATGTCATTTCGCAATCCCTCGCAAATCCTAAGGATGCGCTCAATGAGGCTATAGCCTCGGCCGATATTAGAAATGCCGATGTGACAATTGCGTTCATTGCGCCACCATCTGCAGTGACGATACTGAGAGAGTCGTCTCTAATAAATTCCATCAGCATCAATATCAATGCGCTGACAAAGTCACTGCTTCGACCCGTACAACTAGATGGACAAGCTGGCATTCGGGTAATTGCAATGCCACTGACTGAAGGAGAGTACTTACTTGTTGCCGCTTCAACCTCGAATTTAGAAGCCTCACTACACACCAATGAAATACGTCTTTTTCTATTTATTCTGCTTTCCAATATTGGTGCAGGATTTATCACATTATTGCTCTTTCGACGTCAGAGAATAAGGAGTAGCCAAGAACAATTGCGAAGAATGCAAGAATTTCTTGGAGATACCGCACATGAATTGCGGACGCCACTGACTGTGATTAGGGGATATTCAGAACTTTTGGCTCAAAAGAAGATGCCAACGCCAGCTGATGAAACACGTGCTTTTGATAGATTACAAACTGAAATCTCAAGAATGAATTTTCTTATTTCCGATCTGTTGTTACTTGCTGAAATGGGGGAAACAACTGTCCTTGAAAAGGAAAGTTTTAATTTAGGAGAAGTACTTCAAAATCACATCAATGACTTTATGACTATTTCGGAAGAACATCCTGTAATTTTCGAAGGAGAAGCGTCGCTAGATTTTTATGGTTCCCAAATACATATGCAACGACTTATTCAAAATGCACTAACGAATATTCGAATACATACGCCCGCAACCGCGGCCGTCAGAGTTTCATTAATTCAAAAAAGTAAGGAGATTCAATTACTGATAGAAGACGGTGGCCCTGGACTAGCTGATAGTGCCTACGGAGAAGCAGTCCAATCACTTCAACGCTTTGATCGCTCAAGATCTCGTGTTACTGGAGGATCAGGTTTGGGGATGAGCATAATTTCTGCGGTGGTTTCGATGCACGATGGAATTCTATCGCTTCAGAAAAGTGAGCTCGGCGGTTTAGGGATAGATATACGTTTACCGATTACTACGAAAGACAGATAAAAAACTATTTATTAGAATTTACACTTATCTTAGTCGCAAATGTCAATCTAAAAACAATTTGATCAGGATCAATGGTCTTACTTGAGCTCATCGTCGAGGCTGCGTGATGGAGAAGTTCCGGAGCCTCTTTATCAAGTTTGTTTGTAAAATCGATGGCTCGTTTGATTGCAATACTTGGTGTTTCATTTTTTTCGTTATAGCCACCAATAACCTGGGCAAAAATAATTTCGGTTGAGTCAGGTAACTTCTCATTCTTTATAAAAGTCTTAATGTCATCTTTGATAATCGTTGCATCAAAGGATGTATACAGAATGTCTAAATGCTTGGTATAAATGTTTGAATATGTATAAAGAGTTGAACCTTGATTTTTGGTAATTAGGTTTGCATTCCCGTTAAAAGTGGGAACGAATGAAATGGTTGCGAGAAAGACCACCATGAGGGCGAGAAAAAGGTCGGCATACATCCAGCCCGCTTGAGCAGTCGTATCCTCCTGCTCCTCAACAGCAGGGCGTCTTCTCATTTAGCGCTCATCCTCTTCTTGCCTTCTATTTTCTAGCGCTCTTTGAGTAAGCACTAATCGCGCGAGATCTTTTTTGATTCCAGTAGTTGAAAAAACCTTCTTATTTGTGGTTTCAATTCGCTTAGTTGTTTCAGAGAGTGAATTAGAACTAGCGATGAGATTTTGCACTGATGAGGCAAGGCGGGCAGAGATATTGCCAGAATTCACACTTTTTTTATCATGCAGATATTCCATAATATGGAGTCCTAAGCGAATTCTCTCGTTCTCAATGAGTTCATTATCAGCATTGCGAAGAGTGACGCCACGCTCATGCATGTATGAAGCTAGGAAGCTCAAGGCGATTACGAGCAAAATAATCATAAAATCGAGTTGAGCAACATTTGCAATAGTCCAGGTGCTAGGAAGAACTTTGTATCCATTTTGCCAAAATTCAAGAAAGTTCACAGTCGTCGCGCCATTGAGTTCGACAAATTTTGCGAATGCTTTTGTTGCCTCACTGACCGCCTTCCATGTAAGTGCTACCGGGAAATACACCAAAATATTTCGGAAAATGGCCACAAAGCGCCCACGAAGTAAATACTTTGCTCCCGCATTGCTCTCTGGATGAGGAAGATATTGAAGAGGATCAATGCTTGCCCACATAGAGATGTTCTTTCTCTT
>Ga0136642_1000109_pt1 | contig 50443 bp, 43 predicted proteins | sample LowCatLa1302831Y_FD_115313 | JGI IMG/M metagenome (GOLD analysis project Ga0136642, IMG submission 115313) | Freshwater microbial communities from Lower Cathedral Lake, Yosemite National Park, California, USA - 13028-31Y | ecosystem: Environmental > Aquatic > Freshwater > Lake ... | reverse complement strand
TTTTGTGGCGTGTCAGGATTGGGATTTGTGGACGCGCTTGGTTGCCCGCTTTGGGCCGGCGCGGCGTAGTCGGGCGGTCAGCTATGTGTCCCGTGAGGATGTGAGCGCGGGGCGTATTACAGGTTCTTCCCAGGCAGCGATCGGCACGGCGCAGTATGCGCATAAGCATGCCGCGGACTTGACCGATGCGCATCAGCGTAGTCATCGATTGCTGGCGTGCATTGCCGCGAAAGAATCACTTAGTCTGTGGTCTTTGGTGCCACACATGGTGGGTGGCCAGCGGAGTTTGGCGCTGCGCTATGCGCTCGGTCGCTTGCCGTTGCTGCGGCTTTTGAGTGCATGGTGGCGACGCTATCGGTATCCTGCGGCGTCTGGCTAAATAATACTATAGCCCGTACTATACGGTCATATAGTCAAGCGCCGGCTCGGCGTTACCCGCCGTGTGAGTCGCGGGGTGGCACACTCAAGTGCGTGGGGACGCGTGTGAATAAGGCTGACGTGATCGTTGTGGGCGCAGGTCATAATGGCCTGACGAGCGCGGCTTTTTTGGCCAAAGCGGGCCTCAAAGTCCTAGTGCTTGAAAAAAACCCTTGGATTGGTGGGGCCGCCGTCAGTCGGTCTTTGCACAAAGATTGGATTTACTCCAACTGCTCGTATGTCTGCAGTTTATTGCGCCCGGAAATCTTTCGGGAGCTCGAACTCGGCAAGCACGGACTGCATGTCGTCCCCTATGGTGGTGGCGTCACTTTTACCCGCGATGGCGATATTCTGGGTAACTACGTGGACGAGGAAGTGAAACGGCGCGAGATCATGCGGTACAGCGCGCGGGATGGGGATGCGTATTTGCGCTACAGCCGCGACGTGATGCGCCAGTGTCGCTTGGTGCGCTCGCTGCTGATGCGCACGCCACCGGATCCCACCTCCTGGCGCTGGCGCGACTTAACGGAAATGCGTCACATCGGTCGCGAGTTCGCGGCTCTTGGGCCTGCGGTGTTGGCAGACACGATCCGCTTTCATACGATGAGTATTGCGGATTATTTGAACGAGTATTTTGAGTCCGATGTGGTGAAAGCCAATCTCGCAGGCAGTGGCATTATTGGGACAGCGCTCGGGGTGCAATCGCCAGGGACAGCGTATGTGTTACTGCACCATTATATGGGCGATGTGGATGGCCAGATGGGAGCGTGGGGCTTTGCGCGCGGCGGGATGGGCGCGGTGAGCCAGGCCTTGGCAGGCGCGCTGACGTCCTTCGGCGGCACCATTAAGGTGGATGCGCCAGTGGCGCAGATTGTGGTGCGCGGTGGTCGGGTGCGTGGAGTGGCGCTCGATAATGGCGATGAGTACAGCGCACCGGTGGTGATCTCGGGGTTAGATCCCAAGCGCACATTTTTAGGTTTGCTCGCGAGCGGTGATCTGGATCCGGCGATTGCCAAGCGAGCACGGGATTTTAAGATTCGTGGCTCGTCGGGTAAATTAAATATCGCTCTTGATGGCGTTCCCACCTTCCCAGCGTTAGGGGAAAATAATCCCTTGGCGGCAGGCGATATGCATTTTCTGGATTCGCTGGAGCGTTATGAGCGCGCTTATGATGATTGGAAGCGCGGGATGTGGTCACAAGATCCATACCTCGACTTGTTAATTCCGTCGTTGACCGATCCGACCATGGCGCCGCCGGGCAAGCATTTTATGTCGGTGTTTGTGCAATACGTGCCGGTAAAAGTCAAAGGTCAGGACTGGACCGATGCGGATCGCGATGCTTTCAAAAAAACCGTATTCCAACAAATCTCACGCTACAGCCCGGATTTTGAGAGCCTGATCTTGCACGCTGAAGTGCGGACTCCGCGGGAACTCGAGGCCGAAGTGGGTTTGACGGAAGGCAACATTTTTCAAGGCGAACTCACCTTTGATCAGCTGCTGTTTAATCGGCCATTTCCGGGTTTTGCGCAGTACCGGGGTCCCGTGAAAGGCATGTACATGTGCGGCTCGGGGACCCATCCAGGCGGTGGCGTGATGGCCGCCCCCGGTGCGAATGCGGCACGTGAAGTGCTGCTGGATTTAAAGCGCGGCAATACCGTACCCAATGGGTGGAGCGATGACTAAGCGCATCATCATCGTGGGAGCTGGCCACAACGGCCTTGTGTGCGCGGCGTATCTGGCGCGCGCGGGGCGCGAGGTCTTGGTGCTCGAGGCCAATGCCCAAGTGGGTGGTGCTGCCGTGACGCGTACCTTTGCGCCGGGCTATCAAGTCCCCGCAGTGGCGCATTTGTTGTATGGCTTTGACCCTGTGATTGAACGCGAACTGCGGTTGCGTCAGCACGGCTTAACTGACGCCAAGTCGCGCGGGTTGACGGTGGCCTTGAATCCTAACGGCGCACCACTCGTGCACGATGGGCGTCAGGTGTTGAGTGGCTTGAGTCACGCCGAGGATCGGCAGGCGTTTGCGGATTTTATGCACAAGATGCGCCGTTTGGCTGTGCTGCTTAAGTGTCAGCACGGGCGGACGCCGCCACAACTGACGTGGGCGTCTTGGCGCGATGCGTGGCCATTGGTGCGTTTGGCGCTACAGCTGCGTTTGCTTGGGCGGGCGGACATGCGGGAATTACTGCGCATGATCACCATGCCCATGCACGATGTGTTGGAAGAATCCTTTGCCGGCGATCTATTGAAAGGTGCCTTGGCAGTGGATGCGGTTTTGGGTACGAAGCTCGGCCCTCGTTCGGGCAATACGGTATTGAATTTTTTGCATCGCTACACCGGCGCGAGCGCGCCGCGTGTGCCGGTGGGCGGGATGGGGGCTGTGAGTGAGTCGCTGGCGAGTGCGGCGCGGGCGGCAGGGGCACAGATTCGGCTTGGTGCGCGCGTGGCGGCTATTAATATTGAGAGTGGTCGGGCGACGGGCGTGACCTTGGCATCGGGCGAAGTGATTGGCGCGTCCACGGTGGTGTCGGGGGCGGATCCGAAGACCACCTTTGAGCACTTGGTGGGACTGCAACATTTGGAGGCGGAGCTGGCGCGGCGCATCCATCATATGCGGTGTGAGGGCACGGCGGCGAAGTTGCACGTGGCGCTGCGTACACTGCCACAGTTTACGGGTGTTGAAGTCGCGCTCGTGGGTGAGCGCTTGCTCATTGCGCCGAGTGCGCTGTACGTGGATGAGGCTTTTAATCCTGCCAAATACGGTGAGTACTCGTCAGACCCGATTCTTGAGATTTCGATTCCATCGATCGCGGATCCCACGTTGGCGCCAGCGGGTCATCACGTGTTATCGGCCATCGTCCAGTACGCGCCGGCGCAACTGACAGGCGGATGGGAGGCACAGCGTGCGGCTTTTGAGGCGCGGGTGCTAGCAGTGCTTGAGCGGTATGCGCCGGAGTTTGGGAGTCACGTTGTGGCGACCGAACTATTAACGCCTGTGGATTTGGAGGCGCAGTTTGGTTTGCGAGGGGGGCATTGGCACCATGGCGAACTGACGCTTGATCAGTATCTAACCTTGCGCCCCGTTCCAGGTCTTGGGCATTACGCAACCCCGGTGCAGGCGCTGTATCTGTGCGGGGCGGGGTGTCATCCGGGTGGTGGCGTCATGGGAGTTGCTGGTCGTAACGCAGCGTGTGTCATCTTGCAAGGAGGCGTGTCATGAGAACGCCACGCAAGCATTTTCGCCAAGTGGTGAAATACACGCCCTTTCACTCCCGTACGGTAGCGGCGAACGAGTTAAACCTCTGGCATCGCTGGCGGGATTATTCGGTTGCGGATGCGTATTTTGATGTCTCGCTCGAGTACACGGCGCTACGCAATACCTGTGCGGTGTTTGATATCTCGCCGATGACCAAGCACCGGATCACGGGTCCTGATGCACTTGCCTTTATGAATCGACTGGTGACGCGCGATGTCGCAAAAATCAAACCCGGTCGCGTGGGGTATGCCGTGTGGTGTGACGAGCAAGGACAGGTGGTGGACGACGGCACGATTTTTCATTTAAGTCCTGGTGTTTATCGATTGTGTTCGCAGGAGCGTCAGCTAGATTGGCTGCACACAGCGCGCTTAGGCTTTGATGTGACGGTGGTGGAAGAGACCGAGGATGTGGCGGCTTTAAGTCTGCAAGGGCCCACCAGTTGTGCGACCTTGTGTGCGCTTGGGTTAACGGGTGTCGAGACCTTGACGCCGTTTGCGATGCGCTCGTTTGTGTTTGGTGGTACCGAGTTGATGGTGTCCCGTACGGGTTTTACCGGCGATTTAGGCTATGAGCTTTGGATTGATCCTGATCAGGCGGAAGCGCTGTGGGATGCGTTATTCGAGGCCGGCACTTTATATGGTATTCGTCCACTTGGGACTCATGCGCTTGATATTGCGCGCATTGAGGCAGGCTACATCCAAGCCGGGGTGGATTTTTTGCCCGCAGATCATGCGATTCGTGCCGATCGAACGCGCTCACCATTTGAGTTGGATTTGGCGTGGCTGGTGGATTTTAGTAAGCCACACTTTACGGGCCGGCGAGCGTTACTTGCCGAACAATCCCGCGGTTCGCGTTACCGATTCGTGCGGCTGGATGTGGCGGGCAATAAGCCTGCGACCGATGCCTATGTGTATGATGCGAAGCATCGGGTCGTGGGGGCAGTGACCTCCGCGGTGTGGTCGCCGATGTCAAAGGCCAGCATTGCGCTTGCAAGCGTTGCCATGCCGCACGGTGCGGTGGGGACGCCGCTGTGGGCTGAGATTTACTATCAAAAAGAGCTCAAATGGAACCGTACCAATGCCGAGTGCACGGTACTTGCTGGGCCGTCTTACGCGCCGCCACGCCGCAAAATGACGCCGGCCCCGCTGCGTTAGGGGTGACGTCCCTGTGCGCTTAGACGGAGGCGTTTGATAGATCTGGGACCGTAAAAGCCTCTGGCGGTTGATCTGCCTGATAGCGATCCCACATGGTCTGGTAGGCAGACTCTAAATGGCGCGTAAAGAGTACGGTGTCGAACAGCGGTGTAGTCAGTCGGTTTCGCGCCAGCATGTCTTTGAGCGCTTGAATTTTGGCCGGGTTCTGCCCGAGCGAGACGGCAAGGTCTTCGTACGCTGTACGTGATTCGGTAATCAGTTCCGGCAATCCAACAGCGGTCAGTAAGCTTGCTGCCACGCGGCCCGGAAAGGCATTACCGAGCAAGGTGAGTACCGGCACGCCGCTCCACAGTGCATCACTCGATGTGGTGTGTGCATTGTAAGGTAGCGTATCAAGCGCCAGATCGGCGAACCTGTGTCGTGCTAAATGGTCTTCTTGCGGACAGCGCTCGGCAAAGATCAGCCGATCACGACTGATGCCACGCGCTTCTGCCTCATTACCAAGGTTCTTGACGGCAAGATCGTTTGGGCGCAGCAGCCACAAGACGCTCCTTGGGACACGGGCCAAGATCCGCATCCAGCTGCTAAACGTTTCGGGGTTAATCTTATGGTGATTATTGAAGCACACATACACCATGTCGTCTGCAGGGAGCCCGTGCGTCGCCCGTGATGCGCTTGTTTCCCCCACCACCCGCTGTCGATCATTGACCTGATAGCTATGGGGCAAGTAAACAATTTTTTCTGTGTAGAGTGCCTCGGTGCCCGGTCTAATGACAATGCGATCCGCCACGATATAGTCAAAGTAGGTGGCTCCGAGCGTTCCCGGATAGCCAAGGAAGCTCACCTGAATGGGCGCTGCATGGTAGGCGAAAATGCCGACGCGATTATGTTCTGTGATCCCTTTCAGATCCACACCAATATCGATGCCCATCTGCCGGGACAGTTCCGCAACCTCGACGTCTGTTTTGTCGCGTACATCAAGGAATGTATCGACACTTTGCATTGCTCTTCTGCGCACTGCGTCGTCAGGGGCAGGTCCGTAGGCGAAAGCGATAATTTCGAAATTGTCTCGATCATGTTGCGTCAAGAGTCCCGCAATCAGAAACATAGTGGCGTGCGTACAGTAGTCGGCTGTGTAGTAGCCGATGCGTAGGCGTTTTTTTGGTGCGTGTTTAGCAATCGGTCCGAGAGAGAGATTTTCAGGCGTCCGTGATTCAGTCCAGCGCAGCGCCCCTTCCAGGCTCACTTCGGGAGAGTGTGTTAGCGCACACAAAATAAAAGGTTGTACGACCGTTTCTTTCCGCAATGAGCACTCCTCAATATCTGCGATGTCTCGCACGTATGAGGACCATTGGCACATTAAGATGGCAGAAAAAGCAACTTCTCCTCGGAGATAGGGATGCTTAGGGTTAAGCGCGAGTGCGCGCTTGTATGCTTCGTGGGCGGCGTGGTGCTCCTTCAATGCCGTCAGACAAACGGCCATATTGCAGTACGCTTCAAAATACTGAGGGCGCGCCCCAATGGCTCTATCAAAACTAATGCATGCCTGTAGATTTTCTCCCATCTGCATGAGCGAATTTCCACGCGCATAATGCGCAGAAAACGCCGAAGGATCTAAAGCGATCACCTGATCGAAATAGGCAATGGCTTGTGGATACTGCTGCAATAGATGATAGACATGCCCTTTGTTATGAATGGCGTCCGTAAGGCTCGGCTTTAGGCTGAGCGCTTCATCGTAGCGCGCAAGTGCCTCTGGGTATCGCTGGAGTGCTGTCAGCGCGATGCCGAGGCGTAGGTATGTCAGTGCAAGGCTTGGTTTTAATTGTAGCGAAGCATGTAAATCATTCAGTGCGGCAAAGGGTTGTCCATCATCGATCAATGTGGCTGCACGCTCGAAGAGCATCTCTGCAGACGATGGGTTGAAGGCGAGGGCTTGAGAAAAACTGTCGAGCGCCTCTTTGTAGCGCTCAAGCGCATGTAGCACGAGGCCGCGATTACGTAGGGCTTCAACGTTGGAGGGTGTTTTTTCAAGGACACGATCGAAGGCGGCAAGCGCCTCGGCGCTGCGACCAAGTGCGTGTAGCACGTTGCCATAATTCACACGAAATGACGGTGAATAGGGGTTGATGTCGAGTGCTTTACCGATTAACTGCAACGCGAGCATGTTGTTATGCGCTTGATGCTCGAGGATCCCTAGAACGTGCAGAATTTCTGGGTGCAAGGGATACGAGCGCAGTGCCTGTTGGTAGATGGCCCGTGCTTCAGAGAATCGGCCCATCCCTTGGAGGGAGACAGCTTTGCGCAGCTCTTTGACGATGGCAGGTGGCAGCACAGTGGTGGTGCGAGGCGTCTGGCCGGTGGGAGGTTTTTGGCTCGTCATGGTTTTTTCGAGGACAGATGTCCGTCACTGTGGTGAAGCCCAGTCACTACTAGGGGGGGATGGTGCCGCTGAATTGCACGCTTAAATTTAGCACTTCGGCATCGCTGTGACCAGTATGGAGCTTGGTTAATCCGCGGTCTTTACCTAGAGATTCGCTGCTATTTTTTGTAGAATGTACCCATGACGATGACCCTCTCAGGAGCTGCAGCGGAATCGCGCGGCGATGCGCAAGGCACCGCCCGTATGCCACTGATCGCGGTGGTGGGGCCGTGGGGAAGCGGCACAACGGTGGTGATGCAGGTGCTCGTGCGACTGGGTGTGCTCGTCCCTCGGCCTTGTTTAATGACCAACGATCCGCGCACTCCCAACAGCCTTGAGACGTTGGCATTCGTCAAGCTGCTACACAGCTGTGTGGATGAACCAACCGTCACTATTACCCGTCCTGAGGCAATACGGCCTAGTCTGCTGGCGTTTAGACAGATATTAAAAACGGCGCTCGGCGCGCAGCAGCAGCCAGTCGCCCTAAAACACGCACTGATGGCCACGATGTTCGCTGAGTTGAACGCTGTGTTTGATACACGCTACATCTTTGTGAGCCGGCCGCTGAAAGACATTGAAGCCACCGGACACCGCCGTCAGTGGTATGCCCATTTGGGTGCGGACGGGGCACGGCGCATATACCCACTCATGGAAGCGTACCTGAAAAACCCCACGCGGCCGGTGCATGGGTTGAGTTATCCGGCTTTATTGGCTGAGCCAGAAAAAACGGTGAAGGAACTCGCTGGCTTCCTAGGACTGCCGTACACTCCGAGCGCGCTTGAGGTCCTGCGCCGCCCGACGAGTTCATCTGTAGAAAAATCACTGGATGTGCCAGCGCGTCCGCCGCGCATGTCGCACCCGCCTCAGTAGCTGCGTAGCACTAAAATGACACGTGATGAATTCCGAGCGTATGCTCTGCCGTTGTGTCACTCAGCCAGACGCTTTAACAAGGTGTTCGGTATTGGAGCGAATAAGACTGGCACGACGACGTTAGGGGAAGTGCTACACCTGATCGGACTCAACGTGGCGCCTCAAGCGCTGACTGAATTAAATAGCCTAGGAATTCATCATGGCGAACTGAATGATTTAGTGAGCTTTATGCGCGCTTATGATGCATTTCAGGATCGACCGTTTTCGATGAAGTCCTACTATGCTCAAATGGATGCGTTATTCCCAAAGAGCAAATTTATATTGACCTACCGTGATCCCGAACAGTGGTTCGCATCGCGTTGTAACTTTGCAAAACGGAATTACGGCGTTGATGATGTGGCTAAGATTACCGAGAGCGCTTTAAAAGAACGCACCCATGTAAAGCCGGGCTACATGTATCGGATGAATGAGATTGACTGGTTTGTTGATGTTGATGCGCAATTGCAGCTCACTCGGAGTTTTGCACGCATGTTTGATCAGAAGTACTGTATTGCTCAATATCAGCAACGCAATCAGGAAATCATTCGCCACTTCTCAGAAAGACCGCAGGATTTATTGGTGATTGACTTAACAACCGAAAGTGACACGCACAAAATCATCAACTTTCTCGGTTTGCCGGTAGGGCTAGTCACGGCGATGCCCCATGCGAATAAAACATAATTAGCAACTCTACTGTCGGAACGCCGCAGCATGCGGTCGGTTCAGAGTGGATGGTTTTACAAAGAAAGTAGGATCACTTTGATGAAGAAAACGTTTGTGCTTGGTGTGGGTGCTCAGAAGGCGGGAACTACGTGGATGTACGAGTATTTACATAGACATCCCAACGCCGATTTGGGTTTCATGAAGGAGTACCATATTTTTGATGCGCTATACGTTCCTGAGTGTCGTAATTGGCTGAATACCTATGTACAGACAGCGCTGAACTCGCTGCAAAAAGACCCTACACTGCAGGATAAGAACAACTACGTGTTTAAGCTGCTGGATTTTTATCGAGCGCCTACCAATTATTTTGATTTTTTTGAGCACTTGGCTCGATCAAGCGCTTCATTGCAGCTGACCGGGGACATTACTCCGTCCTATAGCGCGCTTGATAGTGTCAACTTCGCGTACATTCGTTCCGAGCTCATCGCACGTGGTTTTCAGGTGCGGGTGGTTTTTTTGATGCGTGATCCGGTTGAGCGGGCGATATCAGGCGTGCGCATGCGGTTGCGTACACGGGGGGAGCCGACAACTGCTGCAATCGAGAATGAGTGGCTGCGTACCCATTATGCAAGTATGGCGCATCAGATCAGAGCACGTTACGATCGGACGATCACCAATCTCGAGAAAGTATTTGAGCCGAGTGAGATTAAATATTGTTTTTATGAGGAGTTTTTTAATCGCTCGATGATCGAGGAACTGTGCCTCTTTCTCGATATTCCGTTGCATGAACCGGATTTTACTAAAGAGTTTAACGTGTCCCGCACCAGTCATGTGATTGAACAGTCGCTACGGCACGAGGTCTACGAGTTCTACAAGCCGGTGTATGCGTTTGTAGAACAGCGGTTCGGCAAGCGGATCACCACTGAGTTGTGGAAACAGTATTAAGGTGTGTGAAAGCAAGCGCTGCCACCGGTATGCTCGGTGTGGTTAGGGTTCAGTGGTCGTGACGGTCTCATTGGACGGTGTGTTGTAAAACGTTTCATATAAAAACACTTCGCGAGCGGCAATAAGCTCGCGCGTTGCGGCCGTGTCAAAGTCACTGGTCGGCCGTTCTGAGGCGCTGGACGTGTTCACGTTAGCAGTGTGAGTAATCCACGCTAAGGCGGCTGGCACATCCCGAATGGCGTGTTTTAGCTGATATGTGACGAGTGCTGCGAGGTCAGCGCGCAGCGTTTCCTGGCGTAAGACAGTGCTCATAAAATACGTAGTGCGAATGAGCGTTGCCAGCTGCGCGCCGCTGCTAATTGACAGCGCATTCTTTTCAAAATGGAGGCAGGCGAGGCGTAGAAATCGCCAAGACATAAATCCCAGCATAGAGGCAAGAGCCGGTGTGTAGGCAGGATGCAAGTAGGGAGCGTTTTGCGGTGCCAAGATAAAAGTCAGCCATCGAGTAAAGCCATCGGGTGTGGCTGCATATAAGTCCGCTCGGCCATGCGCGCATAAGCGTTCGTACACTTCGCCGCGGCCATCGACACCGTACGCATAGAGCGAGCGATAGAGGGCCACGGGCTCGCGCACATTGGTGAAATAGAAGACCTTGGGTTCATGCGTGATCACTACGGAATGCCTTTGGTAGGGACGTAGTGGTTCTTTACAATGCTTGAGTAGGAATGCATCGACAAAAGTTGAGCCGGTTTTATGATTTTGTAGGTAGCAGATCGATTGGTATAGCAGCATAGGGACGTTGTATCGTGCGTGGTATTCGTGAGAAAGGGGGTACGTTTATAGGGTGAGCATGACGCCCGCGAGGATCACTGTGCGCACAGTCACGCGCGCAAGATCGGCAGCTGGATTCTTGAAAGGATTGCGATCCAGGACGATAAAATCCGCATATTTGTTTTTTTCGAGAGAGCCCGTGACCGTGTCCATGTGCAGCTCATAGGCTGCATCAATCGTGATGGTGCGTAGGGCTTGTGTGATGGTCAGCCCCGGGTCGTCTCCGAGGCGGCCCTGATAGGCAGCTCCCGCAGCAGGGTCGTTCGTGCGCGTGACGGCGACTTTGAGTGCAAACCATTCGTTCAATGCATCCACCGGCCAGTCACTGCCAAAGGCGACCCGTGCACCGGCTTGTTTGAGAAAGCCCGCGGGCTCCAACAATTTCATGCGCTCAGGTCCTAAATAGTCGGCTAAGCCCACGGTATCACCGGCGGGTTTTTCCCACTGAAAGGATAGGACGGGAATCGCATTTAAGAGGTGGTAGCGATGAAAGTCGGCAGGGCTCACGAGTTCATCGTGGGCGATGCTGGGGCGAATATCAGCGTGCGGTACACGGCTACGCATAGCGGCGATACCATTTAAGGCCGCGCGTACCGCGCCGTCTCCATCGGCATGCATGTGCGGATCAATTCCTGCTTGGGCAAGCAGAGTCAGCAGTGTGGCGAGTGCGGTGTCAGAAAAATAGGGCGCAGGTCCGGTGCTGGTCCCCGCCACCCACTCAGGGTGGTCGGCGGTGCCGCGGTTGACGCGATACGGCTCTACGACCGTTCCGGTCAGTGCGGGGGCGGCAATCACACCATCAATGTACATCTTGGCGTTGCAGACCGTGAGCCCTGGTGTGGGACTAGATGGTTGATCAAAGGTGGCTTTGTAGCCAAGGACGCGCGCGATGGCAGCGTCGGGCGTGTTCGCTTCGGTGGGATCAATGTGTGGTGCAAAATGAGCGCGTGCAGTCAGAGCGCCAGCTTTTTGTACGGCGCTAAAGGCGGCCAGCCCGTCGGCAGTGGTATCGGCATCCAAAAAACTGGTGACGCCTTGTCGGTTCATGGCGATCAGTGCCGCACGTGCAGCGTCGATATTCTCTTGCGCTGTCGGCTGCGGAATCAGTGTGCTAAAAATCTCAAAGGCAGCATCTTCCAGTAGACCGGTGGGATTGCCGTACTCATCCCGCCAAATCTTGCCGCCCAAGGGATCGGTGGTGGTGGCATCAATCTTAGCGAGGGCTAAGGCGCGTGTATTCGCCAGTGCCGTGTGACCGAAGGAGGAGCGCACGAGGATGGGACGTGTGGTGTGCAGTGCATCGAGCGTGGCGCGACTGGTCGTGATCCCTACAGGCAACATGCTTTCTTGAAACCAACTCACCACTTCAAGCCAACTGCCCGCGTCACGTGCTGGTGCGGTATCAAGGCATGCTTGAATGCGCTGCTGCATCTCGGGCACCGTGAGCGCGTCGTAATGCAGGCTGCACTTGAGGAGTCCATTGCCAGCCTCGAGCGGATGCATATGTCCATCAATGAGTCCTGGCATCACAAACTGCCCATGCAGATCGGTGGTTTTGGTGGTCGGTCCCACATAGGCCTGTGCACCGGCATCGTTGCCCACATACACCAAACGGCCGTCTTTGATGGCGAGCGCGTGCGCGAGCGAGTCGTGTGCATTGGCTGTGTAAATGACACCATGCAAGTACACCTGATCGGCCGGGCTGACGGTGTTATGCGGCGTGCTGATTGGACTTGTGTGCGCTAGACACAGACGACTAATAAGACACACGCTGAGGCAGATCAAGCGGCGTAGGAGGGAGGCGACAGCGGGGGTGTGGTGCATGGTGTGACTTAAAGCCTGTGATTCAAGAAATAAGCGGTGTTAGCTTGCAAGACCGCGCACTACAGGGAGCGTCCGAATACGCTTGCCGCTCGCCACGTAGATGGCATTGCACAGCGCCGCGCCCACGCAGGCGGTGCCTGCCTCACCGACGCCACCGGGGGGCTCGTCACTCGTCATGAGGTAGGTGTCGATGCGAGGTGACTCACTGAAACGCAGTACCGGATAGTCGTTAAAATTACTTTGCTCCACGCGACCGTCTTTGATAGTGATCTCGCCTTTTAAGATGGCGCTTAAGCCAAACACGATGCCACCTTCCATTTGGGCGTGCACGGTGTCGGGGTTAACCACCTGCCCGCAATCAAGCACGCAGGTGATGCGCTCCACACGCACCTCACTGCCACTAACGGACACGTCTGCGACCTGCGCCATGAAGCTACCAAACTCCGCTTGAATCGAGACTCCCCGGCCGTGCCCTGCCGGCAGTGGCTCGTTCCAGTGGGACTCGTGTGCGACGCGATCGAGTACTGCGAGCAAGCGCGGTGCGCTGATCAAGGCACGTCGGTAACGGATTGGATCTTGTCGGGCAGCGTGGGCAAGCTCATCAATAAAGCTTTCTACCACAAAAACGCCTCGTGTGGGACCCACACCGCGCCACCATGAGGTGGTGACACCGATTGGCTCATGCTGCACAAAGCGTACAGCGAGGTTTCGGATTTGATACGGCAGATTGGCGGAGCTTTGCACTGCATCGTCATCGATACCATTTTTGAGTGGATTGCCATCCCACACTTGACTGACGGCGGAGCCTGCAACCGTGTGTGTCCACGCGTTTGGTAAGCCTGCGGCATCAAGACTCGCTTGCAAGCGATCGGCATACAAAGGACGGTAGCGATCCTGTTGGAGGTCTTCGCTGCGCGTCCATAACACGTGCACGGGGTAAGGGACGTGGCGCGCAATGCGCGCGGCGTATTCGATGCCATCGACTTCGAGGCGGCGTCCGAAGCCACCACCGATGAGTTGATTGTGAATCGTGATCTGCTCAGGCTTTAGGCCCAGCAACACAAGTTTGGCCTGAGCGCGGTCGATCGCTTGTGTGCCGGCCCAGACCTCGCACAGGCCATCGTGCCAATGCACGGTGGCATTCATGGGTTCCAGGGCGGCGTGAGCAAGGAGTGGTTGCTGATACAACGCGCTGTAAACGTGTGTGCTTGTTGCAAGTGTGGCGGCAGGGTCACCACGTGTGGATGCAATGACGCCTGGCTGCAAGGAGGCTGTCGCTAAGGACTCAACCAGATCTGCCTGCTGCACGTGCGCATTGTGGCTTAAGTTCCACGTGGGCGCTAAGGCACGCAAGCCTTGCATGGCCGCCCAGGTGTGATCGGCAATGACGGCCACAAACTCGCCCTCGTTCACAATGTGGCGCACGCCGTGGATGCGTAGTGCCTCTGCAGAGTTGATGGTGCGCACGGTGCTCCCTTGGACGGGCGCGCGCGCAAGGACCGCGTAGTGCAAGTGGGGCAGCTTGATGTCGATACCAAATACGGCGCTGCCAGTGGTTTTTGCAGGCGTATCAAGTTTCGGTTGTGTGCGGCCAATGAGTGTCCATTGGCTCGATGGTTTGAGTGCCACATTGGTGGGGACGGGCTCGCGCGCTGCGGCGGTGGCGAGTGCTTGATACGACTGGCGGCGATTGCTTGGCGCGTGCACCACGTAACCTGCACTGGCATGACAGGTGTCGACGGGCACGTCCCAGTGACGTGCGCCTGCAGCAATGAGCATGGTGCGTGCGGTAGCGCCTGCTGTGCGTAGCGGTTCCCAGCATTGCATAACGGAAGTAGACCCGCCGGTGGATTGATCGCCCTCAAAACCGTAGATCGCAGGAGCCGCTGGCGCGGACTCGAGGCGAATGTCCTGCAAGGCAATCTCGAGTTCCTCAGCAATCAGCATGCTGAGTGCGGTGTGCGTGCCTTGACCCATGTCGACTTTCGGCATCACGAGTACGATGGGGCCTGTGCTCGGAATCCGGATGTAAGCGTTGAGCGCATGTACGTGTGAGGTTTCATCGGTGTGGCCTGCGTTGGCTGTGCCTGTGATGAGTGGCACACCAAGTAAACAGCCACCGCCGGTGAGTAACGAGGCGCGTATAAACGCACGGCGGCTGGTGGGTAGGGATGGGGCGGCCAGTGGGCGGGCAGTGGACATGCGTCGTTTCCGTGAGGGTCGGTTAGCGACTATCTTGCCGCACTTTGGGCTGAGGCGGGCGCTCTTGCGCTAAGAGCAGGCGTTTTTTATCCAGTCCCCAGCGGTAGCCGCCGAGGCTGCCATCACCGCGGATGACGCGGTGACAGGGAATGAGGATCGCGATGCTGTTGGCGCCACAGGCCGAAGCCGCGGCGCGCACCGCCGCGGGCGTGCCGATGCCGCGGGCAAGCGCTTGGTAGGTGATGGTCTGACCACGCGGGATCTGGGTTAAAAATTGCCACACCCGCATCTGAAACGCGGTGCCGCGTAAATCAAGTGGCACGGTTGGGCGCGGCCCACCAGCCAGATGCTTGATCAGCGCCGCGCACCACGCGTCAAGCGACGGATTGTGTGCGGCCGCTGAGCTGAAGTTGGCGTTTGGAAATTCGTCGCGTAGCTGCTGCACGAGTGCGCGTTTGCTGCCCCCGAATTGTGCAGCGCATACGCCCCGCTCGGTGGCGGCCATCAGCAGCCAACCGAGGGGGGTCTGGCGCACAACGTAACGGATGGCGAGCGTGTGAGCACCTCGACGGTAGTCGGAAGGCGCCATGCTGAGACCGTGCACGGTGCGGGTATGTAATTGGCTGGTGGAGTGCAGTCCTGAGTTCAGTCCCGCGGCGAGTACGGGTGTGCCGGCGCGCAGCGACGTTTTGAGGCGTGCCAAGCGGATCGCTGTTTGATAGGCCTTCGGGGACACACCAAACAGCGTGGTAAAGCGTCGTTGCAGGTGACTCGGCGACAGATGCACACGGGCGGCCAAGGCTTTTAAGGTGAGCGTGCTCGACGCATGCGTCTTGATATAGCGCGCGAGCGCAATCAATCGCTCAGCGGTGGGGGATGCAGTGGTAGACATATTGCTGCGATGCACAATTATGGGGTGACCTGTGTGCACGGTAGCGCAAGCGATGGGCGCCTGCACTCGGATTCGTGCGCAATCGGTTTGGGATGCACCTCGCCGTGGGGTCGTTTACAGTGCCTGATCGAATCGCGGCTGAGTTGCACGCAAGGAGAGGGCTGATGACGCTGACACGACGGGATTTTGTTGCAAGCATTGCGATGGGGACGGTGGGGGCGGGACTCGCCGATGCTGCCGTCACGGCCGGCGTCGAGGCGCGCCAGCCGATGCGCGCAGCCAAGCTGCCGATCATTATCTCGGCTGGTAATGGGATTCCGTACATCGGTGCAGGCTATCAGCATCTCCTTGAGGGGGGTGACACACTCGATGCCGCGCTGCGGGTGGTGCAAGGTCCTGAGGACGATCCCACTGACGACAGTGTGGGTTTGGGTGGGCTACCAAATGAAGACGGTGTGGTGGAGCTCGATGCGTGTTGTATGCACGGGCCGACGCGCCGTGCAGGCGCCGTGGGTGGCGTGCGCAACATTAAAAACGTGGCGCGTTTAGCGCGCGAGGTGATGCAGCACACGGGTCACGTGATGTTGGTCGGTGAAGGGGCTGAGCGGTTTGCGGTAGCGCGCGGCTTTGTGCGCGAGAATTTACTGACTGATGCCTCGCGCAAAGTGTGGCTCTTGTGGAAGGAAACCCATGCCGATTGGTGGGGAGCGGGTTTGGCGGATCCTGCGTGGAAAGAGCGCGAGCAGCAGCGGCTGCACACGGATCGGCGCTTGCAGTATTACCAGCAATTACAGCAAGTGGCGGAAGATCTCGGTATTGAACCGGAACTGCGCCAAGCCGCCATACACCATGTGCTCTTTCCGCCGACCGGGACCATTCATTGCTCGGCACTCAATGCCAAGGGCGAGATGTCGGGCGTCACGACCACGAGTGGTCTTGCCTGGAAGCTGCCGGGGCGTTGTGGGGACTCGCCTATTATTGGCGCAGGCTGTTACACCGATCAGGATGTGGGCTCAGCTGGCGCGACCGGTAGCGGCGAGGAAAATATCAAAGTGGCCGGTGCGCACACGATCATTGAGAACATGCGCCACGGTATGAGTCCGCTGGAGGCGGGCATGGATGCGTTAAAGCGCATCGTGCGTAACTACAATGGCGATATGAACCGTATCAAGTATCTTGATATGACGTACTACATTTTGCGCAAGGATGGCGCCTATGCGGGCGTGTCCATGTGGACCGGCTACGAGGCGGATCAGCCGCATGCGATTGCCGTGCACGATGGTCGGCCACGGCGCGAGAAAACCGTGAGTCTGTACGAGGGCGTGTCGCAAGAATGGCCACCCATGGTGGCGCCATCCTCGGCTTTACTGTGAGGCTCGCGATGGACGTCAAAAAAACGGTGATCTGGTGTTGTGTATTCGGTCTCGGCGCCGCTGGTGTGTGGGCTCCATGTGTGGCTGTTAGCACACCGCCTGAACTCCCAACGCGGGTGGTGTATGCGGCGCGGTTGATTGATGGCGTGAGTGCTGAGGTGCGCTTAGATGTGGCGGTGGTGATCACGGGCGAGCGGATTGTCGCGGTCAAAGACCGTGCCGCGCTTGATTTACCCGCTACGGTGCCGCGGATCGATTTAGGGGATGCGACCTTACTGCCCGGGCTCATCGACACGCACACGCATATTTTTTTACAAGGGGAAGTCCCGGAAGAGGGCGGCTATGACATTCAGTTGCTGAAGCATCCGCTTGCTTACCGGGTGGCGCGCGCGGTGGTCGCAAGTCGTCGTGCGCTGGAGCAGGGCTTCACCACGTTGCGGGACGTGGAGACCGAAGGCGCGGGCTTTGGAGATGTGGGGATTAAGCAGGCGATTGAAGATGGCATCATTCCAGGGCCGCGCCTCTTTGTGTCGACCGTGTCGATTTCAACGACGGGTGGGTATCCGCTCGAAGGATATGCACCAGAGATCACGGTGCCGAAAGGCGCGCAATTGATCGACGGACCCATTGAGGCGCGCAAGGCGGCACGTGAGCAATTAGATAAAGGTGCGGATTGGCTCAAGGTCTACATGACGCACCGCTCGTGGCTTGATCGGCGTGGCAATCTTGTGTCGCAACCCACGCTCACCGTGGAGGAGCTCAAAGCCATTGTGGATGAGGCCCACGGTTGGGGTCGACACGTGGCGTGTCATGCGTACAATGGCATTGGTTTGCAGCGCGCACTCGATGGCGCTTGCGATAGCTTAGAGCATGGGCTTGAGATGACCGATGCTCAGATCAGTCAGATGCTGCGCCAGGGCACGTGGTACGTGCCGACGTTGGCGGTGTATTACATGGATTGGGATCCAGCGCAGACGCCCTCTGGGCAGCGCGATCGCAAGCGAGCGGCACTGCACGCAGTGTCTTTTGCGAAGGCGCTGAAAGCAGGTATTAAAATCGCGTTTGGAACCGATATGGGTGGTATCCCATGGAATCAGCCGATCGCGCAGGAGTTTGTGCGCGAGGTTGAGCTCGGCATGACGCCGATGCAGGCGATTCAGTCAGCCACGGGCAAAGCCGCTGAGTTACTTGGGATGACAGGCGAGTTAGGCGTCGTGGCGGCAGGGGCGTATGCCGATCTCATGGCTGTGCAGGGCAATCCATTGCAGGATGTCGCCGCGTTAGCACACCCGGTGTTTGTGATGAAAGGCGGTGTGGTGTCTGCGGGAGTGGGCTCTGATCACTAAGCCAATTCTGAATCCTCGGAAACTGTTGCACAGCAAGTGGACGGCGGTGCAACCGGTCGGGCGTGAGAAACATTTTTTAGTGACACAGGTCATCGCGCCGCTCGCGGAGGATGGCCCGATCGTGGACGTGGTCTTGGAAGCGGTACTCACCAAGCGTCGGCGTGTGCTGGCGTGGCGGACTCTGACCGAGACTGCGCTGTGGCGTCAGGGGTGGGTGGCTTAATATAGTGTGCGTGAGAGGCTGGATGGATGCGCAGTGCGTGGACTTTAACTAACTGCCAGAATCGGCGCTCGTTGTTAGGGGCCGAATAAACCCGCGCTTGCCGCCCGCAAAGAACTGTAAAAAGCGCGAGGCCTCCGCGCTTTGGTAGTGAGCCGATGCCAGCGCAGCGGCGGCTTGGGTCCGTAAATTACCGGTGCCGGTGTATACATCGCGATAGGCGCGCTTCAGTTCCGCCAAGACGATGGCGTCACAGCCGCGTCGGCGCAGGCCAACAACATTTAAGCCAATCACTTCATCGCGTTCGGCTGCCATCGTAAAGGGCGCCACATCGCGCGTAATGCGCGCCAGTCCCGCGACCATGGCGCCCTCACCAATGCGACTGAACTGATGTACAGCGGCACCACCACCAAAGAACACCCGATCCCCGACGTGCACGTGACCTGCGAGTAAAGCAGCATTGGCGAGAATGACGTGATTGCCCACCTGACAATCGTGTGCGACGTGACTTGCTGACATCAAAAAGCAGTCGCTGCCAATGACGGTGGCCCCTTGTGTGGTAGTGGCGCGATTGACGGTCACGTGTTCGCGTAGCACGGTGCGTGCGCCAATCGTGACGCCCGAGGCGGTGCTGCGTTGAAAACTTAAGTCTTGTGGATCGCCACCAATGACTGCAAACGGATGAATCTCCACCCGTTCGCCGATGATGCAATGGCGCGTCACGATGGCATGGGCATGGACGATGCAGTCGGGCCCGAGCTGGGCGCCGTCCTCGATGATGGCGGTTGCATGAATCATGCCCCATGGTACCGCTCCATTTGGGTTGGAGGATAGTGCGCATCGGGGACCTTATTGAAGGGGTGGCGGCTTAAATCCGGTACCATGCGCGCCATGAAACGGGGTCCATACCGCGGTGCCATACCCACAACCGATGTCCTGATCGTGGGCGGGGGCGTGATGGGGGCGGCGCTTGCCTATCAGTTGACGCGCTTGGATCCCACGGTACGGGTCGTGGTGATCGAGCGCGACCCGACCTATGCCGAGGCTTCGTCGGTGCTGTCTGCGGCTGGCGTTCGCCAACAGTTCAGTACGGTCGTGAATATCGCGATCGCACAAGCAGCAATCACGTTTTTGCGCGCAGCCCCCGAGTTGCTCGCGATTAACGGTGTACAGCCACAGATCGGACTGACGGAGCAAGGCTATCTGTACTTAGCCAATGAGTCGCAGCGCGCAAATCTACAGCAGGCTCATGCGCTGCAGCGCGCCGCGGGCGCGGACGTGCTGCTGCTTGAGGCGGTGGATTTGAGTCGTCGGTTTCCGTGGCTTAGCACACACGCGCTGGCCGCCGGTTCATTTGGCGTATCGGGTGAGGGATGGTTCGATGGACAGAGTCTGTTGCAGGCGTTGATCGCGAAGGCCAAAGCGCAAGGGGTGCAGTTTCAGGTGGGGAATGTGGTGGGTATAGAGCACGCAGCGCATGCCGTGCGCGGCGTGCGCTTAAGTGATGGCACGATGCTGTCTTGTGCGTGGGCCGTGAATGCAGCAGGTCCTTGGGCGCAACAGCTTGCGGGGTTGGCGGGCATTTTTCTGCCGGTGGTGGCGCGGCCACGCACGGTGTATGTGGTGAGTTGCCCAACACCCATTCCTCGCTGTCCACTGGTGATCGACACGTCCGGATTTTGGTTGCGACCCGAAGGGCAGTATTTTATTGGCGGCGTCGTGCCATCAGTGGAGTGTGACTTTGGATCTTTGACGCCTGATTGGGACGGATTTGAGCGGGACTTTTGGCCCGCACTGGGGCGACGGATCCCCGCCTTTGAGGCGGCGCGCTTGGTGCGAGCCTGGGCGGGCTACTACGAGTACAATACGTTTGATCAAAACGGGCTGGTGGGCCTGCATCCGGCGCTGGATAATTTTATTTTTATGAATGGCTTTTCCGGTCACGGCATTCAGCAAGCGCCGATTATTGCCCAAGCGATGGCAGAGCTCATGTTGGGTGGGCGCTACGAGTCGGTGGACGTGAGTGATTTATCGGTGGAACGCTTGGTCACTGGCGTGCCTACGCGGGAACTCAATGTGATTGGGTGATTGGCTCGACATTTGCGTTACTGACGTTTTTTAGACTGTGCGCGTGGTTTGACTTGGTTGACGATGGCGCGGCGCAGCGTCTCGGTGCTAGCGGCCACAAACGAGGAGCGCTCAATCAGGTGAGTCGTGTGTCCGGCAAGGTCACTCACCGAGCCACCGGCTTCGCGTACGCACGGTACGAGTGCGCCGATATCCCATGGATGCATCAAAGGATCAATAGCGGCATCCAGTAGGCCGCGACACACGACGGCGTATTGCACGCAATCTCCAATGGGACGCAGTCGGTCAATCTGTGCAGGCAAGCGCGACAAGCGCCAGGGTCCGCGTTTACGGGCCAGGTCGCTTGCTTTAAAACTGGTGAGCCCCACTTGGGCGCGCGCGAGTGCAGTGGCGGGCGCTACCGACACGCGCGTGGGCTTTTTGCTTGGGCGACTCAGCCAGCAGCCGTGCCCGTTGGCGGCATAGGTGGTCTCGCGTAATGCGGGTAGATGAATCGCACCGAACACCGGCTCGCCATCCTCGATCAAGGACAGTAAGGTGCCGAAGTGCGGCAAGCCGAGTACATAGGAGGCGGTGCCATCAATCGGATCCATGAGCCAGCAGCGCCCACTGCGGGTGAGCGTCCCGCCGTACTCCTCGCCGAGCACGGCATCCTGTGGAAAATGCTGTGCCAGATGACGCCGCAAAACGCGCTCCGCACCGCGATCGGCCACTGTCACTTCGCTACCATCGGCTTTGTGGTGGATTTGGGCACGGTGAAAATGTTTAAGCACAATTGCATCACTTGCCGCGAGCATGCTGTGGACGTGCGGCAGCAGCGTCCGCCACTCGCGTGTCGAAAGACGCGGTGGACCTATGCGCCTCACAATCCTAAATCACTCAATGATGGATGATCGAGTGGTCGAGTTCCGGGGGCTGCCCAATGAAAGAGTCGGTCAGCCTCATTAATGCTTAAATCATTGATGGAGGCGATGCGCCGTTGCATGTAACCGTCTGCATCAAACTCCCAGTTTTCGTTGCCATAGCTGCGATACCACTGCCCGCTGGCGTCGTGCCACTCGTAGGCAAAGCGCACTGCGATGCGGTTGTCGGTGTAGGCCCATAGTTCTTTGATGAGCCGGTACTCGTGTTCACGTGCCCACTTACGCGTTAAAAACTCAACGATCTGGACACGGCCTTGGAAAAACTCGGATCGATTGCGCCAGACGCTGTCGGGTGTGTACGCCAGCGCGACTTTCTCTGGATTGCGATGATTCCAGCCGTCCTCAGCCGCGCGGACCTTTTGGGTGGCTGTGGCGTGTGTGAAGGGCGGCAGTGGTGGGCGGGGGGTGCTTAAGGGTGCATTCGGGGTCGTACTGGTCATGGGGGCTCCGGTCGATCTGTCTGGTCGTTTTTAGTGACCATTGGTGGGGCTTGCCCGCAGTGATCCGCGGCGCAGGGGTGCAGACTACCGTAGAGTGCGCGTTCTGTGCAGCAGGGGTGGACGTCTGGGCTTATCATCAGCACTTTCGCCGCAAAGCGCAGTGTGCGTGTCGGCTGGTTGGTGTGTCCTTGCACGATGGACGCCTGAGGGTGTGTTTATGGGTCATGCGCTGACAGTGTTGGATGGTGGTACGGGGCGTGAGCTCAAGCGGATTGGGGCGCCTTTTCGGCAGCCCGAGTGGTCGGCGCTGGCACTCTTGGAGGGTCCAGAGTTTGTGGCGCAGGTCCATGCTAGTTACCTCGCGGCAGGTGCCGATGTCATTACGACCAACAGTTATGCGCTGGTGCCCTTTCATATAGGGGCTGAGCGCTTTGCGCTGCGGGGTCTGGAGTTGGCCGAGTTGGCCGGGTGCTTAGCGCGCGAGGCGGCGAAGCGCTGTGATCGCGTGGTGCGCGTTGCGGGTTCCTTGCCACCTATCTGCGGCTCGTATCGCGCGGATTGGTTTGAGGCGGCGTTTGCGCGGCCTATTCTTGCCACCTTAGTTGCGGGCCTGACGCCTTTTATTGATCACTGGCAAGCCGAAACGTTAAGCACGATTGCCGAGGCACGCCTCGTGCGTGAGGTGCTCGGGCACACCACCAGTCCGCTGTGGTTATCCTTTACGCTCACCGACACGCCATCCGTCCCCGGGACTGCCGTGCTGCGCAGTGGTGAGTCGGTTCGTGCGGCCGTAAGGGCAGCAGTGGACTTACAGGCATCCGCCGTACTTTTTAATTGCAGTCAACCCGAAGTGATGAGCGATGCGGTGCGCGTGAGTCTTACGACGCTGCAAGCACTGGGTGAAGACGCTGCCATTGAGATCGGAGTGTATGCGAACGCCTTCATGCCGCAACGCGCCGATGCCGAGGCTAATAGTGATTTGACCACGATTCGGGCCGACCTCACCCCCGAGGGCTACTTGCGTTGGGTGCGCGAGTGGATTGAGTTGGGTGCACGTATCGTGGGGGGTTGCTGCGGCATTGGGCCTGAGCACATTGCTACCATTTGCCACAGTGTGCGCGCCTAAACGCCGCCATATTATATTCAGGATATCGCCATGGATTTTGCGACGAGTACGAAAGCCCAGGAGTTACTAGAGCGACTGCATGCGTTCATGGATGAACATGTTTATCCGGCGGAGGCAATTTACGATGAGCAGTTGGCGGGTTTCGGCGTCAATCGTTGGCAAGTGCTGCCGATTGTGGAAGAGCTGAAAGTCAAAGCCCGCGCGGCCGGGCTTTGGAATCTGTTTTTGCCGGAGTCGAGTGCCGGTGCGGGTTTGTCGAACCTGGATTACGCGCCGCTGTGCGAGGTGATGGGGCAGATTCCGTGGGCACCGGAGGTCTTTAACTGCTCAGCCCCTGACACCGGCAATATGGAATTACTGGAGCGTTATGCAACGGAGGCGCAAAAAGAGCGCTGGTTGCGCCCGCTGCTGGATGGCTCCATTCGGTCGGCGTTTTTGATGACCGAACCCGATGTGGCGTCCTCTGATGCGACCAATGTGCAGACCAGTATTCGGCGCGAGGGCGACGTTTACGTGATCAATGGCCGCAAGTGGTGGTCGTCCGGTGTGGGGGATCCGCGCTGCGAGATTTATATCCTCATGGGTAAAACCGATCCCACGGCTGCGACACATCAACAGCAGTCACAGATTTTGATTCCCGCGAACACGCCCGGGATCCGGATTGTGCGTATGTTGTCGGTATTTGGTTATGACGATGCGCCGCACGGTCATGCCGAGATGGTCTTTGAGAACGTGAAGGTACCGGTTGATCACATCATTCTTGGTGAAGGCCGTGGTTTTGAGATTGCACAAGGGCGCTTAGGACCGGGTCGTATTCATCATTGCATGCGCACCATTGGTATTGCGGAGCGGGCGCTTGCGCTTTTGTGTCAGCGGATTAGCAGTCGTACTGCCTTTGGGAAACGTATTGTCGAGCATTCGGTGTGGGAGGAGCGTCTTGCAGATGCGCGTATTGAAATCGAGTGTGCGCGCTTGCTGACACTCAAAGCGGCGTGGATGATGGACACCGCAGGCAACAAAAGTGCACGGGCGCTGATTGCCATGATTAAAGTGAAAGCACCACTGATGGCGCTGAAGATTTTGGATGAGGCGATGCAGGGCTTTGGGGCAGCGGGCTTGTCGGCCGAGCCGCGTCTGGCTGCACTGTATGCACATGTGCGGACTTTGCGTTTTGCGGATGGCCCTGATGATGTGCATCGGCGCACCATTGCGCATCTGGAGCTGAAGCAGCAGAACTTAAAGTAGCGCTGCGCTGATTGCAGTGCTGTTGGGGAGATTTGTGTGACATCACTGTTTGATTTGACGGGCCAGGTGGCGCTGATCACCGGCGCGAGTCGTGGTATTGGTCGTGCGATTGCCATTGAAATGGCGCGCCACGGCGCCAAGGTGGTGGTCTCGAGTCGCAAATTGGCTGCGTGCGAGACGGTGGTTGAGGAGATTGAGAACGAGGGCGGTGAGGCGCTGGCAGTCGCCTGCCATGTGGGTGACAAAGTGCAGCTACAGTCCTTGGTTGAGACCACGCTTGAGCATTTTGGGCGTATCGATACGCTGGTGTGCAATGCCGCGGTGAATACCCATTTTGGGCCTTCGCTCGATATCAGTGACGAGAGTTTTGACAAGATCATGCAGACCAATGTGCGTAGCGCCTTTTGGTTGTGCAACATGGTCTTGCCGCAGATGGCAGACCGACGTGACGGCACGATTATTGTATTGGGCTCGGTCGCGGGCCTGGCTGGCAACAGCAAGATCGGCGTCTATGGCATCTCAAAGGCCGCCACCATGCAACTGACGCGCAATCTTGCGGTGGAATGGGGCCCACACAATGTGCGTATCAACTGTATTGCCCCTGGTGTGGTACGCACTGAGTTTGCACGCGCACTGTGGGCGGATCCTAAATTACACCAACGCTTGCTTGAGCAGTATCCGTTGCAGCGTATCGGTGAGCCGCGTGATGTGGCTGGAGCTGCTGTCTTTTTGGCATCGCGCGCGAGTGATTGGATGACGGGGCAGACGTTGGTCTTGGATGGTGGTGGCGGTATTACTGGGCCTGAAAATAGTCAGGATCCCACTTGATGTGACTGAACGAGACGTAACATGCAGCAACTGAATCGGATCTACGAGTGGGCTCGAACGCGTCCAGACAAAACGGCAATCGTGCATAACGACACGGTTTGGTCGTATGCCGCGTTTGCGCAGGCGATTGAACTGCAGCGCATTTTTTTTATGCGTCAGGCGCTGCCCATGGGCAAGATCGCGGTGGTGGTGATTGATCATCGGGTGCATGCATGGTGTGTCCTGCACGCGCTGCGATCGCTCGGGCTTACGACGGTGGTTGAGACGTCCATGGCAGTGGCAGCGCAGTTACAGCTGAAGGATGTGGCGTGTGTCGTGGTCAAAGACGGCGATCAGCAGCATCCGGAGTTAAGGGCATTTGCCGGAATCCCCATTCTTGTGGCGGCTGACACGACCACGCCGCCCGCGGCCTCGGTCTGCATGATGCCAAGTGCGGTAGAAAATTCTCTGACGGGTGATGTCATCTTACTGTCCTCGGGTACCACCGGGCGTATGAAAAAGATTCGGATCAGGGCCGAGTTTGATGTGGCTCGTAGTGTGAGCGAGGCTGAGTCATTTGGTATTGATGAGACAACGTGGGTACATAACTTAGCCTATCCAATGGCGATGTTAGGTGGCTATCAGTTGCCCCAGACGGTGTGGTGGTGTGGTGGTACGGTGGTCTACGATCAGCGTTCAACAGCACTAGATCATGTGTTCGACCATCCTGTTTCCATGTTCTTTCTGTCGCCGAGTGTTGCCGAGGCCTTTAACCGCGCGCCATCGGTTCGACCGAGCGCGGGACAGTTAACGCTTTTGGTGGGCGGCGGACGATTGTCCGATAGCGCCGCGATCGCACTCATTGCAAAAACGGCCGCGACCTTGCGGTTGGTGTATGGCAGTACGGAACTTGCAGGCGATAAACCGGTTGTGCTGACGTCGACCTACCGCTCGCGCGACGATCTTGATACATACGATGTACGCCCAGGGCGTCGCGTGCACGTGGTGGATGATGCGGGTCGTGAGTGCGCGCTGGGGGTTGCGGGGATGCTGTGGATTGCGTTGGAGCAGGCCGATGCACGCGAATATATGGACGATCCGGAGGGGAGCGCACAGTACTTCAAAGGCGGTGGATTTTATCCAGGGGATTCGGCAGTGCGCTTAGCGGATGGGCGTATTCGCGTGCTGGGGCGCAGCGCAGATGTACTCAATGCGAAAGGAGGCAAGTTTTTACTTGATCCACTCGAGCGAGAAGCAGCTGCGTTTGTCGGTGGTAATGCGGTGTGTTTATCGTCGCGCCTTGATGCAAATGGTAATGATCAGTTGCTGGTTGCTATCGAGACGTTGCGACCCGTGACCCCGGATCAGTTGCAGGCGTTGAATCAGTGGTTGGTAAAGACCTTGCAGTTTCAGACGATTCATGTCGAGGGCGTGGTCCGCTTTCCGCGTACCGCGGGCGGTATGCAGAAGATCGATCGGCAGGCCTTACGAGTGATGGTTCTGGCTGGTGCGACCGCGCAGCCGGCAGGATCGCAGGCTTCTTAAGTGGTACGACGCACGATGGCATGTAACGTTCCACTCGATGAGTAGCCTATGCAGCAATTAAATCAAATCTATGAGTGGGCCCACACCCAACCTGACAAAACCGCAATCATTCATAACGACGTCGTTTGGTCGTATGCCGCGTTTGCGCGGGCGATTGAACTGCAGCGCATCTTTTTTATGGGTCAGGCGCTGCCCGTTGGCAAGCTGGCGCTTGTACTGATTGATCATCGGGTGCACGCGTGGTGCGTACTGTATGCGCTGCGCTCACTCGGGCTCACGACTCTGGTTGAGACCTCGATACCACTGGCAGGCCGCTTGCAGTTAAAAGACGTGGCATGCGTGGTGGTCAAAGAAGGCGATCAGCAGCATCCGGAGTTAAGGGCGTTTGCCGGCATCCCCATTCTTGTGGCGGCCGGCACGACCATGCCCCCTGAGGCATCGGTATGCGTGATTCCAAGTGCGGTGGAACATACTCAGACTGGGGATGTGATTTTACTGTCCTCGGGTACCACGGGACGCATTAAAAAGATTCGGATCAGTGCTGAGTTTGATGCTGCTCGCAATATGAGCAAAGCCCAAGAATTTGGTATTGACGACACAACGTGGCTGCATAACGTGGTCTATCCCATGTCTATGTTAGGTGGCTATCGATTGCCCGACACAGTGTGGTGGTGCGGTGGTACGGTGGTCTATGACCAGCGTCCAAATGCACTAGAGCATCTGCTGGATTATCCGATTACGTTGTGCTTCATGTCGCCGAGCGTTGCAGAAGCATTTAATCAAACACCATCGGCTCGACCCAAACCCGGGCAGTTAACCATGTTGGTCGGGGGCGGACGGTTTTCCGATAGCGCCGCGCGGGCTCTCATCGCAAAAACGGGCGCGACCTTGCGCCTCGCGTATGGTAGTACGGAACTGACAGGCGATAAACCCGTGGTGCTGACGTCGACCTACCGGACACGCGAGGATCTCGATACATTTGATGTGCGCCCGGGGCGTCGAGTGCATGTGGTGGATGATGCGGGCCGGGAGTGTCCGCCCGAGGTCATGGGAATGCTATGGATTGCATTGGAGCAGGCCGATATACGCGGTTACTTGGATGATCCTGACGGCAGCGCGAGGTATTTCAAGGGTGGTGGGTTCTATCCGGGTGATCTTGGGACTCGCTTGCCGGATGGACGCATTCGGGTTCTTGGTCGGACGGAGGAAGTGTTGAATGTGAAAGGAGTTAAGTTTTTACTCGGTCCACTTGAGCAGGAAGCGGCTGAGATCGTTGGTGGTAACCCAGTGAGTGTATTTTCGCGCTTGGATGCGAGTGGGAACGATCAGTTGATGGTGGCGATCGAGACCTTGATGCCGGTGACGGCCGAGCAGTTGCGGGCGCTTAAAGATTGGTTGATGCAGAAGTTGCATCTGCACAGGATACATTTTGAGGGTATTGCGCAATTCCCGCGCACTGCGGGCGGCATGCGGAAGATTGATCGGCAGGCCTTACATGCGTTGCTTCTAGCTACTGTGGGCGAGGGTGTGCCACTGGTGGGATCGCAATCCGTCTGAGAGCTAGGCGCGCTGCCACGTAATGCGGTGTACGCGACGTGTGACCCCATCGGACTCCTCAGCGGCAAGTAACAAGTGTGGACCTGCAAACGAGGCGACTCGCACTTGGCGGGTGCCAATGAGCGCGGCATTGAGCGATAAAATGACCGTGTGCACCACGTTATTTCCATCCAATTCCCAACGAGCGGTATAGGCGAGGTACTCGCTCATGGCGTGTGCGCGAGATGCAAGATCTGCTTGGCGGACACTTGCCGCTGATAACGGTGTGCGGGTGTGCTGCGAGAGCGTGGCGCTCATCCAACCTGATGCCGTATACACGATCAGCCCCGTGGCATCGCGTCCGAATGGGTAGGTTTTACGGCCATCCGCCATCTCGATGTGCCAGTCGACGAGTGTCCATGCGCCAACGAGGGTGTCTGGGGTCAGTGTCATAGTCGGTGCCTTCTTAGTCTGCATTACGATGGTTGAGTGAATGTGGCCGCGTAGCGCTCGCGCAAGAGCGCTTTTTGGACCTTGCCCATGGTATTGCGTGGCAGGGTGTTCAGTATAAAAATCGCTTTCGGGGTTTTAAAGGCCGCTAACTGCGCGCGCGCGGCCGCAATCAGTGCCGCAGGATCCGGCGTCATGCCCGCGCGCACCGAGATTGCAGCGATGACCGCTTCCCCAAAATCCGGATGCGGGACGCCAAAGACCGCACTTTCATCCACTCCGGGAAGCGTATCGAGCACGCACTCGATCTCTTTCGGATAGACATTCAAACCGCCAGAGATGATGAGATCTTTGGCGCGGCCTACAATGGTCAGATACCCGCGTGCATCAAACGTGCCGAGATCACCCGTGATAAAAAAGCCATTCTCTCGCCATTCGGTGGCCGTCTTTTCGGGATTGCGCCAGTAGCCGGCAGACACGCTCGGCCCACGCACTTCAATCCCGCCGGCGTTTCCCGTGGGTACCGGCGTGCCATTGGAATCGACTACGCGGCATTCGGTGAGCGGTAGTGGTATTCCGACGGAGCCTGCGACGCGATCGCCCGTGTAGGGGTTCGTGCTAATGATGCCGCATTCTGACATGCCATAGCGTTCAAGCACGCGATGGCCCGTACGCGACTCGAACTCAATAAAGGTCTGTGCTAACAGTGGCGCGGATCCACAGACGAACAAGCGGATGTGGCGCGTACTGTCTTTTGATAAAGACGGTTCTGTCAGGAGCCTTGTGTAGTAGGTTGGTACACCCATGAAGAGTGTGGCGTGGGCGAGGTCGTGTACAACGCGTGTGCTATCAAAAGCCGTCAGTAGCTGAATACGCCCACCCGCAAGCAGGAGAGTGTTCAGTGCCACAAACAAGCCGTGTATGTGATATAGCGGCAGCGCGTGTAGCAACACGTCCGCGTGGGTGATCTGCCATGCGTGAATCAGATCGTTTGCATTGGACGTTAAATTGCCGTGCGTGATCATGGCGCCTTTGGAGCGACCCGTGGTGCCGGAGGTATAGATAATGGCCGCAAGATCGCTCGCCGTGACCCGCGCTTTAGCCGCTGGGGTGTGGGGTTGGGCTGCGAACGCACTCCAGCTGCCGCTGCCGTCGGCATCGAGCGTGTATAGGCGCGCGCCTGCGGCCTGTGCAATAGACGTCAGTTCAGACACCTGGCTGCTACCACATACCAATAGAGCCGGCGTGGCATCGTTTAAGAAGTATGCAAGTTCGGCGGCGACGTAGCCGGTGTTTAAGGGCACGTACACGGCCCCGACTTGCAAGGTTGCCAAATACAGCACGCACTGCGTCACGGATTTGTCGGCGTGCACCGCGATGCGGTCGCCTAGACACACGCCGAGCGCATGCAGCGCGTTGGCATGCTGCTGCACCGTCTGTAATAGCGCATGGCCTGACAAGGGATGGCCGTCCTGCTCGATGACGGTCCGATCCCCCACCTGTCGCAGGCGTGTTGCGATAGCAGCCCATAGTCCGTCGTTGGGCTGTAGTGTGGGTGCTACGGGCATAGAGCGAGACTGGTGTGAGCGGCTGTAAAGAGGCCAATATACGTGAGTTCAGTCATCCGTGAGAACCGTCATGTCTTCTTCACCGGCAGGGACTACACTGCCATCTTTGGGCACACCCTGACACGTGGAGTTAGCCGCATGACGACGCAGGGGCACAGTGTCTGGTGTATGGCGATGGGCTGTAGGCGCGCGCATCCGTGATGCCCGCATTGTCATTGCGGCGGCGGCAGCTCTCAGTCATGGTGCTGCTATTTGTCGGTTACGCCGCCTATTATTTTTGTCGTGCGGATCTGTCTGTTGCGACGCCGCTGCTGGTCTTAGAGCTACAGCAGCATGGCATGAGTGCGGATACGGCATTGATTCGTGTGGGCGCGATCTCGTCCGCCGGGATATTGGCGTATGCCTTGGGGAAGTTTTTCTTAGGTGGCTTTAGTGATCTGTGGGGCGGTAAGCGGGGGTTCTTAATCGGTCTTGGAGGTGCGATGGGGTTTACCTTGCTGTTTGCTGCCAGTGGTGCGCTGCCGCTATTTACTTTTGCCTGGATCGGCAATCGCCTCACGCAGTCGGTGGGTTGGGCAGGCTTACTGAAAGTGTCGGGCCGATGGTTTGATTACTCGTCCTATGGAATGGTCTTGGGTGTGTTGAGCTTAAGTTACTTAGTTGGCGATGCCTGCGCACGCCAAGGGATGGGGATGCTCATCGATGCAGGGTATGGCTGGCGCAGCTTGTTTTGTTGTGCAGCGGCTGTAGTTGGGGTGTGTTTTATTGCAAACGCTGTGTGGCTACGCGAGTCGCGTGCCTTGCTGGGCTTTAGTGAGCCTGTCGTGAATCCCACGAATTTGTACGCGAGTCACGCGACCCATGCCTTAAGTCTGCGTACTCTTGTGCTTCCCTTGTTGCGCAGCCGCGCGTTTTTGTTGGTGTGTGCGCTGTCATTTGGCTGCACCGTGGTGCGCGAGTCGTTTAATACGTGGACACCAATGTATCTGCAGGGGCATCTAGGGTACACCACGGGGTCTGCAGCACGATTCAGCGCGATCTTCCCGGCGGTGGGTGCGATCTCGGTACTACTGGCTGGCTGGCTGAGTGATCGCATGGGTCTGCATGGTCGTGCCTTACTACTCACGGTGGGGTTGGTCGTGACGGCGCTTGCCTTAATGGCGTTAACCGGTGTGCCGGCATCCACGGGGGCGACCTTTGCGCCACTGATGCTGATCGGGTTAGTCGCCTTTGCTCTTCTGGGCCCGTATTCTTATTTGGGTGGTGCCTTTGCGCTTGATTTTGGTGGACGGCGCGCGGGGGCCGCCTCCTCTGGCATCATTGATGGGGTTGGCTACTTTGGTGGCGTACTTGCGGGGGATAGTGTGGCGCGTGTGTCAGTGGCATTTGGTTGGCAGGGCGTTTTTGTGGCACTGGCTGTGGTCGCCGGCGTGTCGGCGATCGCGGCGGTGTGTTTGTACCGCACGCAGCGCGCAGTCAGTGCTGTAGCATCGGTGTCGTTATGAGCACGACGTGCCAGTTGCAGTACACGCCGACCGTCCTGACACTACACTTTAGCGACGGGAGTAGGGGTGAATTTTTAAGTGTGTGGTTGATCGATAATGACCCACAACACCGTGATGCGTACAGTGGTCAGCGCCTCGTCGATGTGGCTGACTTGCCGCTCGCGCGCACCATACATGCTGCCCGTGTGGATGGCGGTGATGTCCTGATTGAATGGTCTGACTCGCACGTCACCACACGAGTGAGTGTGGAGTGGTTACATCAGCACCGCACACGAGCGGCGAGTGATGTGCACTATTGGCTAGACGGGGCGCAGCGAAACGCATTTGAGGACTGTGCGTGGTTGAGTCACAGCGCCTACGGCAACGATGCGGCACAAACGGCGACATGGCTGCGTCGGTTGGTGACCGAGGGGATCGCTTTTTTAAGTGCTGTACCTACCCATGAGGGCGCCATTTTAGCGGCGGTTGCGCCCATGGGTCATGTGATTGATACCAATTATGGGCGGTTGTTTGATGTGCGTGCGGTGGCGGTTGCCGAGAACCTTGCTTATACCGATCGAGGCTTAGGGTTGCACACGGACAATCCATACCGCGATCCAGTGCCTGGTTTTCAGGCCTTGCAGTGTTTGCTCGCCTCCACTGAGGGCGGTGACAGCTTGTTTGCGGATGGCTGGGCGGTGGCTGAGCACTTGCGGGCGACGGATCCGGAGAGTTTTGCAACGCTCACGACCACGCCGGTACCGTTTTACTATCGCAGCGCGGGGGCTGAGCTTCGTGCCGAAAGGCCGTTGATACAGCTGACAGCACGCGGCGTCGTGTGTGCGGTCCATTACAACAACCGCTCGATTGCGCCGTTACAACTCAAACGCGCTGAGCTGCAGCGCTTTTATCATGCGTACCAACGTTTTGCGCTCTTACTGCGTGAGCCACGCTTGCAGATGCATTTGCGCTTGCGGCCTGGGGATCTGGTGGTGTTTGACAATCAGCGCATATTGCATGGACGTACGGCCTTTGCCTCGATGCGCGAAGCGCGGCATCTGCAAGGCTGCTATTTGAGTCGCGATAGCGTATTGAGTACCGCGGCGGTGCTGAATCGTGAGTACAGGACAGCGTGCTAGGAGTTGTTTATGAGCGTGGTCAACGAAGTGTTTACATTGTTTTCGCGTCATGGCGCGGGGGCTTACTATGGCGAGTCCGTGTCGATGCTGGAGCATGCCTTGCAGGCTGCGCACTTTGCGCGCGAAGATGGTGCGCCGCCGCAGCTGATCGTGGCGGCATTGCTACACGATGTGGGGCACTTGCTAGAGGATGTGCCGGATGATCTCGCGCAGTGGACGCAGGATGCGCATCATGAAGCTGTGGGGGGCGCGTGGCTTGCGCGACGCTTTGGTGAGGGAGTCAGTGATCCGGTGCGGTTGCATGTGCCGGCGAAGCGCTATCTGTGCGCGACCGATTCGACCTACCTGCAGCAGTTGAGTCCGGCGTCCGTGATCACCCTGAACTTACAAGGTGGGCCGATGAGTGTGGCTGAGGTTGCGGCTTTTGAGGAGGAACCCTCTTATCGTGAGGCAGTGCGGGTTCGCTTGTGTGACGATCGCGGCAAGGTGGCGGGTTTGCACACAGCGAGCTTGGCGAGCTACCGGCCACTAATCGAAGGATTGGCGCGCGGCTAGTGGGGCGGGTATTGGTCGATCACTTATCGACGTATAAACAGGGGATCTCGATCGCGTTGCCACGTTTTGGCAGCATCGCGCCAGCCATGAAACAGCGTTTCGATGGGCGCCATGTACTCAAGCAACTCCACCATGCAGCCGCACTGTGCGCGTGCATCGATGTAGGCAAACGATGGGCCTTTGATTACGCGCGCCTGAGTGGCCACCGTACAGCCTGCCGCGACATAATGTGCGATGTCTGCTGCCAGATCGGTGGTCCAAAAACAAATGTGGTGAAAGCCCTCAGTCGCGGGCGCCACTGAGTCGTGGTAGCAGTTAGGGCCCGTCATGGTGGGTTCAATAAACTCGATCTGGATGTCCCCCGCATAGGCGATGGCGGTACGCATACTCAAGTGACTTGGGTTACCGCGGTAGCTGACGTCGGTGAAGCGTTCGGGCGTGTACTCGGCCACATAGAAAGGTCCGATGTCGAATAAACGGGACCAGCGCGTTGCAGCGGCCTCGGCATTCGGTACGACCCACGCTTGCTGAAAGAGCGTGCGATCGGTGGGCAGTCGGATGGGAGGGTGCATCATTAGGCCTTTGCGTGAGCGCGCGGGTTGGGTGTCAAGGTGGGATAAGGTCCCATGGTGAGCAAGATCAGCGCGCCCACCAAAAAGAAGCCGCTGGCGGCGAGAAACGCCAGTCGATAGCTTTTGGTGGTGTCGTAGATTCGCGCAAAGCAAAAAGGCGCGGCTCCCGCAGCAACCGCGAGTGCGGCATACAGCACCGCATAGATTTTGGCGTAATGTCGCATACCAAAATAGCGCGCCGCTAAGTAGCTCATCAGATCAAGTTCTGCCCCCGCCGCAAGTCCCACGAGCGTGGCGGCAAGGGCGGCGGTGACCATCGTGACGGGACCTGCAAGGATCAGCGCACCAATCACGGGCAGCGATAAAGCGATGGCGGCAACACCGGGGGCCCAATAGCGATCGATCAGATAGCCGACCAACACGCGTCCCACAATGATCGCAACGCCATAAAAACTTTGCACTTGTGCGGCACGTGCCGCGGGCATACCACTATCAGTTAGGAGTGGAATTAAGTTTGGCACGATTCCGGACACGGCAAGATAAATGGCGAGCACCGAGCACAGCAATATCCAAAATTGCCGTGTACGCATCGCCTCGAGCAATGAGTGCCCCACGACCGTGGGCACGGTGCTGTCAGCTGCGACAGCGATGGCTTTGAGTGGCTCTACGGGTCGAAAGCCGATGTACACCAAGGGTCCGGCAAGCACGATGGGCAATAGTGCAAGACCCAAGTACGCGCCGCGCCAGCCAACGTGTTCGACCAGCCACACGGCATAGATGGGTGCGAGCATGGCGCTTAAGCCGGTGCCGGCGAGCGTGAGTCCCAATGCTAAGCCGCGTTGCTCAAAAAAGCTGGTGGCAATGGCACGCGTCCAGGTCACCGGCACAGTGCCGGCACCGAGTACAGCCATGGCGGTGTAGGCCGCATATAACAGCCAAATATGCCCATCCATTTGGGTGGCAAAGACAAAGGCAAGACTTAAGCCTAGAAGTCCGAATAGCCCAATGTAGCGCGCCCCATAGCGGTCAATGAGCGCGCCGATGATGGGCGCGCTGATGGCGCCTAAGCCGGAACTAAAGGCGACGGCCGATTGGATCGCAGCTCGCGTCCAGTGAAACTCGGCGGTGAGTGGTTTGACTAGCGCGCCGAGTGAGTAAAACGGCAAGACCACCGAGCTACACACGACGCCCGCGCAGGAGGCAAGGATCAGCAGCCAGCTTTGCTCGATCTCGGTTTTCAAGCGCATCGGTTAGTGGTGCTCGGGTGCGATGATAGGGTGCGGCAAGTGATCAATCACCGTGTGGGTAAACCCGCCATCGATGATGACTGTTTGTCCGGTGATGTAGGAGGCATCGGCAGATAATAAGAACGCAACGGCATTGCCGATGTCCTCTGGCGTGCCGATGCGTCGCAAGGGCACCATCGCGACGCGTGCGGCATGGAGCGTTGCGTCTGCATAGACCGACTCGGCCATGGCGGTGCGCACCATACCGGGGGCAACTGCATTGACGCGCACGTTCAAAGGTCCCCACTCGACCGCGGCTTGGGCGGTGAAGGCCACAATGCCTGCCTTGGCAGCGCTGTAAAGACCCGTTTGCATCTGCGGCGTGTAGGCGGCGATCGAGGCGGTATTCACGATCGCGCCTCCGCTCGTGAAAAATCTCAAGGCGGCTTGTGAGCCCAAGATAGCGGCTTGTAAGTTGATGCGATACACGTCGTTCAGTTGCGCTTCGGTGACGCTCGCAAGTGGCGCACGCCGATGTACACCGGCATTATTGACAAGAGCAGTGAGACCGTCGAGTTTGCGCGCGGCGCGCGTGACGATATCTGCGGCATGTGTCCCCACATCGCCCGCAATGTCAACCCCACCGATGCGCTCGGCAAGGGCCTGCGCGAGATCTGCATCCAGGTCGTTCACGGCAACCTGCCAACCACGTATCGCTAAGACGCTCGCGATACCTGCGCCGATACCAGAGCCTGCACCGGTCACAAGGACCTTGCCAACGTGTGCTGTCATGTGTTGCTCATGTGTTGCAGTGACCTCATAATACAAAGCGCAAACCATCATAGCGGATGGCACGAGTTCGCGGGTGTGATCATCCACAGCGAGCTCTAGGCGCACAGGAGGGGGACGTGTCTCGAGTACAAAATAAAGGTGCGCCGCGGGGTATCACGCACGCGGCGATGGTGCGCCGTGCGATCGAGGCTGAGATCTTAATCGGCAAGCTTGCACCGAATACAGCAATCGACGAGGCGGCACTCGCCGCACGCTTTAATGTCTCGCGCACCCCGGTTCGTGAGGCGGTGATGAAACTCGTGGAAGCGGGCCTCATCGAGCGGCGTTCGCGCAAGCGTTCTGAAGTGATGGGGCTCGATTTAAAACGATTGATTTTGTCGTTTGAGACGCTGGCGGATTTGGAGGCGTTAAGCGCTCGGTATTGCGCACGGCGCGGGACGGCACCGGAGAAAGCCGCTTTGCAGAAAAATCATGTGCAAGCAGCCAGTGCACTAAAAGCCGGTCACATCGATCGCTACGTCGTGTTGGGCGTGCGCTTTCATGAGCTGATTTCAGAGGCTGCACACAATGAGGTCTTGCGGGATTTGGCGGCGCGCGTGCGAGTGAGGCTCGTGCCGTACCGGCGTTTGCAGACCATGGGCCCTGGACGACTGGAGGCGAATCAGCGTGCGCACGATGAGATTTTGGAAGCTATCTTGAAAAGTGACGGCGACACGGCATATGCGCTCATGCAGCACCACGGCGCGATTCAAAGCGACATCTTGGCGGACTTCCTTGCGGATCCAACCGACCCACAGCCTGTGGCAGATAAAAAAAGAGGGCGAGGGGGGGGGGGGCGATAAGAGTGTTGTATAAAAGCAACAATAAAAGACGGTAAAGCGCGGCCGTGCGCCCCGTATTGTTTTTTGGACCAGAAATGTCGTAAGGTCAGGGAACGTGGGGTGACTCAGGCGCTTGGTGGTGTGCCACCACAGGCGATCAGTGCCCGAACGTTTGAATAATAGACTTGAAATTTTAGGGGGTTCACGATGAAGGCATTCACGCCACGAATGGCAGTACGCGCGGTACTCGCTTTGGCAGCAGCGTCGGTTGCAAGCACTGGGTTCGCGGAAGACGCATCCGGTCAATTGGCTGACATTGTTGTGACGGCGCAAAAGCGTGAAGAAAGCATGCAGAAAGTGCCCATCGCCGTGACGGCGTTGGACGCGGCAGCGCTTGAGCGCTCGTACTCGCGCGACATTCAAGGCGTGGCGCAACTCGCGCCGAACCTGATTGTGGATCCGACCCTGGGTAACGGTACAGCCTCCATCGCCATCCGCGGTGTGCAGCTGAACGACGTCGAGAAGTCCTTTGATCCGGCAGTGGCCGTGTATTTGGACGGTGTGTATCTTGCGAACAACACCGGCGCATTGCTGCAAATTTCGGATGCTGCTGAAGTGGAAGTGCTGCGCGGTCCGCAAGGCACGCTCTTTGGTCGCAACACCATCGGCGGCTTGATCAATATCCGTCGCGCGTTGCCGACCGGCGAGCTCGGCGGCAAAGTGTCGGTCACCTACGGCCGCTTTGATGAAGTGGACGCGGTGGGTGTGTTGAACTTGCCATCAGCCTTGGACGGCCGGTTGAAAACCAAGTTCTCGGTTGTGCGTCAGTCTGGCGGCGGCTACTTTACGAACGTGTCCAATGGACCGCAGCATGGCAAGCGTGAAGGCGATACGGACTTCACCGGCGTGTCCTGGTCGAGCACCTTGAAGGCGACCGATACCCTCGATTTCGGTCTGTTGCTGGATTACTTTGATGACAAGACCGCCACGCGGCCGGTGACCTCAATCGCAGGCCCGCTCGAAGTGTTTTGTGGCTTGCTTGCTGCCAACTGCGGTGCCCCGGGAAGCGACACTGCCTACCACAGCCAGTCACACACGGTCGTGGCGCAGCCCGCCTATCTGACCACTAAGGCCGTGACCTTGAATGCGAAGTGGCAGGCGAGCGATACGCAGCGTGTCGTGTCGGTACTCGGCTATCGGGATATTGATGAAGGCGCGGTTCAGGAGTTTGACGGAGCTTCGGTGCTACCGGCAGCGACGCCGGTGTTTGTGACGTCGCGTCCAACCAGCAGCCATCAGTTCAGTGAGGAGCTGCGCTTGGAGTCCGACTGGAGCAAGCAGGTGCGCTCCACCTTTGGTCTTTATTACTTTGACAGTGGTTATCACATCACCCAGAAGACCTATATTTTCGGGCCGTTTAACAACAGCCCCGATTTCAATCAGCAGACCACGTCCGAGGCCGCCTTCGGCCAGTTGGATTGGGACTTTGCGACCGACTGGAGCTTGAGCTTGGGTGGTCGTTACTCGAATGAAAAGAAAAAGGTCTGCGGCAGCGTGACCTCGGCAGCCAATCCGTTTGTGAGCTTTGGTGACTGCAACCTCGGCGGCTACGAGGGCAGTTACGTGGATCCATCGACGGGCAAGACGGTGGTCAACGACGGTAAAGCCACGTGGTCGAAGTTCACACCACGCGTGGGCATTACCTACCGTATTGATCAGGACAAGATGGTCTACCTGACCTATTCGGAAGGCTTCCGCTCAGGCGGTTTCAATGGTCGTTCCACCGGTGCCTCGACCTTGGGCCCTTACCAGCCAGAGCAGTTGAAGACGGTGGAGTTGGGGTCAAAGACGCAGTGGCTGGATAATCGCCTGCGCTTAAACGCGACGATTTTCCATAGCAAATACGAGAACAAGCAAGAAGACGTGGTGTTCCCGGATCCTGCCAATGCGGGCAGTACGGTGACACTCGTGCAAAACGCCGCATCTGCGACGATTAATGGCGCTGAGTTGGAGTTGACGGCGATTCCAACACGGGGACTCACCACCAGCCTGAACATCGGGTTGCTGGATGCGAAGTACGATCAATGGAACGTGGTGGATCCTACGAACCCCACAGGTCCGCTGGTTGATAAGAGCGGCTTTAAGCTACGTCGTGCGCCGAAGTTCACCGCGGGCGTGAATGTGCAGTACGAGCAGCCACTGGCCAACGGCCATGCGTTGGTCTATGGCACCAATTACTCCTACAAGAGTGATTACTACGTCGTTGGCAACACACTCTCGCCCTATGATGTGTCGCCACAGGGTGGCTTTAATAGCAATCCTGGGCACATCAAAGCGTATGGGGACCTCGATGCCTCCATTGCGTACGATGCGGAAAAGTGGAAGGTCTCGATCTGGGGTAAGAACCTGACCGACGAGCGCCACTTCTTGCACGTGCTCGATGTGGGGACTGAGTACTCGTCTGGCCCAAATAACCAGCCAGTGCCAGTGCCGTTCAGCACGTTGTGGACCTTTGGAACGATCAATCCGCCACGCACTTACGGTGTGTCGGCGCAAGTGAAGTTCTAAGCGGTTACTCGCTTGAGTGATAGGAAACGGGGGGCCTTTGGCCCCCGTTTTTTTTACTCTCGGTGGCTTACAATGAATGCGCATCCAGTGCGCTTCGCACGACACATGACAAGAGTGGTCTAAGCACACATGCGCTTGTTGCAGCACGATCCGGTTCATGGCTACGAGTTGTATCGCTCGGATCTGATCGTGACGCATCACGCCGCCTTTGTGGAGCGGTGCCATTACGCTGTTGATAAGTTCAAGCGAATCTTTGGTGATAAGTCATCCACTTGGACATTTGGGTCTTACAACACCTTTGCGATGACGGCGGGTTCCGTTATTTTTTATCAGCTCTATCACGAGCTGCGCACGCTGATTCGGCACTTCACGAAGATCAATGGACCACTGTGGTTTCAAAGTTGGCTGAATTTTCATTTTGAAAACGAAGTCTTGGATTGGCATCGGCACCGCAATTCCATTGTGCACGGCTACATTAGTATTGAGCCGCACCAAACCAAGACGCTCTTTGAGTCCTATGAGATTCAAAATGAGATCGGCAATGTGTATATCGCCCCCAGTGGGCAGATGCATAAAGTGATGGTGCTGGAGCGCTTTACGACGCCGCGCATCACCATTGCATTTGATGTCTTTAATGAAGACAACATTGCACAGATGTACAAAGAAAATAAGCATGTCAACCTATCGGTGATGCCTCTGTAACCGACGCGAGGCACTTAGACGTTTGGTCTCGTTGTGGGGTCTCATCGCGCGTTTTGGAATGGGGGGTCTGCTGTGCGATTACTGATTTTGGGAGCCAGTGGCGATCAGGGGCAGCCGCAAGTGGCGGCAGCCGCTGCCGCCGGGCACACGGTACGCGCGGCGGCACGTGATCCTGTGCGTGCCTCAGCACAGTGTGTGGGCAGCACTGCGGAGTGGGTCGCGGTTGATTATGCGGCACCTGTGACATTGGCGCGGGCGATGCAAGACGTGGATGTGGTACTCGCTAATTATCCATCAAGCTCGTTCAATGCGGCCGAGCCATTAATTGCCGCGGCCGAGTTGACGGGGCGCGCTGCGCATGCGGCGGGCGTGCAGCGACTCATTTTTAATACAAGCTTGCCGGTGATGAGTGAGCCACGTGGATATGCGGCGCACGATGTGCGCTTAACGATGCGTCATGCCCTTGCTGCTGCGGGAGTGCCGCTCATTTGTCTACAGCCGGTTGTTTTTATGAATAACTTGCTGCGTGGGTGGGCCTTTCCGCACATTGCGGACGAGAGTCGATTTTTGTATCCACACGCGGAGTCCTTGGATGTGTCGTGGATCTGTCAGGAGGATTTAGCGGCCCTGATGGTGAGTGCGGCCGAGCGGCCGGAGCTTGCGGGGCGCTGCTATGCGGTGGGCGGCCCTGAGGCGCTGCGGGGCGCGGATGTGGCCGCGGCTTTAAGTGTGGCAGCCGGGCGCCCCATTCGTTTTGAGTCGCAGTCGGTGGAGGCGTTTTGTGCGGCCATGGAAGTGCTCATGCGCACACGCTTCAGTCCTGAGCGCGTCCGCATGATTGAGGAACTTGGCAATATTTATCGGTGGTACAACACCGGCGCCGAGCGGCCTTTTTTGGTGGATATGGCGCCTGTGTTGCGAGACTTGCCGGTGAGTTTGACCCGTTTTAGCGATTGGGCAGCGCGTCAGCGCTGGAGTCGCGAGTAGGCGAGCGGGTCGGTTCTGGTCGGTTCTGGTCGATTCTGGCGGCCTTGGTTTGATCTGTTATTCTCGTTCCTCACCTGTAGGGGAACATTTTTTATTGAGGAGTTTCTGATGGCGCTTGATCCGAAATTTCGTGCGCTACTGGCGCTGCCTGGGATGCAATTGGGCCGCCCGCCAGTCGAGGTAACACCCGCAATGATGCGCGAGGGCGTCAAAGCCATGGCTTCGCCGCTGCCACCACCGCCTGTGCACGAGGTCAAAAACATATCTATCAAAGGGCCGACGGGTGCGATCGCGGTGCGTTTGTATTATCCGACGAGTGTGCGACCGCTACCGGTAACCGTGTTTGCGCACGGTGGTGGTTGGGTGCTGTGTGATTTGGATAGTCACGATAATCTGTGCCGCACACTCGCGCTTGCATCGGGTTCAGTGATTGCTGCGGTGGACTATCGTTTGGCACCGGAGGCGAAATTCCCAGGTCCGCTCGAGGATTGTTATGCAGCGCTCACTCAGTTAGTGGCGCAAGCGAGCAGCTTAGGGCTGGATGCGAGTCGGGTTGCGGTGTGTGGCGACAGTGCGGGTGCGAATTTGGCAGCCGCGCTCGTATTGCTGGCACGCGAGCGCAAGGGACCGGCGATTTGTTTTCAGGCGCTTATGTGGCCCGTGACAGATGCAAGCTGCACGAGCGCCTCGTATACGAGCCTTGGTGAGGGTTATATGCTCTCGCGCGATATTATGCTGTGGTTCTGGGAATGCTATTTGGCAAGCCCTCAAGACGCGAGTAATCCGTTGGCCGCGCCACTGCGGGAGAAAAATCTGGCGGGCTTACCGCCGGCGAGTATTAGTACGTGCGAGTACGACGTGTTGCGCGATGAAGGCGAAGCTTATGCGGATGCCTTGCGCGAAGCGGGAGTCAATGTCACGAGTCGGCGTTACTTAGGCATGATTCATGGTTTTGTGTCATTTCCGCAGGTAACGGAAGTAGCAGCTCGGGCGTTGGCCGATCTGGGCAGTGATTTGGCTGTCGCACTCTACGCTCCCACTTAAGCCATTCATGTAACCCATAGATCATTTTTACGAGGAGTTGTTATGTCAGAGCAAGGTCAGAATTTGATGGCAATCGCGCAGCGCTTGTATGACGCGGCGTTAACTGGGGACTGGAAGACAGCGGGTGAGATCATTGCGCCGGAGTGCGTGATTGTGGAGGCAACTGCCTTACCGTTTGCCGGCACCTACCAGGGACTTGAGGGTTTAAAAGCCTTGTTTGTGAAGTTTGCGCAGTCGATCACCGCGAAGGGTTTGAAATTTCTACCCATGTTGACTGGGCCGGATCTCGTGTGTGCGCAGCTTGAAATTATTGTGGAGCACGGTGGCCGTGATGTGACGCTCAAAGTGGTGGAGATTTTGCGCTTTAAAAATGGACGGGTGGTGGAGCTTACGCCGTACTACTTCGATTCAGCGCTCGTCAATGCGGTATCGAAGAAATAAGTGGCGCTGTGTGCGCAGTGTCAGTGACGGCGGTGAATGATACGACTCGACGTGGGCTGTGGCTGGGCGCTGCTGGCAATCGCCTTGCCTGGGAGGCCTATGAGGCAGAGTCTCCCCTATCGGTGGTCTTTGCCCACGGTGGTGGGCAGACGGGGCGCGCGTGGCGGCGTGCGGCGCGGTGTGTGCAGGCTGCAGGGTTTGCAGCGCTGACATTTGATAAACGCGGCCATGGCCAGAGCGATTGGATTGAGAATGGGGATTACCGGCTCGATGCCTTTAAGGAGGACCTGAATCAGGTCTTGCGCGCTTGGGGTCGACCGAGTGTGATTGTGGGGGCATCTTTAGGTGGCCTAACGGCATTGATGAGCGCGGCCGATGGCGTACCGGAAATCCGCGGGATCGTGGCGATTGACACGGCGCCGCAATTAAATGCCGTTGAGATCATGCGACTCGTGGAGTTTTTATCAGGCTCAGAGCAGGGCTTTGTCTCGATTGAGGCCGCTGTTGCGCACTTAGCGCATTATTTTCCAGCGCGTGTCGTGAGTCCTGCCGCCATGGAAGCGAACTTGATGCGGCTACCAAACGGGCGCTACACCTGGCCATGGGATGTGCGAGTGGTGAATGGGGAACTCAATTCTGTCGCCTTGCCGCATGAGGAGATGCTGCATGCGTGTGCGCGGCGCGTCACAGTGCCGTACTTGCTCATTCGATCCAGTGAGAGTGTGCTCGTGACAGATGCAGCGGTTGCGCGCTTAACTGAGTGTGTGCCACAGCTCGAGGTGTTGACGCTTGCGGGAGCCGATCATCTGGTGGGCGGGGATGATGGCGCGCGGGTCGCCGAGATGATCGGTCCTTTTCTGGCACGCTGTGCCGTGGGACTGACATGAGGCGTCTGGTCATGTGCTTCGCTTATAACTATTGATGGGTGTTTGTCTATGACCGTGGATCGCACGCTGACCGTTGGACACACGTTGCGCGCGATTGCTGCGCGCTATGCGGACCGCGAAGCGTTGGTGATGGGAGAGCGACGCTATACCTATGCGCAAGTGCTCTTCTTGGCACTTCAGTATGCCAATGCGTTGCAGCGGATGGGTTTGCAGGCAGGGGATCATGTCGGCATTTTGATGCCCAACTGCGTTGAGTACGTGCTGCTTTTTTATGCCTGCGCACTGGTGGGTCTACGGCCAGTGCATTTGAATGCGCGTTATAAAAGCGCGGATCTAAACTACGTGATCCAAGACTCTGATATGCGGATCTTGATCACCTCAGCCAAGCAGCGCGAGTTTGTGGATTATGCGCAGATGCTGCGCAAATTGTATCCTGCGTTGACGGATTGGCGGATCGGTCAGCCGTTACAGCTTGTTGAGGCGCCACTGCTGCGCGCAGTGTATTACTTGCATGCGACAGAGCCGCATCAGTGGGGCAGTGAGCAGCAGCTGCTGGGAGATGCCGCGTCCGTGCACAATGAGAACACGGATCCTGAGCAGATTGCGTTGATCATGTACACCTCGGGGACCACCGCAAATCCGAAAGCCTGTTTGCTCTCGCACCGGGCGCTGGAGTACGCGGGACGGGCGCTCGCGAAGCGTTTTGAGATGACGGTGGAGGACCGTTTTTGGGATCCACTGCCGTTTTTTCATATGTCGACCATGTTGCCGATGGCAGCATGTCGGGCGAGTGGCGCGACCTTTATTGCGCAAGAGCATTTTGAGGCAAGCGCGTCGTTGGCTGAAATTGTGAATGAGCGCGCAACAGTATTGTTTCCGTCTTTCCCGACGTTAACTGCGGCGCTTTATGGACATCCGGACTTTAGTCCTGAGCTGCTGCATCGCGTGCGCTTGGTCAATAACGTGGGCCCACCCGATTTACTGCGGCGCTTTGCGGCGCAATTGCCGCACGCGGTGCATGTGACGGCCTATGGGTTGACCGAGGCTGGCGGCGTCATTGCATTTAATGAATTGAGCGATACGCCAGAGCAGTTGACCGAGACCAGTGGCCGACCGTTTGATGGGATCGATGTCAAGATCGTCGATCCAGATACCTTGGAGGCACGACCGCTTGGGATGTCGGGCGAGATACTCATTCGGGGGCCATCGATGTTCAGTGGCTATTACAACGATGCGAGGCGCACCGAGGTGGTGTACTTAAACCGCGAGTGGGTCCGCAGTGGTGATCTGGGGGCGCTCACCCCTGAGGGGCGGATTCGGTACTTGGGTCGCTTGAAGGATATGTTGAAGGTGGGTGGTGAGAATGTGGCGGCACTTGAAATCGAGGGCTTCCTGTGCACGCACCCGGCGGTGAAGGTGGCGCAAGTGATTGCCGTGCCGGATGAGCGCTTGCAGGAAGTGGCTGCGGCCTTTGTCGAGCTCAAGGATGGTTGTGAGCTCACGGGGGAGGAACTGGTACGGTATTGTGTAGGACGCATCGCGAGCTTCAAAGTGCCACGCTATGTGCAGTGTGTGACCGAGTGGCCGATGAGTGCCACGAAAATCCAAAAATTCAAATTAAGCGAGCGTGTCGACACGACGCGCAAACTCGATCCGGCTCAGTTCAAGTGAGTGCGGATCACAGTCCGCGGTCGCTATCCGTGTTTGCGACACAGACAGGGCCATCGCATCCTGGTGCGTATCAGAATCATCCTGTTTGGCAATGCCCTGAGACGGGTATGTATGTGGTGGAAAGTTACGCACTTGTGAAAGAGGTACTTGCCAATCCAAGCCTGTACTCGAGCAAGGTGTCCTTGTCGTTACTGGATGCGGCTTTTCCGGCGGACGAAGTGGCTGCGATCTTTCGGGCGGGGGGTGTGGTTTGGACGCGCACCCTGCAGACGAATGATCCTCCCGATCACAAGCGCTTTCGGGTGCTCGTTGAAAAAGTGTTTAATTTTCGACGGGTGGAGGATCTTGATCGTGGTATTCGGGCCACGGTGGAGGATCTCGTCGGGGCCGTTATTGCGGGGGAGACCTTTGATGCGGTTGCGCGTTGGGCCGTGCCTTTGCCACTACGCATCATCAGCGAGCAACTCGGTGTGCGGGCGGCAGATTTTTGGGACTTCAAGCGGTGGTCGGATGCGGCGATACGGGCCATTGGTTTGGGCGCGACGCGCGAGCAGCACGTACACGCGGCGCATTGTGCGGTGGAGTTTCAGCGCTATTTTGTGCCTATCTTGGCGGATCATCATCAGCGTCCCGCAGGCTCACTGGTGGCGCTCATCGCCGATGCTGCGGTCGACCCGGCTGCGCCATTTACCCTGGCCGAACAGCTCTCGCTTTTGCATCAGCTGATGATTGCGGGGCACGAGACGACGACCTCAACCTTGGCATCGCTCCTTTGCGTGTTGGCCGAGGACCCGTCTTTATTGGCACGTGTACGGGGTGCGCCGCTGCACCAGCGGCGCTTGGTCGAGGATGTGCTGCGTTTGCATGCGCCCGTGCAGGGCCTTTTTCGGGTGACGACTGCTGCAACTGTCTTGGGCGACATCCCACTGCCCACACGCGCGGTGGTGAGTCTGCGTTTGGGGGCCGCGAATCGGGATCCTGCGCGCTTTGCCGAGACGTATGGGCTTGCAGAGTCCACGCAAAGCGCTGCGCATTTGAGTTTTGGCCTTGGGCTGCACCATTGTGTGGGAGCACCGCTCGCGCGGCGTGAGCTCGAGGTGGCGCTTGATGTGATTAGCCACCGATTCGCGCGCCTTACGCTTGCGATTCCGGTCACGCAACTAACGTACACTCAGAGCGTGATGACGCGGAGTTTGCTTACTTTACCGCTGACAGGAACCTTCCATGCCGATTAGTCCGTTACAGGCTGCCGATATCGTCCTTTCACTGGGTAAGCGCTCGCCGTTGGGTAAGTTTGGAGGTGGACTTGCAGGGATTTCCCTGACGGAACTGTCTGCGCACACGGCTCGAGCCGCTGTGACGGCAGCTGGGCTGACCCTCCCACAGGTGGATCATTTTGTGTTTGCGACGACCATTCCAACCGATCGCGATTCCTTGTTTGCGCATCGGGCAATTTGTGTGGCGACAGGCTTTCCGATGGAGACGAGTGCGCTTGGTGTGATCCGCGCCTGTGGCTCTGGGTTGCAGGCGATTGTGTCGGCGGCGCATCAGGTGCTCGATGGATCGAGTCACATTGCACTTGCTGGTGGTGCGGAGATTTTCAGTCGTGTCCCGCATGTGCTGACCACCGCGCGCTGGGGACAAAAGCGTGGCACACAGCAGTTAGAGGACATGCTTGATTGGGCGTATCGGTGTCCGACCACGGCGCTGTATATGGGCGAGACGGCAGAATATTTGGCAGCCCAGCACGGCTACACGCGCGCGGCGATGGATGATTGGGCGGTGATGAGCCAAGCCCGTGCAGTGGCCGCTGAGGAGTCAGGATTTTTAGATCAGCAAATTGCGCCGGTGATGGTGGGAAGTCAGCAGATCGAACGCGATGAGAGTATTCGGCGTGGGATCACGCACGCGACGCTCACCGCCTTGAAGCCCTCGTTCTCGGCGGATGGGACGGTGACGGCGGGCAATGCCTCGCCCGTGTCGGATGGCGCAGGCTTTATGGTCGTGGCTGAGCGCAGCGCCTTGCATGCAGCCGGTGGGGTCGCGCACGCGAAACTGCTCGGTTGGGCGACCATTGGGGTCGAGCCGCGCTTGATGGGTCACGGGCCGGTTCCGGCGATCGAAAAGCTGTTGCAGCGCCATGGGTTGACGGTTGGGGACATCGATTACTGGGAAATCAATGAAGCTTTTGCGGCGGTGACTTTGCATGTCGAGCAGCAGCTCGGCGTTTCGCGACAGCGCACGAATTTATACGGAGGCGCGATCTCGATTGGACATCCGCCTGGTGTGACAGGAATTCGGATGACGCACACGGCGATTCAGCATTTGCGCTCCATCGGTGGCGGGCGGGCGGTGATGGCGATGTGTTTAGGATCCGGTCAGGGTATGGCGGTCTTAATCGAGAGCACGACAGAGTAGGAGTGCATGCATGGGTGATGAGACGCAGGCGCGCTTGCGCCGAATAGAGGATCGAGAGGCACTGCGCACGCTCGTGACACGCTATGGGTTTGCGATTGATGATCGGGATACGGATCTACTCGCCGGGTTGTTCACGGATGACGGGGTGCTTGACTCCGTGGATGGGACGATCGCGGCCTCCGGTCGCGCGGCAATCGTGGCGTTTTATCAGGCGCGGTTTGCGATTTTGGGCCCCACCTTTCATTACACGCACGATCACTTAGTCACGCTCGATTCGCACGATCCCGATCAGGCGCGCGCAGTGGTGACGGCGCATTCGGAAGCCGTACGCAATGGAGTTCCCATGTTGGCAGCGATTCGTTATTTGGATCGCTACCGACGTGAGCGTGGTCAGTGGCGGTTTGCGCATCGGCGCTTGAGCTTTTTCTATCATTTGCCTGTGAGTGACTATGTGGGTGCATTTCGGGACAGCTTGCGTAAACGTACGGGTGGTACGCCACAGCCGGCGGATTGGCCAGAGGCTTTAACGAGCTGGCAAACCTGCTATCCGGTAACGTGAGTACTTAAGCGTCACGCACTCACTGAGTTGCATCGCGTCGAATGTCGTGACAACGGCTGGGGATTTGTGATCAATCGCATGGGGGTGGCTATGACACAGGGTCGATTGCTTGGTAAGACGGCGTTTGTGACTGGGGGTGGTGCGGGTATTGGAGCGGCATCTGCACTGAGCCTCGCCGCGCACGGGGCCCGGGTGGTCGTGACCGATATAGATGCCGCCGCTGCCGCAGCAGTTGCTGTACAGATTACAGCGGCCGGTGGTCAGGCAGTGGGCTGGCACTTGGATGTCACCGATGAGAGCGAGTGGGAGGCCCGCATCCAAGAGACGCTGGGGACCTTTGGGGCGCTCACAGTGCTTTTGAACAATGCAGGCATCGCGCCGACCGCGGATTTAATTGAGGACTTAAAATTAAGCGACTGGCGCCGCAGTTTATCCGTGAATTTGGATGGCGTTTTTTTAGGTGTGAAGCATGGCATCCGCGCTATGAAGGCCAATACCGCGAGCGCTGGCAGCATTATTAATATTTCGTCGGTCTATGGCATTGTGGGCACGACCCGTGCGCCTGATTATGTGGCGGCGAAAGGGGCGGTGCGCTTACTCACCAAAGCGGCGGCACTGGAGTGTAGTCAGAGTCGCTATCCGATCCGTGTGAACTCGATTCATCCGGGGTTTATCGAGACACCGATGCTGAGTGCGGGGTTGTCGTCCATGGTGCAACGTGGGTTCTTCCCGAACACCGACACGGCGCACCACGTGTTGCAAAGCTTGCATCCGATCGGACGCTTAGGGTTGCCTGCCGATGTTGCCGCGGCCGTTGTGTATCTGGCGAGCGATGAGTCGGCCTTCATGACGGGTAGCGAATTAGTGATCGATGGGGGTTACACTGCACAGTGAATAGGCGCTGACTTAAACGTGCGGCCGGTGGTCGCAAAGGATACGCGGCGGGGATCATTGCCCCGCCGCGCGCGATTGAGCGTTATGCTGAGAGCACAAACCCCTCGTAGTTTTTTTGTGCCACGTCGCTGCAGATCTGCGCGTAGGGGCCAACGCCACCCACATACGGCATAAAGATCTTCTTTTTACCCGGTATATTGGCGCCGGTGTACCACGAGTTGGCTTTGGGAAAGAGCGTGGTATTGCCCACATCCGTGACGTGCTGTACCCATTTTTCTTGGGCCTCGGCGCTGGCCTCGATCGTATTGAGTCCCTGGGCGCGCAAGTGTGCGATGCACTTGGTGATCCATTCGATATGCTGCTCGATCGAGACCACGACGTTACTGAGCACCGAAGGACTCCCCGGGCCTGTCACGGTGAACAGGTTCGGAAACCCACTGACCATGAGACCTAAGTAGGTTTTAGGGCCATCTTCCCACTGGGCTTTGAGTTTCACGCCACCGCGGCCTTGGATGTCGATCGCATTCAGTGACCCGGTCATGGCGTCAAAGCCTGTTGCAAAGACCAAGACGTCCAGATCGTAACTGGCATCGCGGGTTTTTAAGCCGGTTGCGGTGATTTCTTCAATGGGTGAGGAGCGTACATCGACCAAGGTGACGTTGGGGCGGTTGTAGGTGGCGTAATAGTTCGAGTCCACACAAATGCGCTTGGTGCCAAGCGGATGATCGGTGGGGCACAGTAGGTCTGCGACTTTGGGGTCTTTGACGACCGCACGAATCTTGTTGCGCACAAAGTTCGCGACTGTGTCGTTGGCCTCGTCTGTGACCAGAAGATCCATGTAGGCGAGTAATAGACGCGTGGCGCCACCATAGGCCCAAGCGGCTTCAAACTTGGCCTCGCGTTCCTCGGCGCTCGCTTGATTGGCCATGAGGGTCGGCATATCGCAGGGAATACCGAACATGGACTCACGTCCCGCTTGTCGGTGCGCGGCATAGCGCGCTTTGAGGTCGCGTTCGTAGTCGCGATCGAGTGGCCCGTTGTGGGCCGGTACGCTGAAGTTCGGGGTACGCTGAAACACATGCAAGTGCTTGGCTTGTGCGGCCACCTGCGGGATGACTTGAATGCCGGTGGAACCGGTGCCGATGACGCCCACGCGTTGGCCTGTGAAATCGACCGGTGTGTGTGGCCAGCGTGCCGTGTGGTGCCAGGTCCCCTTAAAGCGCTCAATGCCAGGGAATGGCGGTACGCGTACAGTTGAGAGGCAGCCACTCGCCATAATGCAGAAGGTGGCGGTGTACTCGGTGCCTTTATCTGTGCGGACTTTCCAAGTCTTGCTGGACTCTTGGTAGTGGGCCGCGGTGACACGCGTGTTTAGCTCAATCGCGGAGCGCAACTGAAAGCGATCAGCGACGTGGTTGAGATAGGTTAAGATCTCGGCTTGTTGTGGATAGCGCTCCGTCCACTGCCATTCTTGTTGCAGGGCATCGTCGAACGAATAGCAATA
>Ga0136642_1000108_pt1 | contig 50867 bp, 42 predicted proteins | sample LowCatLa1302831Y_FD_115313 | JGI IMG/M metagenome (GOLD analysis project Ga0136642, IMG submission 115313) | Freshwater microbial communities from Lower Cathedral Lake, Yosemite National Park, California, USA - 13028-31Y | ecosystem: Environmental > Aquatic > Freshwater > Lake ... | reverse complement strand
TGCACTAAGCGCACCAAGCGCGGCGATGAACGCGCCCGGGACGCCAACAGTGGACAAAGCGGTTCCTCCGGCGCCGGCAGTCGCACGGGAGGGCGGCGTCGGGGCAACAGACAGCGGCACCGTACGACTCGATGCGACCAAGCTTGATGATCTTGTCAATCTCGTCGGGGAGCTGGTGGTCGCACAAGCCATCGTGGCGGGTAGCCGCGATGTGCGCGTGCACGCGGGCCCTGAGTTTGCCCAGGCGATGAATAGCCTGGTCCGGATTACCAAAGAGTTACAGCGCAACGCGATGTCCTTGCGGATGGTGCCGATTAGCGGCCTTTTCCGCAAAATGACGCGCCTTGTCCGTGATCTGGCCAGCCGTGAGGGGAAGCAGGTCAAACTCGTGTTGCAGGGCGAGGATACCGAGCTTGATCGCCAGCTCGTGGACAAAATGGGTGATCCACTGATTCACATGATCCGTAATGCCTTGGATCATGGCATTGAGCTGCCTGCCGACCGAGTTGCAGCCGGCAAGGATCCTGTCGGGACGATTGGTCTTGCAGCCTGCCATGAGCATGGCGGGGTTGTGATTCGTGTATCCGATGACGGCCGCGGGCTCGACGGCGAGCGCTTGCAGGCGAAGGCGGTAGAAAAGGGTCTTATCAGTCCGTCCTTAACCTTGTCGGTCGCGGAGACGCTCGAGCTCATCTTTCTGCCTGGCTTGTCTACAGCCGCGACCGTTACAGATTTGTCAGGCCGTGGAGTGGGTATGGACGTGGTGCGTGGCCACATTGAGGCCCTGCGCGGCACGGTCGAGATTGAATCTCATCGTGGGCGTGGTACCACGTTTAGCATCCGCCTACCCCTGACGCTGGCTCTGATTGACGGGCTGCTGGTGGGGGTTGGAGCCGAGAGGTATGTGATTCCGGCACTCGCCGTGCGCGAGTGTTTTAGGCCCTCAAAAACCACCGTGACTGCCGTGCATGAGCAGGGTGAGCTGGTCAATGTCCGTGGGCACCAAGTCCCAGTGTTGTGGCTGGGCCGTTATCTGAATAAGCCCATGCATTCGCTGCAGCCAGAAGAAGGCATAATGGTCGTGGTTGAGTCCGGCGGGGCTGTCCGGGCAATCCTAGTGGATGAAGTGCATGGCAAGCAGGAAATGATTATAAAAAAACTGGGTCACACGTTTGAGCAGCAGATCCTTATCGTCGGTGGGGCAGTGCTCGCGGACGGCACGGTCGGGCTCATTTTGAATGTGGATTTGCTAGTGCGTGCACCGCGGGCGGTACAGGTATGAATGACATACAAGCAGCCCGCGATGTGAAGGCAGTCGCTGGACGCTATTTAACCTTTCATCTGGGCACCGCACGGTATGCGGTTCCAGTACGCGATGTGAGGGAAGTCGTGCGTCTTTGCCCCATCACCAGTGTGCCGTTAATGCCGCCGCATGTGCGTGGCGTTATAAACTTACGTGGCTCAGTGATGGCAGTGCTTGACTTGCGTGCGAAATTTCAGATGCCAGCAATCACCTATACTGATCGGGCGTGCATTATTGTATTCGAGCGTCGTGATCTGGCGACCGCACCGACCGTGATTGGTGCAATTGTTGATGGAGTCAACGATGTCGTTGTACTCGCGGAGCAGAGTATTGATGTGGCGCCCGACTTTGCTGGAACTGTCGACGCCGATTACTTGCTTGGGGTCGCTACGACCGACAACAGTGTACTTGCGATGCTGAATATTAAAAATATACTGGCAACCGATGGCAGTCTGACGCTGCCTTCGACTTGATCACTTACTGCCGCTAGCCGCCGAGAAATCTCATGAACATGAACGACTGGACTGTCACTCGCCGGATCACCGTTGGCTTCGGAACGCTGATCATTCTCACCCTGCTGCTAAGCGGATTTTCGCTCGTTCGCTTGGTCAGCTTAAGTTCGCGCATCGGCGACCTCGCTGATAGCACCATGCCAAGTGTCGCGACGTTAGGAGATATGGCCGTCCATGCGCAAGCTCAGATGCTTGATCGCCAGCGTTTAGCAAGCGGTGATCCGAATCAGCAGGCTCTTAAAGATGACTTAGTGTCGCACGAGAATCTGATAGCTCAAGACATCAAATTGTACGAGAGTAAATATGTTTCGGATTCTGACGATGCCCGTCTTTTTGCTGACGTGAAGGCAGCGCACGATGCAATTGTCACCACACGGGCGCGCCTCGAGCAACTCGATAGGCCAGATGCGCCTGATGAATTTAAGCAGATGATCGAATTTCAGCGAATTACAAAAGCAGAGCAAAACCCAAACTACGAGCGGCTTATAAAAGCGATTCAAGTGACTTCCGCATACAATGAAAAACTAGGGCAGCAGATTGCAGCGGCGGGAAAAAGATCCGCACTAGTGACGATGTGGGTGTTGGTGCTACTGGTCATCGCCGGCGCGGCTGCGGCGGCACTGTTTGCGCGTTATACAACCCGCGCGATCGCCGACGCGCTGAATCGCATCACGTTGAGCCTTGATCGCGGTGCGATCCAGACGTCCTCTGCCGCGCGTCAAGTGGCAACCGCCAGCCAGAATCTTGCCGCTGGTGCAAGTGAGCAGGCCGCTGCAATCGAGCAGACGAGTACGTCTCTTGAGGAGATGTCGACGATGATTCGTACGACCGCTGAAAACTCCCAGAAAGCGAAAGGTTTGGCCTCAGATGCCCGCGCTGTGGCGGGGACCGGCCTCGGCAACATGCAAGCCATGTCAGAGGCAATGAACGAGATTGGGGTAGCGAGCGCCGAAGTCGCTAAAATCGTTAAAAACATTGACGAAATTGCATTCCAAACAAATATTTTGGCTCTGAACGCAGCGGTTGAGGCGGCGCGCGCGGGTGAAGCCGGGGCGGGCTTTGCCGTTGTTGCTGATGAAGTGCGTTCACTGGCGCAGCGCAGTGCAGCGGCGGCTCGTGAGACTGCGGCGAAAATAGAGGCTGCGATTGCCAGTGCGAAACGCGGGTCTGATCGCAGTAGTGAGGTTGCCCGCTCACTAAAAGAGATTACCGACAAGGTGGTGGCGACTGACTTGCTCGTGGCCGAGATTGCCACTGCGGCGAGTGAGCAATCGCAAGGCGTGACCCAGGTAAATATTGCGATTGCGCAGATGGACAAAATTGCACAGAGCAATGCCGCGAGTGCCGAGCAAAGTGCAAGTGCGGCTGATGAGCTTGACGCACAGGCAGAGACTATGAAAGATACCGTTGCTAAGCTCCAGTCCCTTGTGGGCGGCGACGCTGTATATGGCGCACACGCCGAGTCAGAGATGGAACCTAGCCATGTGAGCCTTGCTCAGCACAGTGGTAACGTGAAACGCCCGTCGCACAGAGCGCGGCAATTGACACAGCTCGCGCGGCCAGAGCTTAACCGCATTCCGATGCCAAAGATGCCGTCGTCAAAACGATCCGAGGACGATGATGATTTTCGAAGCTTCTGATACGGACCCGCTGGTAGCGCGTTGCCGTTGAGTACTCTTGCAGACGGTTTGTCAGCGACCTCGTTTAAAGAGCTCACGGGCCTTATCCGTACACACAGTGGTATTGCGCTTGGTGATGACAAGCGAACGCTTGTCGCAAATCGATTGCGAAAGAGGGTCCATTCTCTGGGCTACGACTCGTACGAAGCGTATTGCAAGTTATTGGGCAGTGCCGCTGGTGCTGTTGAGATCGATATGCTGATCGATTTGGTGACCACGAATCACACGTTTTTTTATCGTGAGCCAGATCACTTCCGCTATCTGGCGGATGTCGCGCTGCCGGAGCTATCTGCAAAAGGGGTGGCAGCACGATTATGGTCTGCCGCTGTCTCGTCAGGAGAGGAAGCCTATACGATGGCGATGGTCGCGGCCGAAACAACGCGACGTATTCCAGGGCTTAACTGGCAGATTGTTGGGTCCGATATCTCACGCCGTATGGTCTCAATGGCTGAGAAAGCGATCTATCCAATTGACGCATTACAGCCCGTAGATAGTGTTCTGACGAAGCGCTATTTTGAGCGCGGCGTTGGTAAGCAAGAGGGTATGTGCCGAGTTCAAGCCACGCTGCGCGAGCGCGTGCGCTTGCAGAGAATTAACCTATTGCAATCTGCATATCCTCTTGATGGCTTGCAGCACATCATTTTTTGCCGAAATGTCATGATTTACTTTGATGCAGCCGCAAGGTCATTGGTCGTTGATAATCTGACCCGTCAACTCGCGCCCGGCGGCTATCTGTTCGTCGGCTATTCAGAGACTTTAGGATCTAATCCGCGCGGGCTAGAGCCCGTGCAGCATGGAGTGTATCGACGCATATGACGCGCACTCCTAACCGCATTCGGGTATTGATCGTTGATGACTCGGCGTTGGCACGCCGTGCAATCAGTGAAGCGTTAAGTGCTGATCGCTCGATTGAGGTCGTTGGCGTTGCTAGCGATCCTTATGTTGCTCGTGAGCAAATCTTGTTGCTCGAACCTGATGTGATTACGCTGGATCTTGAGATGCCACTGATGGATGGACTTACTTTCCTTAAGATTTTGCAAGAACACCATCCTATCCCTGTGGTCGTGGTGAGCGCTCTGACACCAGCGGGATCGGCGCTCGCGCTCGCGGCGCTCGCGGCGGGTGCCATTGACGTCATTCAAAAGCCTGATGGGACACTGTCGGCGCGTGAAGTGGTGAGACGTCTTTCGACTCAAATAAAGGCTGCCGCTCGCTCACGTCGGGTGAGCGCGGTGCTTGCGGCGCCCGCTGCGCGTACGGTCGCGGGACCTTTAAGTCGTGAGTATTCGTCTCAGAGCATCATTTTAATCGGTGCATCAACTGGCGGTGTAGAGGCGTTGCGCTATCTTTTGCCGCAATTACCGGATCGTTTACCACCCATAGTCGTCGTTCAGCATATTCCTGCGAATTTTTCCCGCATCATGGCTGAGCATTTGAATTTATTAACGCCCTACAAGGTGCGTGAGGCGGTGGATGGCGACGTGCTGCGGCCAGGGCTCTGCTTGATTGCCCCAGGTGATTTTCATACGGTACTTGTTAAACGAGCGGTGGGTTATGCGGTGCGTGTGACCCGTTCGCCGCCTGTAAATCATTGCCGCCCATCGGTGGATGTGCTATTTCGGTCTGGTGCCGAGGTGGCTGGTGCACATGCAGTCGCTACTATATTGACTGGCATGGGCTCCGATGGGGCGCGCGGTTTACAGTTATTACGAGCGGCTGGGGCGCGCACGCTGGCGGAAGCTGAGGAGAGTTGTGTCGTGTTCGGGATGCCTCAAGCCGCAATCGCGTTGGGTGCTGCTGAACGAGTCGTTCCGTTACAGAAAATGCCACGTGCGATTTTAGATGCGCTTGCCAAGGACATCGAATGAGACAGGGCACCCTTTCACAGCCACGATTGGATGAGCTTGGCGCCGTTGCCCTTGAGGGACTGCTAAAGAGCACCTTTGGGTGCGATTTGCAGCGAGTCACGGATTTAACAGTTGCAGCTTTGATCGGCCCCGATGTGCTGATCGTTCGAGTGCCCATAAGGGGCTCGCAGGCCGAGGGACAGATGTTGCTGAGCTTGTCGCCGGTGCTAAGCGCCCAGCTAATGACAATTTTTGTCGGCCAAACGGACAGCGCTATCCCCGATATAAGCCAGTTAATCGATTTTGCAGGTGAGCTATGCAATATGTTGGCAGGGCGGTTGGGTGCCCTCCTAGCCGCTGCAGGGATTGAACTTGAGCTTGGAACGCCCTCAGGCGTCAGCGCTGCTGACGCGCGGCAATTGGAGCACTGGCTTACTTGGCGGTGCGGGCCATTGCCCATCGGGATTTGTGTACAGTTGGACGGTCTCCAATGAGCGTTCCGACGATATTGACGGTTGACGATAGCAGCGTGCTACGCCGGGCGCTTGTTGAATTATTTAGACCATATGAGTGCACGCTATTGCAGGCGGCCGATGGCGACGCGGGGCTGATCGCGACGCGAGAGCACCGACCGGACCTGATTTTGCTTGATTACAATATGCCCGTGCTGGATGGTATCGGGATGCTAAAGCTGTTGCGGGAGGAACCTGATATCAGGCGCACCCCAGTGATCATGCTCACCGCGAATTCAGCCCCCACAACCATTGCCACTGTAGCGCGCTTGGGTGTGCGCGACTATGTGACGAAGCCCTTTGATGGTCCGCTGTTGTTGTCCAAGGTTGCGCGTTTGATAACTTTGAGCCCACGCGCAGTTGATTAATGAACTAGTTTTCTCGATTTGAGGTGCTGTTTTCGTGAACCCTAATGATCCGATTGCAAGTGGCAGTGGCACAGTCCCTGCGATTGAGGCTGATCCTGCGCTTATATTGAGTACCGCACGTGTGCTCGTCGTCGACGACAGTCGGCTGATGCGCCTTGGGCTCATTCGGGCATTGAATGCGCTTGGCGTGCAGTCTGTGGCAGAGGCAGGCAATGGGCGAGAGGCGCTTGAGCGGATTCGAGTGGAGTCCTTCGATGTCATGCTGCTAGACATTGAAATGCCAGAGATGAATGGTATTGAACTGCTGCTGGCAATGAAGGCGGAGCCGCAGTTGGGTCGATTGCCAGTGATCGTCATCTCCAGTGCTGAACAGCTCGAGACCGCTGTCAAATGTATTGAGGCGGGTGCAGAAGATTATTTGCCAAAAACCTTCAGCCCAACTTTGTTAAGGGCTCGCGTCATGTCTTCGGTCGAGAAGAAGCGGTTACGCGACCTTGATGCGCAGCGCGTGCTGGAGCTGCAAACGGAAAAAGACCGCTTGGAGCGGACGCAGCGGCGTTTAGATGAAGAGCTCGCGCAAGCATCCCACTATGTGCAATCGAGTTTTCCGGCGCCGATGCACGCTCCGCTGAAGGTCGACTGGTTTTATCAGCCGTCAACGGAGCTTGCAGGCGACGCATTTGGCTATCACTGGATCGATGACGATCACTTTGCCGTGTACCTACTTGACGTGTGCGGCCACGGAGTAGGTGCTTGTCTGTTGGCTGTCACGGCGATCAACGTGCTACGCACCGGTGCGATTCCAAATGTTGATTTTCGTGATCCTGCGGCTGTGCTGGCAGGCGTGAGTAATGCATTCTTGAGCGAGAAGCACAATGATATGTACTTTACGCTGTGGTACGGGGTCTACCACGCGCCGTCACGGGTGCTTCATCACGCCAGTGGTGGGCACCCTGCTGCATTGCTGCTCTCCCCACCAGAGCCTGACGGGACAACGTTGAGTCAACAACTGCGTAGTCCTGGAATGATCGTCGGCGTGATGGAGGATCTGAGCTACGAGGCGCAATCGGTTGCAGTGCCGCCTGGGTCTCGCCTCATTTTGCCCTGCGATGGATGTTTTGAAATCGTGGATCCACAGGGGGTGGATGCAACCTATGAGGAATTTGAAGAGTTCATGAGACAACGCGGTGCTCATGCTGATGGTCTGTCCGCTTTGTTCGGCTGGGCGAAGAATCGCCATGGCGATGGCCCACTCGATGATGATTTCTCCTTAGTGCGCGTGCAGTTTTAATCATTGGGGAGTGTCGCGTAGTTGGCGCAGCTGGCATGCTGTCACCAACGGATTTTCGTGAGTTAGTCAGTATTAAACTAAATAAAACACTTTATATTTAATTTATAAACTTCTGTTTTATATAGAATAAGTAGATAGAGAAAACCGATGCTATACTTGGCCGCTCGTCGAGTCGGTGTGTATAGCGGGGCGAGGGGCCCTCAGCGAGCGGCCGTTGGTGAGACGGGACCGGCGCAAAGATAGGATGAGCGCATGCGTTTGACGGGTCAGTATTTACGGTATCCGCGCTATCTACAGTCGGCATGGGTCTCGTTACTGTCGGTGGCAGTTGTGATGCAGGTGTTTGCCGCTGAGGTGGGGGCTGGTGAGCCGCCAGCACCGTCCGCAAGTCCTGTCGTTAACTTTGCGAAGACTTTGCTTGGGGTCCCGTACACGCGCGGCGGCGTGTTGCCAGAGACCGGGTTTGACTGCAGCGGATTCGTGCAGTACGTATTCCGCCAGTTAGAGACCTTTGTGCCCCGCAGTGCTGCCGATCTGTACCGTCAATCACAGAAGGTTAGCGTGCACGCACTGCAGCCTGGCGACATGCTGTTCTTTAAGATACGTAGCCGCGCGCTGTCGCATGTCGCAATTTATTTAGGCGATGGCAAGTTCATACACGCACCACGCCCCGGTCACGTTGTGAGCATTGAGCGGTTGGATGCCCCCTATTATCAGAAGCATTTAAGTGGGGCTGCCCGTGTGCTGGTGCCGGATAGTCAGACGATTGCGCCGAATCGACCAACGTCAGTGCGCTAGGCGCTGTGCTTCCGAATTGTAGCAGCGCTCGCGTAGCTGGCCAGATCAAGAACTCCAAGACGGTTCCTGCGATGACGTGCTCGGTGTGAAAGCACCGCGTAACGCACGTGGCCAGCCCGGCATACAACCTGGCACAGTCGTATCGATACCGCCAAGTGCATACACGCGCCGACACAGTTCTTGCGATAACTCCAAACGGTTTGTCCCTTGGGGTAGCTCCTCATAGGCGATGGGCTCACCAACTGCCATGTGAATGGGTCGTTTGAGGTGGCGCATGTTTTCACCAAGTAACATGCCCCAGCGCAACACAAGACTAATGTGACTTGCCATTTGAAACACGCGGCTGTTTTGGCCAGAGAACCAGACTGGCAGCACTGTGCAGCGAGTCCTTGTCAGCAACTGACCGGCAAATGGATGCCATGGAATGTCCATGGCCGGGACCCGACCGAGCGGGTCTTTGGAGGTCGAGATCCCCCCTGCTGGAAAAATAATGAGCGCGCTGCCATTATCCAAGGTACGCCGGGCTTCTCGGCGCGCGGCAATATTGATTTTTTGGCCCTCACGGGTTCCGGACGTATCAACTGGAATGGCATGTCCCCCCATTTCAGGGACGTACCGCCCATCAACCAGCATGATCTTAAAGTCGGTGCGTCTTTGACTCACCAGCCAACAGGCGAGCAGTCCGTCAAGGACGCCGAACGGGTGGTTCGCTACCACCATCAGCGGACCTTGTGCCGGGACCTTTTCTAGGTCCTCTGCGGTGAGCGTGGTCCTGATATCAAAAGCGTTGACCGCGTCATTCCAGAAGTCACCATGCTGGCCATTGGCGGCGCAGTAGTTCTCGTAGATTGCCTGCAACCGCGCCTGACCGGTCAGTTGCTCAAGTAGCCGTATCAGTGCACGTTGCGCTGACGGTAAGTTGTGCGAGGACATGGTGTACGGCTGGCGGTCAGGCATTGGTTTCCCCATGCGATGCAGCGCGCTACCGAGCGCGTCTGGCGTTACTACACGTAATACACATTTCTTGCTGCGATATGTCAGCAAGCTTCCAACACGATGAATATTAAGCACATCAACTGCTACAGTTTCATGACTACTGCATGAATTGCTGACATGCCGCCCGTCGGTCAGGGGGCGCTTAGCGAGACCCGGCTATCAGATCGGGCGCAAGATGTACTTGGCGATTTTTTCGTCGCGCAGCTCAAACCACACCATGAAAGGTTGTTCGCTGCCGTCGGGACCTAGTACATACCCGATCAGCGCGCCCACGTTACCATCGCATATCAGATTACGAACTCGGTGACGGATATTGGCTGCGGCGAGCTGGGAGCGGCGGGCAAGCAGCAGATCGTGGACCGCTGTACGCCCTCGCAGTTGCGATGGGTTACCCCTTGAAAATCCGTGGTGTGCCCATACTTGCTGGTGTGACCACTCAACATCCTCGTGCAGGGCCGAGGCTGCCGTCGCCATATCCCCTTTGTCGACGGCGTCATAATAGGTCAGTTGCAGTAGGCGATGAGCGAGCTCGTACATCGGTCTGAGTCCTTCGTTAAACTTCGAATAATCACGGTGCGATGATGACTTGGGCCGGATTGATCAGCCCATGTTGCGCCTTGTTGGCGGTCAGCTGGAACGCTTCAGGGACGCACTCTATGCCTTGTAATATTTTTGTAATCATCGGTTTGAGCTGTACGCGTCCTGAGGCCACCAGTTGTACGGTTGTTTCAAATAAGCGGCGATCTAAAAGCGATGGGTACACGTAGCGTAGGCTACGGAACCGAAAGATTTGGTAGGGCAACGCCGTTGCATCCCCATCAAAAGCAACGCCCACCACCGTGCCTTGATCGCGCAGCATGCGACCGGCCTGCAGCAGGGTCTCATTACCGGCAAGGCCCTGGGCGAGGGGTCCGCCGGCAGTTTCAATAACCACGTCGGCACCCACGCCGTGGGTGATTGTCTTGACACGGTCCACTGGGTCGTCCGTGGTTGCATTAATTGTGATGTCGGCGCCAAGCTCGCGTGAGAGCGCGAGCACGTCAGGTCGGCGCGCGATCGCGATCACGCGACCGGCTCCCGCGGTCCGAGCCACCTGCATGCAGGCAAGGCCCATGGATCCTTGCCCTATAATTACAACGGTGTCACCGAGTTCAATGCGGGCAGCGTGAGCTGCAGCCACCGCATCGGTCAGTGGTTGTATTGCCGCGCCCTCGCTGTTGCTGACATTCGCGGGCAGCACCGCAAACAGGCTTTCTGGAAACACGCCGTACTCAGCCAGGGCACCGGGGTAGTCGAAGCCCACGATACCCTCTGGATGCGAACCCCGGGCGGCCACGCGATCACCGACCTGCAGCGAGGTGACGCCAAGACCTCGTTCGACGACTTCAGCTGAGAACTCGTGACCAAAAACCTGTGCAGGTCCTGCCGCGAGCGCTTTAGCGATTAAGGTATGGCCGTAAGTGTGGTGGCCATGAAACAGCATGCATTCGGTAATGCTGGGTTGGACGGTCAAGATACGCACTTTGACCCAGCCTGGGCGTACCGAGGGCTCGGGGATATCGGCAAGGCGCATTATATGGGGGCCTTCGGTCAGCCAAGCGCGCATCGGCGGGTATCTCCCTTTCGTCTTGAGACTCACTTTGAGAGCCTTAGCATAACTCGTGGGGTCACCGCCGTCTTGCTTGTTCAATCACTGGCGAAGGGGTCGCGCTTTGCCCGGTGATGGTTATCAAGCCACCATTCCAGAGTCGCCGATCCAGAATCGACGATCCAGAATCGACGATCCTTCATCGCCATTGTCGCCATTGTCGCCATTGTCGCCAGTGAATCGCCGGCGCACGCGATACCGGTCGGCGCCACTGTGAGGGGCGTAGGCTCTGGTATCGTGCGCGGTACAGTGCGGTACAGTGCGGTGTAGTGCCGGCGATTGCTTAGGCAGAACACGACTGCCTACCGTCAGTGCTCTGACTTTAGACCGCTGAGAGTCAATAAGGGACCCTTAAGCCCATGCATGCGAACTTAGTCAGTCGTCATTTTCAGAATATATCCGTGCAAGCGTTTAGGGACTTTCCAGAACGTGGTTTTCAAGGTGGCTGCAGATTCTCTCGCCCAGAAGACGACGTCTTGCGGCATTCGCGCTACTGGACACCCAACGATACCTACACACCCTCCGTTGCATCCGAACCGGTCGTTGAAGGCGAGTACGCCTATGCGGGAGCCGTGACTGGTCATTTCGGTCACTATATGGCCGAGATGTCCCATCGCTTTTTACCAACCTTGCTTCGCACGAAACCTCAGCCCTGGTTGTATATCGCCAAGGAAAGCGCTCGCTCGGGAGCCTATCAGGGGCTCCCTCGAACGGCGCAGGAGGTCGCCGACTATTTTCTGATTCGCTCCGAGAACATCGTCATTGTGAGCCGCGATTCAATAGTCCAGGGTCTTTACGTGTCCGAGCAAGGCTCGGATCTCGGCGGCGGGCCTAAAGAGGGCTATGTCGACGACCTCGGATCGTATGCAGATGAACGACTGCAGAACATCCACCGCCGTGATGCGATCATTCCTAAAGTCTATGTGTCGCGATCGAGCGTACTCACGGGAGGCACGTTCCTCGGTGAGCGCTATTTTGAAAGAATTCTCGAAAAAGAGGGCTTCTTTATTTTTAAGCCTGAACAGTATGCCTTGACGCAACAAATGGATATCTATCGAAAGGCCGATATTGTCGTATTCGCTGATGGATCAGCCTGTCATGGTATTGAGCTTTTAGGGCGCAAATCCTTGCACAGATGTTATTTCCGTTCGCGGCGAAAGGAGGCTGAAGTGAGCGCGTTTGTAAAGATATTTACGCAGCGCACAGAAACCTTCGAGGTCCTCCAAGAGTTCTATTCATTGGGAAGTTTTCTGCACAATGAAACTACAGGTACACCGTGGGAGCATCTTAATGTTTGTCTGTACCATCCTGCAGCGTTAGTCGACTTTTGCAGGTCCCATCAGATTTCTACTCTCAAATCATTTGATAAAAAGAAGTACCTTGCAAGCGCAGCGAAAGACCTTATAAGAATTTTGATCGCCAACAGAAAAAATCAGCGCGCGAAAATAAATTACCGGGCAGCGTTACGAGTGATAGGCAAGTACTTATCCTACGGATCTCAGTTCTGACAGATGCGCTTTTTAAACGATAGTGATTAAAAACGCCTCGTAAAAGTGAACGACGAGGTTTTGTCGTAGAACATGCGCTCCTGCATGCGGTTCAATATAAAGCTGCAGCTGTCGCGCCAAGCACATTTTTGTCAATTACGCGCACTACACTCAGCGGTGACGTGCGGCATCAAAACCACTACGAAACTCAGCCACGGCTTTCGTAAACCAGCTCGGCTTTTTTTGGGACTTTGGTTTAGAAAGGTCTTCGAGTTGCTTAGTAATGGTGTCCAGTTGCTGTAGAACTTTTTGTGAGGCTGCTTCCGTAGAATTTTCGAAGAGTCGATTTTCCATCTCGTTCATTCGTGAGAGTAACGTATGCAGCAATCCGGCATATCCAGAATCTGTTGTCAATAACTGCCTTATTAGGCTATTTCGGTAGCGCACTTGGTACTCGTGATGCAAATCGCGACCAGCAGTGACTGAATTGCCGTAAACGTCTTCGTCTTGTGCTGGTAGACGCTGGTGATAGTAGGCGAGTGCCTTATTGATCGTTCCAATGTCTCCAACCATTAGGATCCGCAAATTGTAGTCCCAGTCGCCGAGCACCGGCATGTGCACGTTGAAAGATCCGATCTGATCAACGATTGACTTACGCATGAGCAGACAAATGGGCGGAAAGCTGTTCTGGGCCAGCATGTCGCGAAGGTCCACTCGCGCCTTCCACGGAGCCCATGCTTCAATCCGGTCAGTTACAACACTATCTGCTGCGATTCGTTCGAGCACTACGAGACAATTCGTTGCGACGGCCGCGTAAGTGTTGTTACGAGCGTCATTGAGGAAGGCGACTGTCTCTTCCAAAAAAGTTGGTTTCCATGAGTCATCATCGTCGTGTATCGCGATAAAGTCACCAACGGCCGCCGCTAGGGCCGCATTAGAGGCGGCTTCCATCCCGAGACTTTGCGGATGATGCTGCACAGTCAGCCGATCGCCCAGCGCAGGGCGGTAGCTCTCAAGTAGACTCTCAAGGGTTGCCATGTCACCGCCATCGTTGACAAGGTACAGATGCCAGTCCTCATGCGTTTGCTGCAGCATGCTAGCTAGCGCGCGAGCGAGCAGCACTTGGCGATTCTTGGTGCGCGTAAGAATACCAACCCGTGAACCTGTGGTAATTGCTCGGGCTGTAGACATACTATTTGGAAACGGGAGTGGCATTTGTCGAACTCAGATAAACTGCTTGGTAATGGTGTCGCCTAAATGACTAAAGTGGCGTTGTGCGATGCGGCGAATCAAAGCGCGCTGATCACCTGTTGCCGTTTTTGACCACGAGCGCAAAAGTCCAAGTGGCCAAGGACTACTAATAAACTCTTTATATGCAGTATGCTGATTTTTAGGCATGTCTACAGAGATCAATCGATCGAATGATGCGTGATCGAAGCTGCCGCAGTGGCGCACCTCTGCGAGCAGTGCTATTTCAGCATCAGAGGGCGTTAGAAACACGCTGTCGATTGCTTTAATTGCGGCTGGCCTGCTTAAATCGCTCAACTGCAAAGGCCCGGTCTGTCCTTTCCCAAATAACTGGGTGATCGATTCAATGACCCCGTCTTGAAATGGCTGCGCGATTTGCGTGTGCTGATCATTCTCTAGCGCATTCTCGGCGAAAATCGGCTCAATCGCACCGCGTCGTGTCGTGTAATTGACTACCGTCCCGTGTGGAGCCGCGTGTAGCGCTTCCAGAAAACCGACAGAGTAGTGCACACCAAGCTGTTCTTCATTACTCAGAAACTCATTCGCAAAGCACGATTCCATTGGTCCGGCTAAGAAACGATTTCTGCTTGCTTGAGGCCACAGCCCATAGTAGAAGCCCATAAGAGTGCTCGAGCTTGCGTTTTTCAGGAGCGCCTGGACTGAGCGTTGAATTGTACCGTGCCAACCAAGATCGACGAGAGCAACGCGACCAGCGCCACTCAAATTTTCTTGATGCAGATATTCTTTGACAAGTAGGTGCTGGCTTGCGAGCTGTTTATAAACGGTAAAGGCATTTCGCTGAAAAAACTCTTCAAGAAGTCTCGTCCCGTCTGGCCATTGAGGCACAGCATCAAGTGAACCAAATGTTGCTACTGCGTCCTGAACAAGTTCTGGGGAGCTATCGAGCCCAGCGCGGCTTAAAGCGAGTGCCACTGACACATTGCCCATGGAGCTACTTAAAAAGCTCAGCGTGCCTGCGTCGAGTCGATAGGCCGTGGACGTGATCGGGACAGAGCCGAGGTTAAGGACGCGTCGGGAGATAGCAAGGTAGCGCGCCTCGACCCCGGTTTGTGAACTCAATCCCGCTGCGTCCCATGCGCGCTTTATTAGCCAGCCATCCCGCGCGCATAGATAGATCCTGTCGATCTTACGGACGCGAAGGCGCTGCTCGAGCCATTGCAAGAATGTTCCTACAACGATTGCACCGAATGACCGTCCAAAATTCGTCCACTGGGCGTGTCTTGAAGATGCGGTTGGTAATTCCTGGGAATTTAAGAGTACATGCCGCTGTAGCAGTGAGAATGGTAGCGTATGTAAGTCGGGTAAGTGATGAGCCCGATCCTGGGATTCAGCGCGCGTATATCGCAGGGTCTTGATGCCGTGGTTCAAGGGCATTGCGATGTCAGAGTGGTCATTGTCGCCGACGTGCAGAATCTGCCCTTGAGTCTGTAATCGGATGTACTGCCAGATGTTGCCCGATGCCTTGGTCGCTCCAATCTCGCCCGATACGTATAAGTTTTGCCACGGCGGGAAGCTTGCGAGCATGTCTGCGAGAAATGGAGCGGGCAGATACATGTCTGACACAAAAATTAGCCGCTTATTGAGCCGCTCTGCCTGTTGCGCTAGTGCCAAAATATCTGGGCACACTCGGAGATAGTCACGCTCAACTGCTAGTTCACACTCGGCAGCTAAATCAAGATCTGCGAAGTCAGGAAGAAAAAAGCCAAGCTCTTTGTAGATATCCGCGAGCGTGAGGTCTTCTCGACCTGTTGCAGCGTATGCTTTGCGTCGGGCTCGACGTTCAGCACGGATGCGCGCGGCGCCAAACCCCATCGTGACTCGACCAAAGCGATCTATGAGTCTGCGCTCGACCTCAGCAAAAACATCCACGGGGCTTGTGACGATACGCGTGATGGCTGTATCAAAAATATCCAAAGATAAAACATCGGCACTATCGAGCAGTGCTAAGGCGGATGTTAAAAAGAGAGTGTCAACGGGCCAAGGAAGGCTCGCTCGGCCAATGCCCACTTGATTTGTACTAGGTACCACAGCCGCTTTCCAAAAAAAATCGTGACACGAAAGTATACAGTATCAAGTGTGAAGCCCGAGCGTGACAGTCAAATGTGAGACTGAAGTTCGACTCAAGTGCGACTTGGGGCCTCTTTACATAATCAACGCAGAAAAGAGCAGGCGCATGGCTGGGCTATGGGTTTTTAAGGGCGCGTGCAGTGCCCAAAAGTGGGGCATGCTATTCGCAACTCATCCTATCGCCAACGCCGAAGTGTGCCGAGAGGAACTTGTAAAAGTCACCAATACTCGCGAATGAACTCGACGGTAGCCATTGTGACGGATCTAGCCACGATTGAACTGCCACAAATAATCCAGTCGTCTGTTCGTTGAAAGCAAAATGTTGCGCGTCGTAGCAACGAGTTGTTTTGTAGGATGAGCTGATCTGCCACACAGACTTCGATAAATTTAAAATCGTATCTCGGCTTACCGGGATATGATGTCGAGCGAAATCACCTCGTGAACGCAAGTACTGATAGTAAAGAGCGTACTCAGTCCACGCGTCGCGTTTAGCAAGGTAGTCTTGCCATGAGGTTCGATGTCGGGCGCCTATATATGCAACAAGGTCGCGAACAGTCTGTGTGTGCAAAATGACAGGTGTTTCGCCATAAAAAACGTCCTCAAGTGCTTTGGGAGGATCGAAGCCGAGCACAGATGCTGCCACAGTGAGGCGTTCTTTTTTCAGCGCGGTTTCTCGGCCGGCATGGGCGGTGTTATAGAGTTCGGCGTAATCCTCCGGTGTTTCGATGTTGGTATAGGCTTTCCCATTAAAGAGTAAATCAGCCACGCCAAAAGACCGTGTGCAGGCAATGTCTGCGTCTAGGGTCACGTAAAAATCTGTGCGTACATGCTTGGCGATGGCAAGCTTCAAGATTTGTTGTCGATACCACCCTGGCACCGCACTATGCGAGTCTTGCTCAGGGTGCGTGCATTGGTGAAGAAGATCTGTTTCATCGATGACTCGCGCATCTAATTGTGAGAAGAGCGTAGTCAGAATGGTCGTAACTGCATGGAGTTCGTGGGGCGGAACTACAACGATAAAGTCCTGTAGGTGGTCTTGATTGAAGAATTTAAGAAACGAGCGCAGCAGTAACGTCACGCTAGCTAAGACGGCATCCGTCGGATCAGCGCGCCACTCGAGCAAAGCAGGCTCTGCTAGGGCCAGTGGGAGCACGAAGGTGATTTTGTCAGCCGTAGAGGTCATGTGTATGCAGTACGGTTATTTCATTGCGAATTAAAGATTGATCGTGCAGTGGCTGTTGGGCGTCGGCGTGAACCTGCGAAGGACCTGAAACTCACAGATACAGATGATACCTGAGGGCTGCAGCCGCTACCAAAGTCGGCTAGCTCTAGGCTTAACTGGGCTTTTGCAGCATTTTGATGCCATAGTGGTGGACAGTTAAGAGGCGCATCAATGGTGCGTTACGTCGTGTTCAGCATTGATAGGGTGGGTTTTACGGTGCATCAGATTCAAGATAGACGGCAGTTTTTGCAGCTTATCGCAGCAGCGGGTTTTGGCGTGACGGCCACAGCGCGCGGGCAGACTCCTGACGAGGGCGCCCTTACGCCGCCGCGAGGGCGGGGGCATGTGCGGCCGCTCGACCCCGTGGCACTCGACGATATTTTAGTTGGGTGTTCATACCTCGGCTGTGGCGGCGGCGGCAGTCTCGCCGACGGGCGGGCACGGCTTGCGGTGGACGTACAGGCCCAGTTGTCATTTTCGCTGTTGGATGTTGCCGGCGTTGGGGATGATGAGTGGGTGGCCTCACCCTACGGGCTTGGTAGCCTTGCGTTGCCAACAGATGTTCAGCAGCAGCAGTTTGCGGGCCTAACGCGTGTGGCTGATCCTGTAGAGGCATCGTTTCGGATGTTGAGTCGGCATCTGCAACGCGCGTTCGTTGCCGCAGTGGCAGGCGAGCTAGGTCCTTGGAGTACGGCGGCCGCGTTGTCAACGGCTGCTCGCTGCGGCAGACCGCTGTTAGACGCCGATCGCGTTGGGCGTGCGGCGCCTGAGGCCACACAAGACTCGGTGCTCGCTGCTGGGTTGTCGAACCTACCGATTGCGGCAGTCACCTGTTTTGGTGATGAGATTATTTTGGAGAAGGTAGCCCGCGGCGCGCGTAGTGAAGATTTGCTACGGGCGTTATCGGTTGCAAGTTTGGGTGATCTTGGGGTTACTGACGCGGCACTGTCTGGGCGTACTGTGCGCGAGTCCGGGGCGCTGATTGCTGGGACAATTACGCATGCCGAGGCGCTTGGACGTGCAGTTCGTTCAGCGAAAGCAGGTGCTCGTAGTCCACTTAATGCACTCTTAGAAGCAGGTGGTGGAGAGCGCATGTTTGAGGGACGGGTAATTGAGTGCAGTTGGAAAGACGAGGCCGGATTTCTGATTGGTGAGGTGCATCTGGATGGTGAGGGCTCGTTTACCGGGCACCGTTATCGGGTGCATTTTAAAAACGAAAACATCATTGCCTGGCGCGATGAGGCTGTCAGTGTGCTGCCGCCTGAGTTGATATCCATTGTCGATGCGATCAGTGGCGAGGCGGTCGCGAATCCAGAGTTTGTGACTGGCGCACGCGTTGCCGTACTGAGATTCCCCGCTCCTTCGATTTGGCACACCGCGCAGGGCCTTCGGCTTTTTGGGCCGGCCCACTTTGGTTATTAGCCCCGTTCGAGGCGCTACCTCGGCGTTGCGAGGAAGTAAGGTCAGAGTATTGTTTAAAATCAATAGTTTATGTGCATTATCTCAATTAATGTCGTAGACTTTTGTGCGCACTGACTCGCACCGTGAACTGCAGGCGACAGTCACGAGCAGGGCAGTACTCACACCGCAGCTCGCCCTATTGGATAGGTAGCGGGTGCTCAGCTACTCACGAATGGTGTGGATAACCACGATGTTCGGGGACGTACGGACCTCATAGGCTGCATAGGCATCTTTTGGTCACGTTACCCATGGAATCCTATGCAATTACTCCCCACTAAGTCGGCTGGCGCCGTCAAGATTCGCCCCATGCGGATGACGGATGTACAAATGGAAACAGAGTTTATTCGTAACTTGTCCCCACTCAGTAAACATTACCGGTTTTTAGGAGGTGTGAAGGAGCTTTCGCCTGCTGAAGTGAGTCGCCTGTGTAATGTGGATGGCAAGCACTCTATGGCCTTCGTGGCCACCGTTGGTGATGAGGGTCACGAGCGGGCGATCGGCGTTAGCCGCTATGCGCCAAATTCCCATTGCGATGTGCGGGAGATCGCCGTAACGGTTGCAGACGAATGGCAGCACAGGGGGATCGGGACGCTCTTGATGAAGCAGCTGATCGAATCCGCTCAAATCAATGGAGTCAAGAAGCTGTACTCTATAGACCTGAATGACAATATCGCCATGCGTACCTTGGCCACAGATTTAGGTATGCGATCTTGCCAGGACCCGAGCGACCCGCGACAAACAATTTACTCCTTAACCTTATGATCCGGCATGCTCTGTCGATCAGTTCATGCAGGCGATTCTCAATCGGTCACGTGGTGCTGAGCTTAGAAAGTGTCGTGTTCCGGTGTGCACTGGCAACTACCGTGACATGAGAGTTACGGATCTCTTGTTCAAGTCCTGAGGTTAGTTCATCAATGACGGCTTGAATGCTGCTGATGGTCGCTTGCGGTTGAAAGCTTAGGGAAATCTCGATAAACACATCGCTACCGGAGCTGCGCGAGCGTACTTTTTCGAGACTTTCATAGGCATCGAAGTGAATTACGAGATGCTGGTTGACGATCATCTGTAAAGGTTCGGCCAACGATTGATCGAGTACATCATGCAAAGAATGACGAATCATTTGCCACGCTTGATTCGTAGCGAATGCACCAATAGTGATCGACATGAGCATGTCAAGAAGTTGTACCCAACTCGCATGGGTCAATAAAGTCACGCCGAGCGTGCCGGCGACACCCACAGCTGTGATGCAAGCGGTCGCATTCATACGGGTCTGCGTGGCCGCAATGGGCGATGGGTTCAGAGCGTATTCGTGCCGGCATCGCCACCATAGCCACCCATCTATCCCCCCAAAAAATACACTCATCACTAAACCGAGCGTAATGCCAAAGCCAGTCGGAACGGTCGGCTCTACCAGGGACTCTATGGCATTAAAAACAATCAGAACGACGCTAAAGGCAGTGAGTAAACCAATGAACAAACTTGCAAGTGTTTCAACCTTGCCAACGCCGTAGTCAAGTAAGTTGCGCTGCCGGCTGCGCTGGATCCGGAAGGTTGCATAGGCCAACACTTCGGCGGTCACGTCAAGTGATGCACTACACAAGTCTGCTATCAAGGTCAGCGAGTTGCTTGTTGCGACAGCAATTGCGCAGCCAACAAGGGCGATCACCGCGACGCTAAGACCCGCGGCGGCAATGCCCTCGCTGGAGTTCTTGTTGGTCACGCGGCACCAGATCCTGTCGTCATCGGTCGGCACGCATAGAACGCGTTGAGGTGAGTTGGCAAAGCGCGTGTCCTGTTGGGTTCTGTGTAGCGCGCCGCTGATGCTCTACGCAGTACAACGGGAATGTGAGAAGCAGCGAAGTCACACGAGCGTCACACACTACTAATGTTAAATACAAGTGGTGAGCTGAGATTTTGGGTGAGTGCGCATTTTAGTGATAAGCGGACCTAGTTCGTGCTGAATTAAGTCATTCAGGGCGTGCCTAACGGGCCTGATGGCTCTATTTTGGTGCGGTGGCGCACACCTTTGGTGCGGTGTTGGTTACCCGAGTCTGTTAACTTAGAAACTTATGAAGCAAGTCGTGAACATGAAGAGCGCGTTTTTTGCCAGCCCTTTGCCGGTGCGCGCAGGGCTACGTTTGCCTTGGCTCGACCGAGTGGTTGTGTGCTACGTGGCCGCGCCGCTGGTAATTTTTCTGTGGGGCTTGTTCCAATGGTGGGCCTCGGTGCCAATGATCGTGTGTGTAGCCTACGGGCTACGCTCGGTTCTCTGGGCTCCACCTGCGCTGCGGTTGCTGCCCAATCAGCTCGAAATGCCGCGCGCATGGCAGTTGACTTTGGCACTGCTTGTCGCTTGTGTATGGGGAGTGCTTGGAGGCACGGCGCATGTCGTGTATGCAAACCCAGACTGGTTAGTGCGTGATGCGCTATTGCATGATCTGGTCGTATCGAGCTGGCCCGTGGGCTATGGTCTAAGCGCCGCAAAGCTCACGATTCTGCGGGCGCCCATTGGATATTTTCTGCCGGCTGCATTGGTCGGCAAGGTGTTCGGTTTAGCCAGTGCTGACTGGGCGATGTTGCTCTGGACCATCATTGGCGTGGCCCTCTTTTTGACCCAGGTTTTGTCACTGCTCCGTCCCAAACTGTGGGTGGGTTGTGCGGGTCTTTTGATCGTTGTTTTGTTCAGCGGGATGGATATCGTCGGGGCCATTTTAAATCGTGGCGCGATGTTTTATGCGCATGCCAACATTACGACACATTTAGAGTGGTGGGCGCTGCGCTTTCAGTATTCATCCATGACGACCCAGCTCTTTTGGGTGCCTAACCATGCTCTGGGTGGTTGGCTGCTCGTTGGTCTCGTGCTGCGATATGAGCGCAGCGCAGCGGTGGATGCCTTGCTTCCAGTGCTCGTGGTAGCAACCCTGCTATGGTCGCCCCTCATGGCTTTAGGGCTGATTCCCTTCCTCGCATGGAAGGTGGGGGCCACAGCGTGGGCAGAGCGCTCTTGGAATTTTATGCATCCGCGGATTTGGCTGGTTGCGCTGCCACTGATGCTCGTGGTTATGGCCTACATCGGGCTCGATCCAGGCGCCATCCCGAAGGGATGGAGCCGAGTTAGTGGTGAGGGGGGCATGCATTACGCGTTGCGACACGCGCAGTTTGTACTCTTAGAGGCGGGATTGATCGCAATCATGCTGCTGGCACTGCGGGTTTCGGCATTTGTCGTGGTTGCGTTTGTCGTGCTCGCTCTATTGCCGGTGGTGTTTTTTGGGCCCGGTAACGACTTGGTCATGCGTGCGTCAATCCCGGCACTGGTTGTGTTGGCAATCGCCTCAGCCCGCACACTGACTGAGGCTGATAGAGCGAAGGGGCTACGGTATCGCGTGGGACTGTGCGTCTTGCTAGCCATCGGTGCAGTGACGCCGATGCATGAGTTTGCCCGCGCGTTCATGTTGCCGGTCTGGCCAAGAAATGCCGAGGCAACCATTGTTGGAACGAATTGCGGTGCGTATCCTGCGCATTATATCGCACGACTAAGCCGTGAGCCGATTGGATGGCTGTTGCGCGAGCCTCAGCCTTTGGCGGCGGGGCCTTTAGTGTGTTCGAACAGAGGACTGGAACTCATGTGGCAGTACAATTGAGATGAAAGCCGTGATACTAGCGGGCGGAGTGGGCTCGCGGCTGTCAGAAGAGACTCAGTCGCGACCGAAGCCTATGGTCGAGATCGGTGGTCGGCCAATGCTTTGGCATATCATGAAGATCTATGCGCATTATGGGATCACTGAGTTTGTAGTGTGCCTTGGTTATAAGGGCTACATGATAAAAGAGTATTTTGCCAATTATGCATTGCACATGTCCGATGTGACTTTCGATCTTGCGCAAGGTGCGCTCGAGGTACATCACAACGCGGTAGAGCCTTGGCGCGTGACGCTGGTCTCAACCGGTGAACACACTCAGACGGGTGGCCGACTGCGGCGTGTGCGCGACTATATCGGGAACGAAGATTTTTGTATGACGTATGGTGATGGTGTTGCCGATGTCAACATCGCTGAGCTCGTTGCATTTCATAAGGCGCAGGGCCGCCTTGCGACGATTACTGCGGTGCAGCCGCCGGGTCGGTTTGGCGCGCTTGAGATGAGCGGCGCACAGGTTATGAGCATAAAAGAGAAGCCGCGCGGTGATGGCGCATGGATCAACGGTGGTTTTTTTGTGTTATCGCCGCGGGCGCTCGACGTGATTGATGGTGATGAGACGCTCTGGGAGACGACGCCGCTTGAGCGGCTTACGGAGGCGCAGGAGCTCTGTGCATATCGGCATACGGGTTTTTGGCAGCCCATGGATACCCTGCGCGATCGGACGTATCTAGAAGAGCTTTGGGCAAGCAATAAGGCGCCATGGAAAAAGTGGGACTAACGCCGTCGTTTTGGGCTGGGCGCCGAGTGCTTGTGACCGGGCATACCGGTTTTAAGGGTTCATGGCTAAGTTTATGGCTGCAGCAGTTGGGTGCTGAGGTGACGGGTCTTTCGTTGCCAGTAGCATCGGCACCTGCGCTGTTTGACCTCGCCGATGTTGGCAGTGGAATGAACAGCGTATATGTCGATGTGCGGGACCCACTCGGCGTTGCACGGGTGCTGCGTGAGACGCGCCCGTCAGTGGTCTTGCACTTGGCGGCTCAGGCGCTGGTCCGCGAAAGCTACCGACAGCCGCTTGATACATTCTCGACCAATATCCTTGGAACTGCCCATGTACTTGAGGCGGTGCATCGCTGCGACGCTGTCCGTGCAGTCGTCGTGGTGACCAGTGACAAATGCTATCGAAACCCAGACTCAGGTCGGGCGTTTATTGAAAGCGATCCGCTGGGCGGGGCTGATCCTTACAGTAGCAGCAAGGCTGCGGCGGAACTGATTACGGAGTCTTATCGCGCGAGCTTTTTGAGCCACAGCGCCGTGGGGGTGTCCACTGCTCGTGCCGGCAATGTCATCGGTGGTGGCGACTGGTCTACCGATCGGCTGATTCCAGATGCGGTACGCGCTTGGGCTGGTGGGCAGCCGCTGACCTTGCGTTACCCTGGTGCCACGAGACCTTGGCAGCACGTTCTTGAGCCCTTGCGCGGGTGCTTAACGCTCAGTGAGGCGCTGGTGTCGGATCCCGGCCGGTTCTCCGGTGCTTGGAACTTCGGACCTGAGGTCGCATCGGAGCGCACCGTGGGTGAAGTGGCGCATGCCGCGGCACAGTGTTGGGGTGCAGGAGCTGCCGTGTTGTCGGGTTCAAGTGCGGGCGAGGTGATGGAAGCGCAAAAGCTACAGCTCGACTCTACTAAGGCTCGTGAGCAGTTGCAGTGGCAGACCCGGTGGTCGTTCAACGACGCCGTTCGGCAGACCATGCGTTGGTACCGTCACTGGCATCAGAGGGAGCCGATGCGCGAGTTCACATGTGCCCAGTTAGCAGCGTATCAGGAGGCTGCATGATGAGTTTGCTATCAGCTGGGACAATCGCGCGGCTCGTCAGCGGCGAGGTGGTGCTCCTACTAGGAGCCGCTGATGCTGAAGGATACGCCCGGGTCGTTCCAGTCAATGAGCAGGTCAAGGATGTCGCGCATGCTCTGTGCTTGCAGCAGACAGATTTTGTTGAAGGACTCACCGCCGGTTGGCTACGTCTCAATCGGCAATCATGGATGGTAATCAGCGGTGCGACGGTCGAGGCGCGGCTGTCGGGCGCCGCCCTCGCGCGTGTGCATCGGTCATTGTGCGTGAGTGAAGCCCGTGACTATGCAGCAGTGGCTTTTGATACACACGCCTTCCTGCCCGGCGTGTCCTCGGTGCCGCCCTCAGGTAAGGTCATCGGTGCGCGGGAACTTGAGTTGCTGGTGGAGGCCTCATTAGATGGCTGGCTGACCAGTGGGCGCTTTAACACGCTGTTTGAACGGCAGTTGGGCCGCTACCTCGGTCGGCGTCACGTACTGACGACCAACTCGGGCTCATCGGCTAACCTGCTTGCGCTGTCAGCGCTTACCTCCTCACTGCTCGGCGAGCGCGCGTTACGCGCTGGAGATGAAATTATTACAGTCGCGGCAGGTTTCCCGACAACCGTGAATCCGGCTTTGCAGCATGGTTTAGTGCCGGTATTTGTGGACGTCTGTTTGCCGACCTACAACATTGACGTGAGGCAGCTGGCTGATGCGTTGTCACCTCGCACACGGGCGATCATGATTGCGCACACCCTCGGCAACCCGTTTGATCTTGACGCGGTAATGGAGTTTGCTGCTCGCAATAATCTATGGGTCGTCGAGGATTGCTGTGATGCGCTTGGCTCTCTGTACAAGGGGCGTAAGGTCGGTACGTTTGGGCATATTGGGACCTTAAGTTTCTATCCAGCACACCACATCACAATGGGGGAGGGTGGCGCGGTCTTTACGGACGATCCGCTCCTCAAGCGTGCTCTGGAATCCATTCGGGATTGGGGTCGTGACTGCTACTGCGCTCCAGGCAAAGACAATACGTGTCGGAAGCGCTTTCAGTGGCAATTGGGCGAATTGCCAATCGGGTACGATCACAAGTACACGTACTCGCATTTGGGATACAACCTCAAAATCACAGATATGCAAGCTGCAGTCGGTGTTGCCCAGTTAGAGCGTCTCGACGGCTTTATCGCCACGCGCCGGCAAAATTTTGAGTATCTACACGCACGCTTGGCTGGTTTGACGGACTATCTGGTATTGCCCCAAGCCACTAGCGGTAGCGTGCCGTCTTGGTTCGGTTTTCCGCTGACGCTGACCGAGGGGTACGGCGGTCAGCGCGAGGTGCTGGTCAAGTATTTGAATCAGGCTCAGATCGGGACGCGGTTGCTGTTTGCAGGCAACTTAACTCGTCAACCGTATTTTAAGGATCGTGCATATCGTGTGAGTGGCTCGCTCGCGGTAACGGATCGAATCATGCACGACACGTTTTGGCTCGGTATTTATCCTGGCATCACTCATGAAATGTTGGATTTTGTGGCAGACAAGGTCACGCAATTTTTTAAGGCTGTCCAGTGAATCAGTCAGTAGCAACTGTTGCCGATCAGCTTGCTGAGTGCTTAGTCGCACATGGCTATCGCCAAGTGTTCGCTGTTACCGGCGGTGGTGCGATGTTTCTGAATCACGCGCTAGCAAGTCACCCACAGCTGACGGTCACCTTTATGCATCACGAGCAAGCCTGTGCTATGGCAGCAGAGGGCTATGCGCGGATCAACGGAGGCCCAGCCGTGGTCAACGTGACATCAGGTCCCGGCGGTTTGAATGCCCTGAATGGCGTGTTCGGAGCGTATACGGATTCCATACCGATGCTGGTGATCTCAGGCCAAGTCAAACGGCAAACCTCGTTGTCCTTTGTGAGCGTGCCGGGGCTACGTCAGTTGGGTGATCAAGAGGCGCGTATCGTGGATATCGTGCAGCCCATCACCAAAGGTGCGTGGGCTGTGGGTTCGGCTGGCGAGCTCGGAGCGTTGCTGCCGGAGGCCGCACAACTTGCAATCCAAGGTCGGCCAGGGCCGGTTTGGCTGGATATTCCCATCGATATACAGTCATCGCGTGAGCCCATCATTTGGAGTCCGTCCTCTGCGGTGGCCACGCAGGCCGTAGCCGATGCGTCGCCGCTGGCCCAAGCGATTGCAGGCCTCGTCGCGCTGCTGAAAAAAGCATCCCGTCCCTTGGTGCTCGCAGGAACGGGAGTACGGTTAGCGAAGGCTGAGCGCTTGTTACTTGACCTAGTGGAAGCCGCGCAAATCCCGTTAGCCACCGCATGGACGCATGATCTGATCGAGTCAAGCCATCCGCTGTTTGCTGGTCGACCCGGGACCATTGGGACCCGTGCCGGCAATATGTGCCTGCAGGCTGCAGATTTGGTGGTGGTTCTCGGCTCCCGGCTCAATATCCGTCAGGTGAGTTACAACTGGGACAGCTTTGCGAGTAATGCACACATTGTGCAGGTTGATATTGATCCTGCGGAGCTATCAAAACCACTGGTGCAGCCAGATACCGCCATTTTGAGTGATGCAGCAAGTTTTCTGAGGGAGTTAACTGCAGCACTTAGGCTCCCCGACAATCAGCTGCCCTCATATGCTGCTTGGATTGCGTGGTGCCAGACGATTCGTCAACGTTATCCGGCATGTGAACCGTCGAATATCAGTGCTGAGGGCATTATTAATCCCTATCACGCGATCATGGCGCTCTTCGCCTGTCTGCCAGACACCGCAATCATCGTTTGCGGGAATGCGTCTGCTTGTATTCTTCCCTTTCAGGTTGGCGAACTGCGCAGTGAGCAACGCCTATTCAGTAACTCCGGATCGGCTTCAATGGGTTATGAGCTTCCGGCCGCCATTGGCGCAGCGATCGCGGCGCTCGCCACGCTGCCAACGGGGCGCAAAGTCATTTGTATCGCCGGTGACGGCAGCCTGCAGATGAATTTACAAGAGATGCAGACGCTAAAGACACTGAATCTTGATATCAGCATCGTCGTGCTCGCCAATAACGGCTACTTATCGATTCGCCAGTCACATCAGAACTTCTTTAAGTCAGTTATTGGTGCTGATGACACGTCGGGTGTTGACTGTCCGGACTATGTGGCGATTGCGCGCGCTTTCGGACTGCGCGCGTGCGCTATTCGTCAGCCGAGCGAGCTATCTGCATTCAGTGGGCTGCTGTCACAGGCTGGGCCACAACTCATCGAAATTCATGTTGATCCGCTGCAGGGATTTTCGCCGAAATTAAAATCGCGCTTGGATGTTAACGGAATGTTTCTGACGCCTGAGCTTGATGACTTGTTTCCATTTTTGCCAGTCGAGGAACTGCAGTCTGTGCGTGAGAGTGCGCGATCGATCGCGTTTGAGGTTCTAAAGTCGTAATGAAGGGTACGACACACACTGACGGCATTTCACTAGCGGCCTTGCGCGACAGCGGGGTACAGATTTTCGGCGCAGGGCAGTTTGCCCGAAGTGTTGCCCGCGTTTTACAGGAGCGCGGTGTACAAGTGCATCGATTTCTTGTGTCCCAAGTTCCGGGTGCAGCCATCGTTGATGGTATCGCCTGCAACGCAGTATCGTCGGTCGCGTTAGATTCTGGACCCACATGGATCGCGGTTCACAATCATCATCCCGCGAGCGATACGGGGGTACTAAGCCACGCGTTGCGTGGCTTGAGTCCAAATGCACAACTTGTCTGGCCGCAGCAGTACTACGCGCTACTTGCAGCTGAGCTGGGCTGGCGTTTTTGGTTGCATCCCATTGCCGACTATGGGGTGATAAGTGATCGGATCGCGAGTGGTCGGGCGTTGCTACATGATGAGGTCAGCCAAAGAACTTTTGATGCGGTTCTTGCCTTTCGCACTGCGCTCACAGATCCCGTTGGGCCGCAGCCAGACGGGGAGGTGACCTATTTGCCAAGATGGTTTCAGCGCCATTTGGCGCTGCCGTTACATTTCGTCGATGCTGGTGCGTACCATGGCGAAACAACGCTGCAGTTTGCCTCTTTAGTGCCGCTTAAGACTGCCTATGCGTTTGAGCCTGACCCAGTGAATCATGAGCAGATGCTGCGCGCGTTCGAAATTTCGAACTTGGACGTGAAGTCCTACCGCGCTGGCGTGGGTGCAGCCTCCGGAAGCGTATGCTTCGCAGGTGGGGCCGGCGAGGCGAGTCACGTCTCAGCAACCGGAGGCACGCGTGTGCCGGTGGTCGCCCTATCGGAGGCGCTCACTGCTGTGCCGATCAACTTTATTAAACTCGACGTTGAAGGGCAGGAAAGACCTGCACTTGAAGGGGCTCGTGACTTGATCGAGGCACAACGACCACTATTGGCCATTGCCGGCTACCACCGGTGGGATGACTTATGGGAAATCCCGCACTTGATTGCGTCATTTGGGCGCGATTACCGGATCAGTTTGGGTGTGCACAAGTATAATACGTTCGATCTAGTTTTTTACGCGCATTAGGATCCAGCATGCCCACAATTTTCGAGAACTTGTTTGTGCTCGAGGTGGCCAATAACCACTGGGGACAGATTGAGCGGGGCCGCAAAATTATCAATGATTTTGCGCAGGTGGTTCGCTTTAATAATGTTCGAGCTGCCATCAAATTGCAGTTCCGTGATGTTGATGCGTTTATCCAGTCCCAGTTCAAGGGTCGCGAGGATATACGCTATATCAATAAAACCGAGGTGACTCGTCTCGATTTCCAGCAGTACGCGACCTTGGTCGAGTCGATCCGCTCGCAGGGCTGTTTGCCAATGGCAACGGCGTTTGATGAAACGTCGGTGGATCTTTGTGAGGAGTTAGACCTGCCAATCATTAAGGTGGCCAGCTCCGATATTAATGATTGGTTTTTGCTCGAGCGTATTGCGAAGACACGCCGGCCTGTGATCGTTTCGACGGGTGGTTCGTCAGTCAAGGATGTTGATGATTTGGTTGCGTTTTTCCACAAACGCTCCATTCCACTTGCGATCAATCATTGCGTTTCGCTGTATCCGTCCGAGGACTCAGAGCTGGAGCTGAATCAGATCGATTATCTGCGCAGTCGCTATCCGAATTTGACGATCGGTTTTTCTACACATGAGTACAAGGACTGGTCGAGTTCCATGTTGATTTCGTACGCAAAAGGCGCACGTTTGTGGGAGCGCCATGTGGACATTGATGCCGATGGTATGGGCGTATCTGCGTATTGCTCTTTGCCTCACCAGATCGATGCGTGGTTCAAAGCTTTTAAAAAAGCCCAGGAGATGTGTGGTGGTAGCGGTGAGATGAAGCGATTGCCGTCGCGGCGTGAGGTGGAGTATTTAGACGCCTTGGTTCGGGGTGTTTATGCAAAACGAGCGCTACCGAAAGGGCATGAGTTCCATCATGCCAGTATGGATCAGGATTTTTATCTAGCCATCCCGTTACAAAAGGGTCAGTTGTCGTGTCGTGAGATTATGGCTGGGCAGGTCACATCGCAGCCGATTGCAGCCGATGCGCCAGTGCGGATTGATGACGTGGAAAGTCCCTACGCGTCAAACCCCGAATTGCGAGACCTAATCTATCGGCGTGGACTGTAGTCCGCGCGCGTGATTCAACTAGTGGCTTTAGCATTGTAGTGAGTAGTGCAGCTCTCAAGCGAGTGAGTATCAGCGGCTTTCTGGCGCAGGACTTTGCTGCGCTAGATGCGCGACTGATGCAGCGCTGTCTGCGCGTTAGTGGTCAGCGAGTATTGTTAACAGGCGCGACAGGTTTTTTTGGTAAGAGCCTGCTGTCGTTATTTGCTTATTTGCACAGTGTTGGCGCGCGCTTTTCGGTGCTGGCTGTCAGTCGCAATCCAGTTGATTTTCTTGCCGCATACCCGGAATTTGCGTCCGTGGAGTGGCTTCAATTTGTTGCAGCTGATCTTGTAAAACAGGCGCCCACAGCAACTCGCTGTGATCTGATGATCCATGCAGCGACCGATACGCATGCAGAGGCCCATCGCGATCCGATGCTGGTATTTCAGAGAATGTGTGCCGCAAGTCAGTACGCGTTGCAGCTTAGCCAAGCAAGCGGAGTTAGGCGTCTGCTGTTGTGCGGGTCCGGAGCACAGTACGGGCCGCGGCCACGCGGTCTTGAGGGCGGCTACTCAGAGGACGAGGGCTTGGCGTGTGATCCCACGCAGGTGGGTAGTGCGTATGCGGAGGCAAAACGCGTGACTGAGCTGCTTGCTGCGCTAATGGCTGCTCGCACGGGCTGCGAGGTCATCAATACGCGCTGCTTTGCTTTTGTAGGCCCGGGCCTTGCTACTGATGGTCATTTTGCGGTAGGTAATTTCATTCGAGGGGCGATCAGTGGGCAACATGTTCAGCTGAACTCGCCGGGGAGTGCGCAGCGTAGCTACCTGTATGGAGCGGACCTCGCGGTGTGGCTGCTCCTATTATTGCTCGAGGCCCCACATGGGAAGGCGTTTAATGTGGGTTCCGATCAGCCAGTATCAATCCTTGAGCTCGCGCATCGAGTCGTGCAGCAGGTCAGTCCTCTGGCTCGCGTAACCGTGGGCGAGGCGAGCGAGAATCAGGAGCGTCTGCGGTATTGGCCAAATATCAACTGCGCGCGGGCGATGGGGCTTGATGTATGGACTCCACTCGATAAAGCTATTCTGCGCACCGCTGATTTTCTGCGTGGATTAGGCACAGGAGAAGTGTAATGCAGCTGATTTCCATCGTGACGCCATGCTTCAACGAGCAGGATAATATAATCGAGCTGTATCAGCGCATCGCAAAGATACGTTCTGCCTGGCCACAGTACCGCTTCGAGCATATTTTTATTGATAACGCGTCTACCGATGCCACAGTTGAGCATGTGCGGGGATTGATAACCCATGATCAGGCTGTGCGCTTGATCATCAATGCGCGTAATTTTGGTCATATTCGCTCGCCCTACCATGCGCTACTGCAGGCGCGTGGAGACGCGGTCGTGTGTATGGCGTCTGACTTACAGGATCCACCCGAGCTGATCACGGATTTTATCCGCCACTGGGAGCGTGGCGCCCGCGTGGTCGCGGGTATTAAAAAAACCAGTGCCAACAAGGGGCTTTCATGGGCGCTACGCTCAATGTATTACCGGTTCGCGCGCAAGGTGGCAGATGTTGACCTGCTCGAGCATTTTACGGGGTTTGGACTGTATGACCGGTCGGTAGTTGATATATTGCGTAAGCTGAACGATCCGTACCCTTATTTTCGCGGGATCATTGCTGAGATCGGATTTGAGGTGACGCGGGTACCCTATAGCCAACCGGCGCGCGCGCATGGAGTTACAAAGAATAATTTTTATACGCTATTTGATATTGCGATTCTGGGCATCACGAGTCACTCGAAGTTGCCGATACGCTTGGCAACTATGGTCGGGTTTACTCTGGCGCTGCTAAGTTTGTTGATATCGATAGGCTACCTCGTCCTAAAAGTGCTGTATTGGGATAGCTTTCAGCTTGGAACCGCGCCATTGCTGATCGGTATCTTTTTCTTCGCCTCAGTCCAGTTATTTTTTATCGGCTTAATCGGTGAGTATGTGGCTGCGATTCATACGAGAGTGCTTAATCGTCCGCTCGTGACCGAGCTTGAGCGCGTCAATTTCGAACCGCCATCTGGTCATGATTAATCAAGTGGCAGCGCAACGTCATGCGCCGACCAGTGGCGGCGCATTGCCAATGCTGAGGGGCTGAGGCAGGATGAGCAATGCTATATCTACAGCCTGTGCGAGGTTGTGGAAGAATAGTGAGCGTGTTCGCTTTGTTGTCGTTGGCATTTGGAATACTGCGTTCGGTTATGGGGCGTATGCGTTACTGCTGCATTTGATGGAGCCGCGCATCCACTATCTGGTGCTGTTGTGTATCGCGCACTTCTTGGCGGTGACGAACGCATTTTGCTGGCATAGGGCACTGACATTTCAGTCGAGCAACCGCTGGCCCTTAGAATTTCTGCGGTTCAACGTGAGTTATCTCGGAAGTTTGGGCGTTTCCGTGATCTTTTTACCGCTTCTAGTGACGCACCTGCAGGTCACTCCATTGATCGGTGGTGCGTTGGTGATGATTCTTAGTGTGACGTTAAGCTACATATTGCATAAGCGCTTTTCTTTCAGGCGCGGCTAGTGGCGTGGTTGGTATCATGCAGGGAGGCTGGCCCATGTCAGTGCGGACCGAATCGGTACCGGTCTAATCAGAACCGGTCTAATCAGAACCGGTCAAAGTAGGCGCGGGCGGCACGCGCGCAAAACGGCGCGAGTGCTGCATGATAGGTGTCTTGCAGTGCTGTAATCGCTTGCTCCGACGTGTTGCCGCGGCTGAGGTAGTAGGCAAAAAGCGCCTGTTGGCTTGCCTGAAATTCTTTTTGCAGTGACATAAATGTGCCGCTAGGAGTGGCGCTTAAGTCCAAACTCGCGATCAGTGTCGGTTGGACACCCGAGGCGTTCCAGTGCGCGAGCAGCGCGCCTGTATTGAGCGTGTAAAATACCGAAGGATCTAGATGACCGCCGCACAGTAATAGGGGTGTCGTTGGTATCCAGTCACCGCCGCGCAGATCATTGAGGTAGAGGGCGTGCCGCAAAGGATGCGTCGGCGCCTTGGCTGCGAGGGGCGAGCCGGGCGACGGTGTGCCGTTGCCAATGGCGCCGTCAGGATTTAAGGCGACATCCGTTGCATAGTCCGCACGGTAGGTATTATTGATTAGCGCATTGGTGCCAAAACCTGCCGCAAAAGTTGGGTTGTCCGGCACGGCAAGGGCGGCGGTCACTTGTGCTGCCAGCAGCGGTTGATTGGCCAAAGTGACCACGGGTGGGGTGCTGTCAAACAGAGCATGCTCAGGCAATGTACCGCTTGCGTACAAATTGGTGATCGGAGTTACGCTCGGTAGCAGCGTGTCAATGCCGGTAGCGTACAGAGTGTTGTAAATATCACTTGTTGCACCATAGATAGTGCCGTAGGCATGCTGATAGCTCGTCGTTAGCAGCGGTAGCAAAACGGTGGCGCCGTTATTGACTGAGCCGAAAAATACGGCATCTGCAAACGCTTCTAGTGCGTAGGGACCTGACATTGGAGCGGCAGCCGTGATGGGGCTTTTGGCCAACTCAAGCGCACGCACCGTGGCGAGCGCGACGTAGCCTCCTTGTGAATAGCCCGTGACGAACAGTTTGCCGTTGTCACTAATGACAGAGTTAAGTGACCCTGAGAGCGCCGTGCGGGCAGCTTTGAGGATGTCGGCCATCTCACCGCTTTGCTGCGTTGCGTTTAAGTACGGATGATAGCCAAGGGTCGAGATGTCATAGCCGGCGTAGTTCGGTGCGACAACGATATAGCCTTGACTTGCGAAGATCGCGGCTATTAAGTCGCCCTCGGCATTATTCCTATTCGTCAGGTCGGCAATATTGGCAGTTTTATCGCGTTGTGTGCCGTGGGCGTAGAGCACGATTGGGCGTGAGCCAGCGCAACTCTTGCTAGTCCCAGTGGGCACCATCATCGCGCCGGATGACTCGGTCGTTTCGTTCGCCCCGCCGCGCGTCCAAAAGCGCAGTTCGTAAAAATCAACGCCGCAGAGCGGGTTGCCGATTGCGCCGAGCAATTCCGCGCCGCTTGGGTGAGTCGACAGCTCCGTGGTTAAGCCCGCGGTCGTCAACGATGCGATGCGTGGCGGTGGGCTGACTGCCAGTGTTCCGGGCGTGGTCACGGCGACTGGGGGCGGGGCTGTGTGGTCGTTTTGTTTGCTACCTGCGGCCCCACCGCAGCCGGCCACAGCGCATAGCGTAAGACTCATTGCGAAGCGGATGAGGGTGCAAGCTTGGCGCATGCTAGATTTCCTCGCGGTACGTGTTTTGGAAGTGTCGGACCGACTGTGCGGATGTGTCAACGCCACGCCCTCTGTTCCAGTGTAGCCGCTTGGTCTGCGCCCGGGGTAGGGCTGCGAGTCTGCGACCTCTGCGTTGACCGCAATCTCGCATGGGCTCAGACTGTCGGTCGCGTGCAGGAGTCTGTGGCGGCTATGCCATGGGTGAAACGGGAAGCCGGTGTCTCACGGGAGACACGAAGCCGGCGCTGCCCCCGCAACGGTAGGTGAGATAGACCGGAGCTTAATGCCACTGCGCAACAGCGTGGGAAGGCGTTCTGGTTGGGCGCAGGCTCACTCACGAGCCCGTATACCGACCTGTCACGTGACGACGCGTGGCGCGGTGGGCGACGGTGCGGATGTGTCCGGTTGCCCGGACAAGCCGCCTTGTCCAACGCCCCCGATGTCTGATGTCTGTGGTCACGGCACGGTGGGTGCATGGGAGACTTGGTGGTAGGGCAATCGCTGTGGGAGACCCGCGCCGTTTCGCGTGGGATCAGTTGTCGGTGTTGGATGCTTTGGCGGCAGTGCGCGGTTGCGGCCATGATCCTCGGCCTCTCGGGCCCGCTCATCGTCGCGCGCGCGCGCGCGGACGAAGCGCGCCTGACCGTGCGCGACGATGCAGGTCGCGTGGTGCAATTGGCACGTCCCGCCACACGCGTCATTACCATGCTGCCATCCTTGACCGAAATTGTCTGTGCGCTGGATCTGTGCGATCGACTAGTGGCGACCGACCGGTACTCGAACTTTCCGGCCGTGGTGACCCATTTGCCGAAAACAGGCGGAATCGATGACGCCTCGATCGAGTTGATTGTACGAATGAAGCCAGATGTGGTTGTGCTGAATCGTTCGCAGCGTATCGAGCAGCGTCTTACTAGTCTTGGTGTTGCATCGGTTGCTCTTAAGACCGATGATTTTGCCGACATCGCGCGCAGCATTACGGTGATTGGTACTTTGCTCGGCGTGCCTGAGCGCGCGAGTATGCTCAATGCCAAGATCAACGCGGATGTTGCGATGATTGCCACGCAGGCGAGACGTGCGCGCGCGCATCGCCAGCCCAGCGTGTATTTCGAGGTCGATCAAGCACCGTACGCGGCCGGTCCTGAATCATTTATTGGACAAATGTTAACGCAGTTGGGCTTGGTCAACATTGCGCCAGCCGGTTACGGGGCTTTTCCTAAGCTGAATCCTGAGTATGTAGTTAGGATGAATCCCGACATCATCTTTGTGTCGGCAACCGAAGCTCAGGAATTAGCGCATCGCCCTGGTTGGGCAGCCATTCGTGCGGTTCGTGAACACCGTATTTGCTCATTCCCACGGCAGCTCGGGGATCCGGTCATGCGCGCTGGGCCGCGAATTGCGACGGGGATGCAAATGATTGATGCCTGTGTACAGAAGGTTCTGCCGTGAGCGCGCCGCCGATCGCGTTCATCACGAAAGCAACGACGATGCGTTTTGGGCGCTGGCTGCTTGTGGGCGGTGCGATCTGCATTATATTGCTGTTGATCGGACTTCTTATCGGTACCACGGGGATTGTGCGCTCACTGACCGAGTTGCGCCATCCTGACAGCGAAGCGCTGGTTGTCTTTTGGCAGATTCGATTGCCGCGCTCGCTCGGGGCATGGTGTGCAGGTGCACTGTTAGGACTGGCGGGCTGTATCGCGCAGGGCGTTTTTCGTAATCCCTTAGCCGAGCCCTATCTTTTAGGGACAGCATCTGGTGCCGCACTGGGTGTCGCGTTGTGTCTTTTAAGTTTGGACGGCGTGGCGTTTGGCATTGCGTGGCTGGGCGCTCTAGGCGTGACTGGTGCCGCCTGTGTCGGTGCTGCAGGCGCGATTGCCCTGACGTTGGCGCTGTCACGTGGCGTAGTGCAGACGGCGAGCTTGCTGCTTGCCGGTGTCGTGGTGGCATTTTTGTTAAGTGCAATCACGTCACTTTTGTTGCTTACCAAGCCCGATATCTGGTTGTCGATGCAATCGTTTCTACTGGGCAGTACAGCGCTTATTGGTTGGTTTGCTGTGCTGTTGTTGTTTGCGGTACTTTGCGTGGCCTTAGTGGTGGCTATCGCCTTGGCCAAGGGTCTTGATGCGTTAACGCTGGGCGAGGACACAGCCCAGTCATTGGGCTTGTCACTGCCTATGCTGCGATTAGCATTTTTAGGGTTAGTCGCCGTGACGACGGCCACCGTAGTTGGCCAGTGTGGTGTCATCGGCTTTGTAGGGCTTGTGGCACCCCACTTGGTACGCCAGTTGTTTGAGCTGGATCATCGCCGCTTGTTGTTGGGGTCGGCTTTAAGCGGAGGCATGTTGCTGCAGGCCGCGGACCTCCTGAGTCGCTGGCTGTTGCAACCTGCTGAGCTACCGGTGGGTGCCGTAACCGCCTGCTTGGGTGGCTCCTACCTGATCGTGCTGCTGTGGCGACGTAACCGTGATAACTAAGCTTTCATCGACACATGCGTTGAGCTGTACGAGCCTGTCATTGGGCTACGGGCAGCGTTTGGTGCTTCGGGATGTGTCGATCGGAGTACAGCGCGGTACATGGACGGCAGTGGTGGGTCCAAACGGCGCCGGCAAATCGACGTTGCTACGTGCACTTGCAGGGCTGACGGTGCCGCAAGCCGGTGAGGTGCAACTCGAGGATCAGCCATTGCAACACTGGTCGCGGCGGGCGCGCGGACAGCGGCTCGCGTGGTTGGCACAAGCGGTGCCAGCCAGCGAACTCACGGCATACACGGTGGTCGCTCTCGGTAGGCTTGCGCATGGTCATTGGTTTTCGCAGGAGACCTCCCGCGACCGAGCCATTATTGAGCGCGTGATGCGCGCGACAGGCTCCCTGGACTATGCGGATCGTCGTTTGTCAACGTTGTCGGGTGGCGAGCGGCAGCGTGTGCACCTGGCGCGCATGCTGGCCGTGGAGGCTGGCGTACTCGTGCTGGATGAACCGACCACCCACCTAGATCCCCCGCATCAGGAGGATATCGTGCGGCTGCTGCGCTCCCAAGCACATGGCTGCGGTGTCACGGTGTTGAGCGCTATTCATGATCTATCACTGGCGCTTGCTGCCGACCAACTCATTGTTTTGGGTGCCGCTGGGCTGATTGGGCAGGGCACCGTTGCTGAGATTTTAGAGCGGGACTGGCTGTCGATCGCTTTTGGTGAAGCGGTGTCCGTAGTTCAGGTGGATGGACAATATGTGTGGCGACCGCGCTTGGGCGAGTCAGGGACCTGATGCCGATGAATCAGTCGTCTCTCCGAGCCGACAACGCGTAACGGCAGTGTCAGCGGCGTCTGCGTCGCAGACTTATCGCTGCTGGCTTAAAAGGGTAGTATCGGTTATCAACAAGCCGTTCTATGTGCGACAAGGTCCGTGGGTTACTTTAAGGAGTACAGCGATGTCTGAAGCAAATGGTTCAAGTGACAATGTGAATCGGCGTGATTTTGTACAGGCTGCCGTTGCCGGCGCGCTCCTTGCTGCAGCGCCGAGTGCGCTACTCGCTGCGGGTAACGGACGCAATGCTGATAAAAAAGCAGTACTGGCACTTGTGCCGCGCATGCATGCTGAGAACCTCAAGCGATTACAGGACTGGATTGCGCTGCCGTCGATCGCAGCTGAGAACCGCAACTACCCGCAGGGCGCAGAGCACATGGCGACACTTGCGCGTGATGCAGGTTTTACTGACGTCAAGTTGGTACCAACCAGTGGCAAGCCTGGCGTCTTTGGGCGACTCGATGTGGGTGCAAAAACGACTCTCGCCGTGTATTTCATGTACGACGTGAAACAATTCGTGGCCGAGGAATGGAGTTCACCGCCGCTCGAAGGTAAGTTAGTGCAGAAAGATGGCTTAGGTATGGTGTGCATGGGTCGCGGTGCTGTGAATCAAAAAGGCCCACAGAATTCTTTTTTAAGCGCGTTAATAGCCTTTAAGGCGGCAGGCAAAAAACCGCCTGTGAATTTGGTTTTGGTCTGCGAGGGTGAGGAAGAAGTAGCCTCGCCGCATTTTGGTGAGGTCGTACATAACGCCGAGGTCTTTGCCGCCCTCAAGACGTGCGTGGGTGTGTTTATGCCGGAGGCTGCCCAAGATGTGGATGGCGGTGTACAAATTACGCTCGGTGCCAAAGGCGTTGTGGAGCTTGAGTTGGTGTCATCGGGTGAAGCTTGGGGGCGCGGGCCGGCCAAAGATGTGCACTCGAGTTTAGAGGCACAAGTCGACTCGCCAAGTTGGCATCTAGTCCAAGCGCTGAACACGCTCGTTGCTGCCGATGGCCACACACCCGCCGTTGAGGGATTTTTTGAGCATGCAAAGCCACTGTCGGTCGAACAGCGCCAAATGATTGCGGCTTACGCGTCAAAAACATCTGAGGAGATGGTTAAGACGCAGTACGGCGTAAAGCGCTGGGCACACGATGCCAGCTGGCTGGATTCACTGGAACGGTTGGAGTCCCAGCCCACGATCAACATTGAAGGTCTGGTTGGCGGTTACACGGGTCCCGGCGGCAAGACGGTGTTGCCGCACCGCGCTGTCGCAAAAATTGATATGCGTTTGGTGCCGGACATGACCGCGACCGATACGCTTGCCAAACTGAAAGCGCACTTAGCCAAGCATGGCTTTGGTGATATTGAGGTCAATATGAGTGGTGGCTATGATCCGAATCAGACGGACCCTAAAAGCCAACTAATTCAGACTCAGGTGGCCACATACCGTGCACTTGGCGTGGAAACGACGCTGTGGCCGAGATCAGCCGGATCTTGGCCTGGGTACGTGTTTACCAATGCGCCTTTAAGTTTGCCCGCAGGTCATTTTGGTCTTGGCCATGGGACGGGCGCGCATGCGCCGAATGAGTATTACCTGATTGAGTCGGTCAATCCAAAGGTGCAGGGACTCGATGGCGCCGTCGCGTCCTTTGTTGAATACCTGTATGCACTTGGTTGAGGAGATGGCACGTCGTGGGCGATCGCGGTGAGGCCGTGGAGTTTGACGTTTCTGATTGGTTTGCTGTCGAGGGCAACGCCAATGGTCAGTGGGCCTGAGCCTCTGGAATGGTGCTGTGCGGTGGGCGGGATGAGGCGATGAGCAGTCCAGAGGAGCGCCGATTCGCAGCTCACGACCTTTTTTTGGATCTCGATGGAACTCTCGTCGATTCCTCAGCGGGCATTTTGGACACCTTGGCGCGCGTGATGAAAGCGCAGGACGTTACGCCGCGGCGAGCGGTCACGCGCGCGCAGATCGGTCCACCACTGCGCGGCTTAGTGCAATATGCTCTTGGCGAGGCGCCAGACAGTGCCATGCTCGCGAGTTTGGAGAGTGCCTTTCGGGAAGTCTACGATCGCGAGGGGTATTTGCAAACTCAGGCGTATTTTGGTGCGACGGATGCACTGGTAGCGCTGCACGGGTCGGGGGTGGCACTACATATTGTGACGAATAAGCGCCTCGCACCAACCGAATTGATTCTAAAAATGCTCGGTTGGACGACTTTTTTTAGCTCCATTCGCACGCTCGATTCCACCGCCGGTGCGGCGACGAAAGCCGATGTGCTGCGTGAGTTATTGACGAGTGTACCCAGCCGCGTGCCGCCAGAGCTGTCGGTGCGCTGGTTTGTGGGGGACACTGCAGACGATTGGTCAGCGGCTCAAGCGAATAAAATCGAGTTTGCGTGGGCGAGTTGGGGTTATGGGCTTAAAGACACGCTTCCCGTTGCCGCAGTTCATATTTTAGGCTCGCCCAAGGACTTATTGCGGTTTATGCGCTAACCAGTCGCGTTTTGATCTGTTTCACTGGTGGATGTGGGATGCGTCGACGGACCTTTGGCGCTAAATTAGTGTGGATTCGAGGACTTTAGGATTCTTATGTATAACTATCGTGCCCCCCGACGTGAATTACAGTTTGTGCTCCACGAAGTGCTCCAAGCGGCTCAGGTGCTAGCGACACTTGGTCGCCCGGATATCAATCAAGAACTCATCGATGAGATTATGGAGGAAGGGGCGCGCTTCAGCGAAGGTGTGCTCTCACCGCTCAATACCACTGGCGACTGGCAGCCACCGACGATTAGTGACGGATTTGTCACAACCTCCGCCGGCTTTAAAGAAGCCTATCGGCTGTTTCGGGAAGCCGGTTGGACGGGTATGTCGGCGGACACTGCGATTGGTGGCCAAGGTCTGCCGGCCTTAGCGCATATTCCTGTGGGCGAGATGCTTTGTAGTTCAGCAATGGCTTGGCGTATGGCGAGTGGCTTATCGGAAGGCGCGATCGCGGCGCTGACGCGACACGCAAGTGAAGATTTAAAGGCACGGTACCTGCCAAAACTCGTGTCGGGCGAGTGGACGGGTACTATGTGCTTGACCGAGCCGCAGGCCGGCACCGATCTTGCCATCTTGCGTACGCGCGCTGAGGCGGTTGCTGATGGTAGTTATAAGATCAGCGGCACCAAAATTTATATTAGCTGGGGCGAGCACGATCTGACTGACAACATTGTCCACTTGGTACTCGCACGCTTGCCAGACGCTCAAGCCGGCACCAAGGGAATTAGTCTGTTTCTCGTCCCCAAACGCATTGAAGGTCATGCCAATGGCGTGAAATGCCTGTCGATCGAGCACAAGATGGGCATCCATGGCTCGCCTACCTGCGTACTGTCTTTTGATAACGCGCAGGGATGGTTGGTCGGCAAGGAAGGTGGCGGGCTTGCCTGTATGTTTTTGATGATGAACCACGCGCGTTTAGGCGTGGGTCTACAGGGTCTCGGTATTAGTGAGCGCGCTTTGCAAGCTTCCTGTGCGTACGCCTTTGAGCGTTTGCAGGGGCGCTCGGTGCGAGGGCCGCAAGCGCCTGATAAAAATGCAGATCCCATCGCGGTGCACGCGGACGTGCGCCGCATGCTGCTAACGCAAAAAGCCTTGACTGAGGGCGAGCGCTTGCTCGCGTACTACACGTACATGCTGGAGGATACCGAGCAGTTGGCATCCTCCGCTGCCGAACGCGAGCGGGCGGGGCTATTGGTCGCTTTGTTAGTGCCGATTGTGAAGGCGCGCCTGACAGAGTCTGCTGTTGAGTGCGCGAGTCTTGCGATCCAGGTACACGGTGGCGCGGGATTTATCCGTGACACTGGGGTTGAACAGTATCTACGTGACAGCAAAATCACCTGCATTTATGAGGGCACTAACGGTATTCAGGCCCTTGATCTACTCGGACGCAAGGTGCTTGCTAATGGCGGCGCGAGTCTTGCGCTCATCAATGCCGAGATTGGTGCGACGCTTGCAGCTGAGATGCCACCCTCGTTGCAAGGTTGGGCGACGCAGCTAAAAACCGCGTTGCATGAGTGGGCGGAGTTAACGCGGATGGTGGCGGCGCGGGTCGCCAAAGACCCGGATGAGCTTGGTGCTGTGGCAGTTGATTATTTGCACTATGCGGGATACGTGCTTACGGCATGGTGCTGGCTGAAAGCCGCGAGGGTTGCGACGACAAAGCTCGATTCGACGACGGCAGAGGTGGCGTTTTATGAGGGTAAGCTCATGGCCGCACAATTTTATTTTGAGAGGATTTTGCCGCGCACCCTGAGCCATGCTGCGGCAGTGCGCGCGGGAGTGGGATGCGTGCCCATGCTGCGTCTGGAGCAGTTATGCTAGCGCGTGGATTGAGGAACTCGCTTGGGCTTGCAACTCGCGGCAGTGAGTATGATGATCGGACCGGATAATGGGCGCTTTTTGGGCAACAAAGGTCAAGTTGACGGGGGATTCCATGACTCAGGGTATACGCATTCAAGGGCTGATGGCATCGCTTTGGTTAGCGCTGAGCGGGGTCGCTATGGCAACGCCGGGTCAGACGCCGGCTGCGGGTGACGTGCACGGACTGGCGGATGAGAGTTGCGATGCAAAGTGCGACGATCAGTCGGATAAATGTATGAAAGAGGCGGGTGATGACCCGTCTAAAAAGCAGCAATGTGATGCAAAGTATGAGGAATGCTTGCGCTCCTGCGGCTAAGTCTCGGCCATGGGCTGGGTACGCTGGCACGGCGTCGGCAGTCCGTGCTGTGCGCCACGCAGGAGCGGAATCGGCACTGTGCGGGGCCTGCTGGGAAGTTTGCAGTTGCAGTCCTACCTCAATTCTGTATAGTTCGGGTGCTTCGCAGTGGCGAAAGTGTCAGATCTTGTTGATCTGATTAAGAATTTTCGAGGCATGATGGTCAATGAGTGAACGCGACGAAGAGCACTTCGAATTGGATGAGGAATTCCTCGCCGATGCCGAAGCCGAGGAGCCGGATTACGATCGGCTAATCGAGCGCGTCGACCGTAAAAAGGTCCAGCCGGGCAAAAAGGGTAAGGCAGCCTGGAGCAAGCTCGAGGACGTGCTCGCCGAGCGACGACTAAAAAAAGCCCTGCAAGATTTTGAGGATGACCTCTAAGCGGCATTCAGATCCTGCGGACCTTGCAGAACAGACGCGCTCTAGGCGCTTAACACACTTCGGACCATTCGCGCCCTACTGGCGTGGTGCTTTAATCACATGACTAGCAGCGCTGATTCTAAGTTTGTGGTTCTGAAGTTTGGTGGGACGAGCGTTTCAACTGCTGAGAACTGGCGGCACATCCTTGATGTGATCTACGCGCGCCTCGCCGAGGGGCTAAGACCCGTCATCATCCATTCGGCTCTTTCGGGTGTAACCGATTTACTCGCGGCTTTGCTCGCCGCGACTGAGCCCGCGGTTGCGCGAGACGTGCTTGCAAGACTACGCGCGGTACATGCTCAACTAGCCGAGGCGCTGCGGGTTGAGTTACCGCTGCCGGTGCTGCAGCAGCTCGACTCCTTGGAGGCGCTCGTTGTCGGTCAGCGGTTGGGCGCGGGCGCGGATGATGCGGTACGCGCTGAAGTGATGGCCTATGGTGAGCTCATGGCGACCCAACTCGGTGCACACTGGCTTCAAAGTCAGTCGGTACTGGTGTCGTGGGTGGATGCGCGCACTGCGCTCACGGCAGAGCGTCGAGACCTTGAAACAGACACCGCCGCAGTATTATCCGCGACATGTGCTTACGCTCCAGATGCGCAGTTGCAAACGGACTTTGCCGCGCTCGCCCCGGTCATTGTGAGCCAAGGGTTTATCGCAAAAGACAGTGCTGGGCGCACTGTGCTATTGGGTCGCGGTGGGTCAGATACGTCGGGCGCCTATTTTGCGGCGAAGTTGCAGGCGTGTCGCTTGGAGATTTGGACCGACGTGCCGGGCATGTTTAGTGCCAACCCCCGGGCTGTAGCGGATGCTCGTCTGTTGCAACACTTGCACTATGACGAAGCACAAGAAATTGCCTCCAGTGGTGCGAAAGTATTGCATCCGCGCTGTATTTTACCTGTTAAGCAATACGGTATCCCACTGCATGTATATGCCACGCAGCGACCGGATCTGCCGGGCACTCAAATCAGTGCGCAGCCCCTCGGTGGTCATGCAGCGCAAGTAAAAGCGATAGCCATTAAAAAGGGCGTGACACTGGTGTCCATGGAAAGTCCCGGCATGTGGCATGAGGTGGGCTTCTTGGCGGATGTGTTTCAGGCCTTCAAGCAGTTAGGGCTTTCGGTCGATCTTGTGTCGACCTCCGAGACCAACGTGACTGTGTCGCTTGATCCTGCGGTCAATGTGCTAAGTGCTGCATCTTTAGCGGCGCTCAAGCAGGCGTTGTCGAGTCTGTGTCGCACAGAAATTATTGGGCCATGCGCCGCTGTGTCTTTGGTCGGTCGCAACATTCGCGGTATTTTGCACACCTTTGGTGCTGCACTGTCGCTGTTTGAGACGGAACATGTTTATCTGGTCAGTCAAGCGGCCAATGATCTTAACTTCACCTTCGTCATTGATGAAGAGGAGGGGGATCGACTGGTTGGGCAGTTGCATGATTTGCTGATCCGCCGCAATCGCGACGATCGAGTGCTTGGGCCAACATGGGCAGAGATTCATTTGATCAAACCCGCATCGCGTCTACCGCCGTGGTGGGAAGTGCGTCGTATGGATCTATTGGCGCTATTTTCTGAGCGTGACGCGGCCTATGTGTACGATAAGAAAACAGTGTGCTCGCAGGCGAGAAAGCTAGTTAACTTAAGTTCGGTCAGTCATGTCCATTTTGCGATGAAAGCAAATCCAAACCCGGATGTACTTCGCACGCTTAGCGCTGAAGGGTTGGGATTTGACTGCGTTTCGCGCGGCGAAGTTGAGCATTTGCTGGCGACGGTGCCGATGATTAATCGCGATCAAATTATGTATACGCCCAACTTCGCGCCGCAGGCAGAATATGTGTGGGCATTGGGTATTGGTGTGCAAGTCACCATTGATAATCTGTACTGCCTCAAACAATGGCCGGAAATTTTTGCAGGAAAAGATGTGTTTGTGCGTATCGATACTGGCCGCGGCTATGGTCACCACGCGCACGTACGCACTGCAGGCACCTATACGAAGTTCGGTGTTCCCATGGCGGAAATCGATGAGGTGCACCGTGCTGCCGCGAGCGCGGGCGCGCGGGTCAAGGGTCTACACGCGCATACAGGCAGTGGAAATTTCGATGTGAAGTGCTGGCTTGAAGTGGCGCAAGCATTGGCTGAGGTGGCGACGCGTTTCCCGGACGTGCGGGTGCTTGATTTAGGTGGTGGACTTGGTGTTCCTGACACGCTCGACAAAGAGCATCTCGACCTCGAGGAACTAGACGCTGTGCTCGGTGCATTTCGGGGAGCGCACCCGAAATTTGAGCTGTGGCTGGAGCCGGGGCGCTTTTTGGTTGCCACTGCGGGCGTATTGCTTGCGCGTGTCACGCAGCTGAAAGGCAAGGGCGAGATGCGCTATGTCGGCGTTGCAACCGGTATGAACTCATTAATTCGGCCTGCTTTGTATGGCGCCCATCACGACATTGTAAATCTGTCGCGTTTCGGGGAGCCGGCGACGGGCACCTATACGGTAGTGGGGCCAATTTGTGAATCGGCCGATGTGCTCGGATCCGGGCGGGAACTACCCGATACGTATGAGGGCGATGTGCTGCTCATCGCAACTGCGGGTGCTTATGGCCGTTCCATGAGCTCCCACTATAATTTGCGTGAGCCTGCGCAAGAACTGTTCTTGGTTTGATATTCAGTGCTTTCATACGCTGTGTCTTGCGATCGTGACTGAGGTGTCTTAATGCGGGTTGGAATTATTGGTTGGCGCGGGATGGTCGGGTCCGTGCTTCTGGAGCGGATGCAGGCCGAAGGCGACTTTGCGCTGATTCAGCCAACATTTTTTAGCACCACTCAGGCGGGTTTCCCTGCGCCCATCAGCGCGCAGGGGCAGGCATTGGTGTGCGATGCCAATGATATGGCAGCACTCTTGGCAATGGATGCGATCCTTACATGTCAAGGGGGGGGCTATACCGAGCGCATGCACCCAGTGCTGCGTGCTGCCGGATGGGGTGGCTATTGGATTGACGCGGCATCAACTTTGCGTATGCGCTCCGATGCCGTGATTGTCTTGGATCCTGTTAATCGTGATGTCATCGATGCAGCATTGAGTCGTGGGCAGCGTGATTTTATCGGCGGAAACTGTACCGTGTCGCTGCTGCTGCTGGCGCTGGCAGGATTGTTAAAAGAGGATCTGATCGAATGGATTAGTTCGATGACCTATCAGGCAGCTTCGGGTGCGGGCGCTGCGAATATGCGCGAGCTTGTTGCGCAGATGGCGTACTTAGGAGTCGAGTCTGCAAGCTCCGCGGATGTTGTCGATGGTGGTGCCTCTATCCTCGGGTTTGATCGAGCGGTTGCGATGCGCTTGCGTGATAATAAAATTCCTGTTGCGGAGTTTGGTCAGGCGCTGGCAGGTAATTTAATTCCATGGATCGACAGTGATTTAGGTACAGGCCAGAGCCGCGAAGAATGGAAGTCTGGTGCGGAAGCGAATAAAATTTTGGATCGCGCAGAGCGACCAATTGCGATTGATGGCGTGTGTGTGCGTGTCGGAGTGATGCGTTGCCACAGCCAGGCGCTGACAATTAAATTACGGCGTCCCATGGATGCAACTGCAGTTGAAGATGCTCTGCGTGATGCCAATCAATGGGTACGCGTGATCACAAACACGCGAGAGCAGAGCATTCGCGCACTGACGCCGCTCGCCGTTAGCGGCACGATGGATATACCGATCGGGCGTATCCGCAATCTGCCGATGGGGCCTGAGTACATCAGCGCCTTTACGGTTGGGGATCAGCTGTTGTGGGGCGCCGCAGAGCCGCTGCGCCGCATGCTGCGCCTCATCGTAACGGGCACGCCTTAATCAGGGAGCTTACAGTCGCACTGAGATCGTCTGCGCATTTGCAGCGTCGGCGTGCATTCTTGACGGGTTAACGCGCAAGTCATTACACTACGTAGGTCATCTAGACCGGCTGAGGGACTGGCCCTTTGAAGCCGGGGCAACCTGCGCTTTGCGTTACGGTGCCAACTCCTGCGGCCCCGCATAGCGGGTTCGGTAGATGATCGCGTGCCATGCGCTTTGCATGGGCGGCGTCCGCCATCTTGGCGGTTCAGGAGGCGGCGTTGGTGCGGTCCTGAGTAGGTGAGTGTGTGACTTCAAGCGTGACTATGATGGCGGCAGGCTTGCCGGCCGAGCAGGGCATCCTCAGTGTGCCTGCGTTTCCCTTGACATTGTCAGATCGCGCGCTTGATGTGCAGTTTGCTTGGGCGTCCACAGGTAAGACTGATGGACCCGTGGTGCTTGCCATTGGCGGTATCTCTGCACACCGATGTGTCAGTGGTAGTGACGGCGGCTGGTGGCCCAATCTGGTCGGCTCTGGACGCGCGCTCAATACCGACCGGTTTCGGGTGATCGGGATTGATTATCTGGGCGGTAGCGCCCGCTCGACCGGGCCTGCCCGGGGCGACGTTGAGTTTCCAACCGTTAGCACGTTTGACCAGGTGGAACTCATCGTGCGCCTATTGGACCATCTGGGTATCGAGGCTTTGCATGCGATCGTAGGAGCCTCCTACGGCGGCATGGTGGCGCTGGCCTTTGGCGAGCGCTATCCACAGCGAGTCGAGCGCCTCGTCGTGTTGTCCGCAGCTGATCGGGCGCATCCGTTGAGCACCGCATGGCGCAGCATTGAGCGAGAAATGGTTCGCTTTGGGATCGTCAATGGTGACGCGTCGGGTGGTTTGAAGCTCGCACGTGCGCTCGCCATGACTACCTATCGTACGCCCAAAGAATTCGCTGCGCGGTTTCAAGGTGAGGCTCGCTTTGACAATAGCCGTTGGCGGCTACCGATTGAAGACTACATCTATGCGCGCGGTGATGCCTACGTTGCGGTCCACGTACCCGAAGCATTTGTGGCGCTGTCCGAGTCGATTGATCTACACGTGGTCACACCGCGCAATATTTCGGTACCGGTGTTAGCAATCGCTGTGCGGGATGACCAGCTAGTGCCGTTGGCTGATATGCAACGACTTGCCGCTGGGTTACCAAACGGGCGGTTAGACATTGTTGATTCACCCTATGGGCACGATGCGTTTCTGAAAGAAACGGCATTGTTTGATGCGTCGTTTATCTCCTTTTTGTAAGGAATCCGTCCATGTCGTCCCGAAATAATTTGCAGACACACACAGTGCGCGCTGGTCTTGATACCGATACCCAGTTCGGCGCGGTAGTGCCGCCACTGCATTTGAGCTCCACCTTTAGCTTTGCGGAATTTGGTGTGAAGCGTACCTATGATTACACCCGCTCGGGTAACCCCACGCGACAAGTCCTTGCCGAGGCGCTTGCTGATCTTGAAGGTGGTGCTGGTGCCGTGGTCACCGCGTCCGGTATGGCGGCGATCACTCTCGTGATGCAGCTGTGTGGGGCGGGCGAGCTTGTCGTGGCACCTCACGATTGCTACGGTGGGACGCATCGGCTGCTGAGTGCTTTGGCGCGGCGTAAGCAGCTGCGGGTGCTATTTGTGGATCAGACTGATGCCACAGCACTTGAGTCGGCGCTGTTGGAGCGACCGAGGCTTGTGTGGATCGAGACGCCATCCAATCCGTTGCTACGAATCACCGATATCAGCGCCGTCGCGATGCGCGCACACGCACTCGGCGCCTACGTTGCCGTTGATAATACGTTCCTGTCGCCGCTGTGGCAGCAGCCGCTGCGTTTAGGTGCAGACATCGTCGTGCATTCCACAACCAAATATCTTAATGGTCACAGTGACGTGGTGGGTGGTGCAGTGATTGCGGGAACGACGGAAATGGCCGCGGAGCTGAGCTGGTGGGTGAATTGCCTAGGACTTGCTGGGGCACCTTTCGATAGCTTCATGACGCTACGCGGACTGCGCACAGTCCACGCCCGCTTAAGTCAGCATGCCAGTAATACAGCCGCGATTGTGCAGGCTTTAACAACACATCCGCGGGTTATGGCCGTGCACTATCCGGGCCTGCCAGAGCATCCCGGGCATGCGGTGGCTGCACGTCAGCAGACACATTTTGGCGCGATGGTGAGTTTTGAACTCAGCGGTGGTCAGAATGCCGTGCGACAAGTTCTAGAAAAGCTGAGTCTCTTTACGCTCGCGGAGTCACTGGGTGGCGTGGAAAGTTTGGTTGCGCATCCGGCCACAATGACGCATGCCGCGTTGGATTCTGCCACGCAGGCAGCTGCGGGGATCAGTCAAGGCTTGCTGCGCCTATCGGTTGGTATCGAATCTGCGCAGGACTTGGTTGGCGATCTGTGCCGGGCGCTTGATTCGATCAGCGAATCGATCTGACTTTGCCTCGATCTCAACTGCACGCGAGTGCGATTCAGTCGTGGCGATCTGAAGAATGCTCGCGCCGTCCCCATTGGGCTATGATGGGCGCTTCTGTGTGGAGGCTAAGACCAAACCATGAAAAAGCGATCGAACAAGCCAACTGAGTGGCCAGCGACAGTACGGTCTGCGAGCAATCGGGTAGAAGGACACGCATACCTGCTCGTGGTTCTAGTCAGTTTGGTGGTTATGAGTGTTTCATATCGAGCGCACGGGGCTGATGCCTCTGTAACGGCTGATCCATTTGTGTGGTTGGAGGAGTTGGCAAGCCCGCGGGCACTAGAGTGGGTCGCCACGGAAAATACCAAGACCCTTGAAGTCCTTGAGAAAGACCCGCGGTATCCGGGTCTTTATGCACAGGCGCTCGCGATTGCTGAGGCGAAAGACCGTTTGCCACAGCCACAGATACTTGCCGGCGCTGTCTATAATCTATGGCAAGACGCTGAGCACGTGCGTGGCATTTGGCGTCAGACGTCGGTTGCTGATTACGCTCATGAAAATCCGACGTGGCGTACAGTGCTTGATGTGGATGCGTTGGCAGCTGCTGAGGGGGCTAATTGGTTTTTCGCTCACGCCGATTGCCGTAAACCGCAGCAGACACGGTGTCTCGTGTCTTTATCGGACGGTGGTGAGGATGCGGTGAGTGTGCGTGAGTTTGATTTGACGACAGGCGCGTTCGTAGCACACGGCTTTGAATTGGGTCGTGGTAAGCAGACCATCGCGTGGGTCAATGCCGATAATCTGCTGGTCGCTCGCGATTGGGGTGCTGACACGCTGACGGCGTCTGGTTACCCCTTTGTAGTGAAGTCACTTAAGCGCGGTCAGGCACTTGAGGACGCGCACGAAATCTTTCGTGGTGCGCCGACAGATGTGGCCGTGCATCCGGTCAGTCTCGTTGATGGTGAGGGCCGCTCGCTCCAGTTACTGGTGCGCGCAGTGACCTTCTTTGAATCAGAGATCTATCTCGTGGCAGGGGATTCCGTGCGGCGTCTGGCGCTACCTGCAAAGTCTTCTGTCGAGGAGTTCGTTGCCGGACGGTTGCTGGTGCAGCTCAACGAGTCGTGGAGCGTCAATGGCGCTGTGTACAGTGCAGGTTCGCTTGTCTCGCTGGAGTTATCGGCGTTGCAGCACGATCCTGCTCATCTACGTCCGACAAGTGTGTACGTGCCAGGGCTAACGGAGTCAGTTGGTGAGATCGCCGCCACGCGTAATCGATTAGTGATTACAACTTATGAGTCGGTCCGCGGACGGGTCGCAGTGTATGCGCCACGCGGCCGAGGTGCGTGGACTAAAACCGCGATCGCTGTCCCTGATTTCGTGTCTGTCGAAGTTGCGGCAACTGATAATCGCACCGATCAGGCGTTCGTAAAAGTGCAGGGGTATTTAACTCCCTCATCGATGTGGTTGCTAGATAGCGGCGCGGCAACGATGAGTCCTGCAAAGCAGTTACCCGCAAAGTTTGATGCGAGCCATGAGGTGGTCGAGCAGTTCTACGCTACCTCGTTGGATGGCACGCGTGTGCCGTATTTTGTTGTCCACCGAGCAGATATGGTGCTCGATTCCAGCAATCCAACTATTTTGTACGCCTATGGTGGATTTCAGGTGTCAGAAACCCCAAGCTACTCCGCGGCCATAGGCAAGCTGTGGCTCGAGCGTGGCGGCGCTTTTGTGGTCGCCAATATTCGTGGTGGTGGTGAGTTCGGCCCCAGCTGGCACGAGGCTGGTCTTAAAACCAATCGCCAGCGCATCTATGATGATTTTGCGGCCGTTGCGACTGATCTGATTGCGCGGAACATCACTTCGCCACGCCGACTTGGGATCCAGGGTGGCTCGAATGGGGGATTGCTGATGGGGGTCGAGTTTACTCAGCATCCCGAGCTATTCAACGCTGTGGATATTCAGGTGCCGCTGCTTGATATGTTGCGCTTTGAACAGATTGCAGCAGGCCCGTCGTGGGTAGGCGAATACGGTAGTGTGGCCAACCCGTTGGAGCGGGATTTTTTGGCGCGTATTTCGCCTTATAATAATCTTAAAGCTGACGTGCACTATCCTGAGCCCTTGATCTGGACGACAACCAAAGACGATCGAGTAGGTCCGCAGCACGCGCGAAAGTTTGCCGCGAAGTTAAGTGCAATGGGATTGCCTTACTTTTTTTATGAGGTGACTGAGGGTGGTCACGGTAGTGGCGCCAACTTGAAGGAGCGCGCCCACACCGGAGCGCTTGAGATGACGTATTTTACACGGCAGTTAATGGATTAGCTGCCAGGCGTTGCGAGACGCCCTAGATGCCCTAGACGCCCTAGACGCCCTAGATGCCCTAGA
>Ga0136642_1000107_pt1 | contig 51138 bp, 51 predicted proteins | sample LowCatLa1302831Y_FD_115313 | JGI IMG/M metagenome (GOLD analysis project Ga0136642, IMG submission 115313) | Freshwater microbial communities from Lower Cathedral Lake, Yosemite National Park, California, USA - 13028-31Y | ecosystem: Environmental > Aquatic > Freshwater > Lake ... | reverse complement strand
CCCTTTGGCGGACGGAACGTTCATCGTGGTCGCTACCGGGGTGGAGCGCATCGTGATTGATGAGTGGCTCGACGACAATCCTTATCCCCGCGCGCGCGTTCATCTACACCCGGGTCGCGACGTGCCAACCGATACTCAATTACTGAGTTCCGCCGAACAGGCCGTGCGCTCCTTGCGCGTGCTGCACTCGGAGATGGACCCGGACTACAGCGTGGCCATGGACTCGGAAATGTCTGAGGCGATGTGCGTGCGTTCGTGGCAATTGTGTTCCATGACGCCCATGGCGACCTTGGATCAGCTCAAGCTCCTGCGTGAAGACGAATGCGACGAACGCCTACGTCAGCTCGCGGAAATTTGCTGCGAGCGTTACGGAGATTTGCAACGTCTGCTCTCGCAGGCGCCGATGTCGTGGGGAGACTTAGGAGAGGCCGAGTAGGTCGACGACGAAGATCAGCGTCTCGCCCGGAGCGATGACGCCACCGGCGCCACGGTCGCCGTAGCCCAAGTGGGCGGGGATGACCAGGCGACGACGTCCACCGATACGCATACCGGCCACTCCGCGGTCCCATCCGGCAATCACCATGCCCCCTCCCAAGGGGAAGGAGAAGGTTTCGCCGCGGTTCCACGAGGCGTCGAATTCGTCACCCGTCGACGCGGCAACGCCAACGTAGTGGACTTCGACCAATTGGCCAGAGAGAGCCTCGTCGCCGGTGCCGACGACGAGGTCCTCAATGATCAGATCTGTAGGGGTCTCACCGAGGTGAGGATCAACAAAGGGCTTTTCGTTACTCATGGCAACTACTTTACGACCGGCGTCGGCCACCGCCGACCGGGCGCACGTTGCGGGCTTCGAGCCCCTTGGGTCCCTGCGCCATTTCGAACTCCACGCGCTGTCCCGCTTCGAGGGTCTTGAAACCCGTCATTTCGATGTTGGAGAAGTGAATGAAGAGGTCCTGGCCCTTGGAGTCAGTGGCAAAGCCGTAACCCTTGGAATCGTTGAAGAAGCTGACCACGGCTTCGCTGCTGTTTCCGCCGCGGGCCGGAGCCGGACGTTCGCTGCGCTCGGGACGATCACCACGTTCGAAACGGGGACGCTCGGTGCGCTCGGTGCGTGCCGGACGCTCACCGCGCTCGAAACTCGGACGGTCAGTACGGGCCGGACGCTCACCGCGCTCGAAACTCGGACGCTCGGTGCGGGCCGGACGCTCACCGCGCTCGAAACTCGGACGGTCGGTACGAGCCGGACGCTCGCCACGCTCGAAACTCGGACGGTCGGTGCGGGCCGGACGCTCGCCACGCTCGAAACTCGGACGCTCGGTGCGTGCCGGACGGTCGCCACGATCGAAGCGCGGACGCTCCGGGCGGTCACTGCGCTCGAAACGAGGACGATCACCATCGCGACGGTCGAAGCGTGGGCGGTCACCTTCGCGTGAAGGACGACGGTCACCACCGGACTTCATGGGACGATCATCGAGACGCTCGGCGGCGGCGGTGTCGTCCACCGAACCCAAACGAACGGCCACGGCATCCTCGGGACTGTCAATCACGTTGGGGATGTTCAAAGCCTTCTGGAGACGACGAACCTGACCGACGGTGTCTTCGCCCACGAGGGAGATGACCACACCGGTAGCGCCGGCACGACCGGTACGGCCGGAACGGTGAAGGTAGTCGGTGGCCTGGGCCGGTGGGTCGAAGTGCACGACGCAGGGGAGGGCTTCGATGTGAATTCCACGAGCCGCCACGTCGGTGGCCACCAGAACCTGGATCTGACCGGCCTTGACGCTCTTCAGGGCGCGCTCACGCTGAGCCTGGGTGCGGTCACCGTGAATGGGCACGGCGGAGATGCCGCGGTCTTCGAGCTGGCGGGCCAAACGGTCGGCACCGTGCTTGGTACGGGTGAACACGATGGCGCGCTCGTACTTCTCGATGATGTCGGCGGTGTAGCTGGAACGCTGCTCACGAGGAACCTTCCAGAAGAAGTGGTCCACGTCGCTCGGGGCTTCTTCACCCACGACGTCGTGGATGGCGGCGTCATTGGTGAATTCACGAACCAGCGACTTCACGTCGGGTCCCATGGTGGCGGAGAACAACATCACGTGACGACCCTCGGGGGTGTGAGCAACAATGCGACGCACGGCGGGCAAGAAGCCCATGTCGGCCATACGGTCGGCTTCGTCGACAACCACGGTGGTCACGTCGGAGAGGTCCAAGGCGCGCTGTTCGAGCATGTCTTCGAGACGGCCGGGGCAGGCGACGACGATGTCGACACCCATAGCCAAGGCCTTGCGGGCGATGTTGTAGGAAGTGCCACCGTAAATGCAGAGCACGCGCTTGCCACGATCAGCGGTCAGCTGACCAATTTCCTTCTGGACCTGGGCGGCCAGTTCGCGGGTCGGCACCAAGACGAGTCCCTGGGGACGGCGTGGGGCAGCCTTGCCGACGTGGGCCACCAAGGGCAGGCCGAAGGCCAGCGTCTTGCCGGAACCCGTGGCAGCCTTGCCGACGATGTCACGGCGAGCCATGGCGTCAGGGATTGCGGCTTCTTGGATGGGGAAGGGCTCCAAAATGCCACGAGCCACCAAACGGTGAACGAGGGCTTCAGGGACGCCGAGGTCTAAAAAGGATAGGGACATGACTGATCTCCAATACGAGTTGAGTAAATGAGCCCAACTCGTACAGTCACGTCGAATCGGTCTCTAGCGCGATATGCGCCCGACACAGCAAGGATTACTCTACTGGAGCTCCGTCACAAAAAGCAATAGAAATTTTTATTTTTTATTCGCACCAAAAAGTTCAACGAGAAAACCTAAGTCCGGTCTACGGATTCTCACTCTTGATGAGTACGCTGGCAGTCGAGAAGAAAGGTGGTTGACGTGACGGATCTACATCGTTCACCAATATTTCAACTCGCCCACGACATCGTGGAGCGCGATGCGCAGCGTGACCCACTCTTCGCCACCGGAGCGGGAATTCCGGGCTCCGATCATCTGCTACCCGATTATTCCCCCGCGGGCTCACGAGCCACCGTGACGGCACTCCGCGACGAGCTGGACCGAGTCCAGCAACTCACCCCCCGCGACGACATTGACCGCGTAGCGCAGGAAATACTTCGTGAACGGCTGAGCTCGCGCCTGGAACTCACCGAATCGGGCGAGAGCGCACGCATCTTCAGCGTGTTGTGGTCGCCACTCACGGAGATTCGCCAGGGTTGTGAGCTCATGTCGGTCGCCAGCGCTCAGGATGTGGTGACCGTGGGGCAACGCTTGTCCGCGGTGGCTCCGGCTCTTGACGGTTGGCGCATCACCATCCAAGAACTCGTCGACCGCGACCAGCTGCCACCCCGACGTCACGTGGTCGGCGTCGGCGAACAGGCTGCCACTTTTGCTGAGGGTGGTTTCAATGCGGTTCTCGATCGGATTCATCTCGAGACCGGATTCGACGTCACCGCGCAGCGACCCTCCGCGCAGGCGGCCGAAGCGGCCTGCAGAGAGCTCTCGGAGTGGTTAGTCCGGGACATCGCGCCCCGCGCCGGAGTGCAGGACGCCTGCGGAGCCGAGCGCTACCAAAAGTGGGCGCGTTCGTATACGGGCGCCACGCTCGATTTGGGGGAGCTCTATCAGTGGGGTTACGCGGATCTTCAACGGATCAATAAGCGCATGTGGGAAATAACTGGGGAAATTACGCCCGCGGCGCAGAGCTTGATCGAGGTCGCCGATTTTCTCGATAACGACGAGAGTCGTCTGATCGTGGGCACCGACGCCCTCTTGGAACGCCTGGTGAGTTTCACGCAACAAGCCATCAACGATCTCGACGGAGTGCATTTCGACATTGATCCTCGCATTCGCACCTGCGACGCCCGCCTCGCCCCCGAAGGTTCGGGAGCCGCGGCGTACTACATCGGGCCCAGCGAAGATTTGTCACGGCCGGGGACCACCTGGTTTCCCACCATGGGCAAGACAAGCTTCCCCTGGTGGCGATCAGTCTCGACCTGGTACCACGAGGGCGTGCCGGGCCACCACCTGCAATCGGCCACCGCCATCATCGAGCGCGATCGTCAGAGTCGCTTCCAACGTCTGGAAGGTTGGATGTCGGGCTACGGCGAAGGTTGGGCTCTTTACGCCGAGCGGCTCATGAACGAATTGGGTTATTTCTCTGATCCGGGTGACGAAATGGGTCACCTCTCTGATCAAGCCCTGCGCGCGGCGCGCATCGTGGTTGATATCGGCATGCACTTGGAACTCACGGCTCCCGATTCCATCGGAGTCTTGGGCGAACTCGGAGAGTGCGGCGGTCGCGTCTGGGACGCGGACATGGCCGTGGCGCTGCTACGTGAATGGGCGATCGTGGATGACGTGATGGCCCGCAGCGAAGTTGACCGCTACCTGGGCAATCCTGGTCAGGCCATTTCCTACAAAGTCGGCGAGCGGGTGTGGGTGCGCGCACGTCAAGAAGCGCACGAGCGATGGGGAGACAGTTTTTCTCTGAAGCGCTTCCACGCACATGCGCTGGCCTTAGGGCCGATGGGTTTGGATGCCTTCGAAGAAGAAATGAAACGATGGGACGGTAACTAATGATTGATGACGTGATTGCGAAGTGGCATCTCCACATGCACGGACAACTCGAGGGAGGGCTCGACGCCCTCCTGGCCGACGACGTGGTGTTCTTTTCCCCCATCGTTTTTACCCCGCAGCGCGGCAAGGAAATCACCAAGTTGTATCTCCTCGCCGCGGGAGTGGCTCTGCCGGGAGAAGCCACGGAGATTTCAGCCGATAAAGAAAAAAAGTTTCGTTACACCAAGACGATTCTCGATCACCCGCACGCTATTTTGGAATTTGAAACCTCAATTGACGGAAAGTACGTCAACGGCATCGACATGATCACGTGTAACGAAGACGATGAGATCAGCGAGTTTCGCGTCATGATTCGTCCTTTGCAGGCCATCAATTTGGTGCATCGTCAGATGGGTGAAACCTTGGAAAGAATGTCCCCGCCCACGGCGCCGGCCTCATAAGCTCCAACATATTGGTGCGGGCGAGAGGACTTGAACCTCCACTCTCAAAGAGAACCAGGACCTAAACCTGGCGCGTCTGCCATTTCGCCACGCCCGCGTAGGCCACATCCTAGGCCGAGCGAAGAAATGTCAGAGGAAGGCAGTAGATTGGACGTATGACCATCATGTCCTCTGCCGACGGAATTCCTCTGACCGACCTCAACCAGCGATTGCTGCGTGAGCGAATTATCTTCCTGGGCTCGGCCGTCGACCAAGCAACGGCCAACCGGATTTGCTCCGAATTGCTCCTCCTCGAAGCGGAAGACTCCACCAAGGACATCAGCCTGTACATCAACTCGCCTGGTGGTTCCGTGACTGACGGTCTGGCCATTTACGACACCATGCAGTACATCGCCCCGGACGTGCGCACGATTTGCCTCGGTATGGCCGCCTCCATGGGGCAATTCCTTCTGTGCGCCGGAGCGGCCGGCAAGCGTTTTGCCTTGCCGAGTGCTCGCATTTTGATGCACCAACCTTGGGCCGGCACCATGCAGGGGCAGGCCTCGGACATCAAAATCCAAGCGGAACAAATTGTCTATTCCAAGCGTCAACTGGCCGAACGCATCGCTTTTCACACCGGCAAGACCGTAGAACAAATTCAAGAAGACTCCGACCGCGACCGTTGGTTTAGTGCCGCGGAAGCTAAGGACTACGGCTTTATCGACGAAGTCATCGACCGATCGGCATTGCGCACCGGGAGTAACTAGCCGTGAGCGAGGTGACGCCCAGTTCGAGGCGTCCGATCGAAGATCGCCCCGTTCGTGTGGTGTCGGCGCGACTAGGCTTCCTCCAGCAAATTCGCAGTATTTGGCGCTCGCGCGAATTGTTGAATTACATGGTCGTCTCTGACGTCAAGGTGAAGTACAAGGAATCCGCGCTCGGCATTGTGTGGTCGATGGTGGCCCCCGCATTGACCTTGGTTATTTATTACTTGGTCTTTGGCGCCTTGCTCAAAAACGGCATTCCCCATTTCGTGATATTCCTCTTTTCCGGACTCATCGTGTGGAATTTCGTTACGAACGTAGTGATCCCTTCCACGTCGGTGGTAGTTGATCGCCAAGCCATCGTCAAAAAAGTCGCCTTTCCCCGTGAAATTCTGGCGCTCTCCACCGTGGGAGCAGGGCTCGTCTACTTCGTAATGCAACTAGTGGTGTTCGCGATATTCATGGCGATCTTTCGTACGGCGCCACAATGGTCGCTGCTCTGGCTGGTGCCCGTGGCGCTCCTCGGGCTGGTCATCATCATTGGATCTATTGGGCTGCTGCTGTCGGCGCTCAACGTCTTTCTCCGCGACATCAAACATCTGGTGGAAGTATTCATGCAGCTGTGGTTCTATCTGACGCCGATCGTCTATTCGTATTCGCGCCAAGTGGAACCAAGTCTCGTACATCACGGACTCTCGTGGCTATATTTTCTCAACCCCGTCGCCCCTGCGGTACTCACCTTTCAGCGAATTTTCTACGTTCATGAATACGTCCAGGCGACCACCCCCGGACACGCCGTGCTGCAGGTCATCCCGCACTGGTCCACCATGCACTATCTAGAAATGAACCTCGCGGTCATCGGCGTGGGTCTGGTGATATTCGCCGTCACCATGAAAATCTTTGGCCGACTGCAGGGCAACTTTGCCCAGGAGCTCTAATGCTGAATGCCATTGAAGTCGACGAAGTCTCGAAGACCTTTCGCATTCATCACGAACGGCACTCGTCGCTGAAGGAGCGTTTGCTACGTCCTGGTGGCGGGAGCCACAGCGACTTTGAGGCGCTACGTGCCGTGTCATTCAACGTGGGACCGGCCGAGACCGTGGGCATCCTGGGACGCAACGGTTCGGGCAAGTCGACCATTCTCAAAACTATTTGTGGTGTCCTGCAGCCCTCGAGTGGCGAAGTGCGACTCAGGGGAACGCTGGCGGCGCTCCTCGAGCTCGGAGCGGGTTTTCAGCCGGAGCTATCCGGTCGGGACAATATTTACCTCTCGGGATCCATGCTGGGGCTGTCGAAGCGGACGATACGTGGACTCTTTGACGAAATTGTGGAATTCAGTGAACTCGGAGACTTCATTGACACCCCCGTGAAGTTCTACTCCTCGGGTATGTACGTGCGTCTCGGCTTTGCCGTGGCGGTGAACGTCGACCCTGACATCTTGGTGGTGGACGAAGTCTTGGCCGTGGGGGACGAAAAGTTCCAAGCTAAGTGCATGGCACGGATTTCCCGCCTGCAAAATGATGGTCGTTCGATTCTGCTGGTGTCGCACAGCGCGGCGCAGGTGCAAACTCTGTGCTCGCGGGCCGTGGTGCTCGATCACGGATCGGTGATCGCTGACGGAGCGGTGGGGACGTCGATTGACGCTTTTCGCAGTGTGTTGCACGCGGATACCCGAGAAGTGGATTCTGCGGGCCCCCGCGCGCGGGTGGAAGCGGTAACGACGGAGTCGGGTCGTTTTGACGTAGTGATGGGGGGAGCGTGGCGGGGGATTGCTCGCGTGCACAGCGAATTTGCCGGCGACGTTCGCGTGGTGGCCGCCATCCGATCTCCTCGCAACGAACTCCTGAGCGCAACTCCGATCTCGCAAGGTCTCGTCAGTCTTCGCCCCGGGGTCCAGGACCTGTCACTGCAAATCGCCCGTCTACCTTTTTTGCCGGGCACCTATACCTTGTCCATCAGTCTGCGCGACGCGGACAGCGGCGATTCGGTGGCGCACGTAGAGCAAGCGGCCATCATTGAAATAACTGGTGAAAGTTCTTCGGACGGCGTGTTCGAATTGGACTTCGACGCCAAAATTCTTTAGCGCCAGCGTTCGAACTTCCGCAAAGCACCGAAGCGACCTAATTTCCCGCAGTCGTAGGCGTGATTAGCCGCCGCCAGCAATCGACGGTCACCGCGCGAGTTGCCGTAGGCGTAGAGCTCGACCTTCCCGTCAACGGAATCGTTTTCCTTCAGCCACGCGTGGAGTCGACGAAATTTTTCGGCACCGCGACAATTTGCTCCGTCGTAACCACCACCGAGCTGGCCCTTCTCGTTCACCGCGAGGCGTGTCCCGATGGCGTGATGCGCACCGAGAATCTCGGCCACCCGCTGGACGTAGATTTCGGGCGATGCGGAAACGATTACTACCCGATGGCCCTGCTCCAAATGCCAGCGCAGTCGCGCAATGACGTGCGGGCGAGGATAACGCTCCACGTGATCGTGTGCGTAGTCCAGAGATTGCGCGGCCACGATGTCCACGGGACGACCGGCGAGAACGGCGCGAAAGAGACTCTCCTTGGCCGTGTCGGCACGCGTGCCGCTGGCCACTGCGCCAACGGCCAGGGGAAGGAGGCGTGCGAGAACACTGCGCAGCACTCGTGGCGTTCCGCCCACGTGGCGTAACCAGCTGACGACGCTCCCACCTTCGGTCAAGGTGCCGTCGAGGTCGAAGGCCGCCACAACGGGGGAGCTGTCGTGTGCCATGGTCCTATTCTCGCAGGGCTCCGGGCATGATCGAGTTAATTACTACTAATCCAATAGTATTTTACGAGAATTGTTCATTACCCGCTAGAGTGTTCCCCGAGGAAGCCAGTGCGGCCGCCTCATCTACATAAGGAGAAACATGACCGTTCGTCTTGGTGACGTGGCCCCCGATTTCACTGCGGAGACCACCGAAGGCACAATCAACTTTCACGAATGGCTGGGCGACAGCTGGGGCATTCTTTTTTCTCACCCCAAGGACTTCACGCCAGTCTGCACCACGGAGCTCGGTGGATTCGCTGCGCGCAAGGGTGACTTCGACAAGCGCAACACCAAGATCATTGGTTTGAGCGTCGACACTCTCGACAGCCACCACCAGTGGAAGGGCGACATCGAAGAGACCCAGGGCACTGCCTTAAACTTCCCCTTGATTGCCGACGAGAACCGCACCGTTGCGGACCTCTACGACATGATTCACCCCAACGCGCTCGAGACCTTGACCGTTCGCTCAGTCTTCATTATTGGCCCGGACAAGAAGGTCAAGCTGACCTTGACCTACCCCGCGTCGACGGGCCGCAACGTGGACGAAATTGTTCGCGTCGTGGACTCGCTGCAGCTGACGGCGAACTACTCGGTGGCGACCCCCGTGAACTGGGTGGACGGCGGCGACGTGATCGTGGCCCCGGCCCTCTCGGACGAGGACGCCACGGCGAAGTTCCCCAAGGGCTTCACCAAGCTGAAGAATTACCTGCGCATTACCCCGCAGCCCAACAAGTAATTATCTTTCCCACGAGGGGTCGACCGCTAGATCGGCCCCTCGTGTGCTGTCCGCTGGGATTTTCTTCCTAGGGTGAGCGGATGACCGTACAGAACTCAGGATCTTTCACCTACGCCCATCAGAACGTTCGTCGCTTGGGCTTCGGCGCCATGCGCATCACCGGCGACGGCGTCTGGGGTTACCCCGCGGACGTCGAAGAATGCCGCGCCGTGTTGCGTCGTGCCGTGGAACTCGGCGTGACCTTTATTGACACCGCCGACTCCTACGGACCCTTCGTCTCCGAGGAACTCATCGCCTCTACCTTGCACCCCTACGGCGAGGTCAAAATCGCCACGAAGGCCGGTTTGTTGCGCACCAAGGCCGGTCCCGGGTGGGTTCCCTGCGGACGCCCCGCCTATCTACGCCAGCAAGTAGAGATGTCCCTGCGTCGATTAGGTCAGGAATCACTGGACCTCTTTCAACTCCACCGAGTAGATCCCACCGTGCCGGCGGAGGAGCAGTTCGGCCTCTTGGCCGAAGTTCTCGCCGAAGGCAAGGTGCAAGCCGTGGGTCTCTCCGAGGTCACGGTCGAGCAGATCGAAGCGGCACGAGCCGTGGTGCCGATTTCCACCGTCCAGAATCTCTACAACCTCACCAACCGCCAGAGCGAAGACGTTCTCAACTATTGCGAAGCGAACACGATTGGATTCATTCCCTGGTATCCCGTGGCCTCGGGGGAACTCGCGCGATCCGGTGGCCCTTTGGACGACCTTGCCACCCAGACCGGCCACAGCGTGGCCCAGTTGTCCCTGGCGTGGTTGCTGCAGCGCTCGCCGGTAATGATGCCCATCCCGGGCACCTCGAAGGTCGCCCACCTCGAAGAGAACTGCTCGGCCGCGGACGTGGTCCTCAGCGCCGAAACCTACGCCGCCCTCACGGCGCTGGCTTAGTCCTTCTCCGTCACTTCGTCGCGCAACTGGCGCTTGAGGATTTTGCCCGCGGGGTTGCGCGGCAGAGGCTCACTGCGGAAGTAGATGTGCGTCGGCACCGAGAACTTCGCGAGTCGCGCGGCCACGTGCCGCATCAGATCTTCGGCTTCCACCGCGCGCTCGGGGCGCAGCACGATGACGGCACCCACTTCTTCGCCCAAGACGGGGTGGGGTACGCCAATCACGGCGCAGTCCGCCACGTCGGGGTGTTCAAAGAGGGCAGCTTCCACTTCTACGGAATAGACGTTTTCGCCCCCACGGATGATCATGTCCTTGGCGCGGTCGACGATGTAGATAAAACCGTCGTCGTCAATGCGTGCCACGTCACCGCTGCGCAACCAGCCACGAGTGAAGGCCTTCTCCGTGGCCTCGGGCTTATTCCAATAGCCGCGAACCACGTTGGGGCCTTTGATCCAGAGTTCGCCAACCACGTCGGGTCCCTTCGGCAATTCCGGACCGGGTACTTCGCCGTCGTAGTCTTCGGGCACGATGGCCACGTCACACACCGGCAGGGCGGGGCCACAGCTGGAAGGGCGCTCGTCATAATCCACGCCGCCATTCAGGGCCACGGCCGCCGAGGTCTCGGTGAGTCCGTAGCCGTTGCCGGCCGAACCGCCGGGGAAATTTGCACGAATGCGTCGCACCAATTCGGGCGGCGAGGGCGCGCCACCGTAGGAGACGCTGCGCACGGTGGACGTGTCGTATTCGTGGAAACGCGGGTGGTCGAGAATCTGCATGGCGATGGTGGGAACGCCTCCAAAAATGGTGATCTTTTCGGATTGAATCAATTCCAAGGCCTGGGTCGCGTCGAAGTGGTGGCACATCACTAACTTGCCGCCCGAAGTGGTCTGGACAATCATCACGGCCAAGCAACCAGTGGCGTGAAAGAGCGGCACGTTCAGCATGTAGGCGGTCTGCAGGGCGGGGCCGTCCTCGGCGGGAGCGGCGCCGTAGCGCAGGGTGTTGCGGGTACCGGAATAAAAGAGATTAAAGAGGTTGGTAATGGCGTTGCGATGCGTCCCGACCGCCCCCTTGGGGCGTCCGGTGGTGCCGGAGGTATAGAAAATCGTGGCGTCGCTGTCGGTATCAATCTCGATGGCGGGTGGGGTAGAGTCATCGGCAACCTCGCCCAGTACCTCGGAAAAACTACGAATTTTAATTCGCGAATGCCCTTCGCCTAGGCGCGGTTCGTGGTGGCGGTTCTCGGAAATAACGATCAGCACCTCGAGGTCGGGGAGCTGATCGAGGTAGGGGCGTAAGCGCTCGAGACGGTCTTCGTCCACCACGGCGATTTTGCTGCCGGAGTCCGAGAGTCCGTAGTGGAGTTCTTCGCCGGTCCACCAGGCGTTTACCGGTACGGTCACGGCACCGGCGCACACCGATCCCCAGAAACTAAAGATCCACTCGGGGAGGTTGCGCGCGGCGATGGCGATACGGTCACCGGGAAGAATGCCCAAGGCGATGAAGCGATGCGACACGGTGGCGGCGATGCGGAAGTGCTGGGCGAAGGTGTAGCGCTCGTCCTCGTAGACGATGAAGTCCTTGTCGGCGTGATTCAAGGACAGGTCCAACATGGTCTTGAGTGAGGCGGGGGCGTTCTTCCAGACGCGATTGGTCTCGCCACGAATGGTGGTCTCTACGACCTCAAACATTTGTCCGGCTGCGGTGAGCTGCGCGTCGGCATCGTGAATACTGAGAACGTCAGTCATGGGGGGACTCCTGGGACGTAGGAATAAAAAGTTGTTCGCGGTAGAAAGTCAGCTCGGCGATAGATTCACGAATGTCATCCAAGGCGCGGTGCGCCGAGTCTTTTTCCGAACGTCGAGTAATGATGTCGGGGTACCAACGCTTGGCGAGTTCTTTGATGGTGGACACGTCCACGTTCCGGTAGTGAAAAAAGGCTTCGAGTTCGGGCATGTATTCCTGCAAGAAGCGCCGATCGGTACCAATGGAGTTTCCGGCGAGAGGAATAGTCCCCGACTCGGCGATGTGCTGACGCAGAAAAGACAGTGTGGCTTCTTGGGCCGCCGCGACGGAAATGTTCGACGCCGTAATTTGCTCCACGAGTCCCGAGCGCGTGTGCATGGCGGTCACGAAGTCGCCCATTTCGGCCAATTCCGCGGCGCTCGCGTGCACCACCAGATCGGGTCCTTCGGCAATTACGCGGAGGTCATCGTCGGTAATCACGGTGGCGATTTCGACGATGACGTGGCGATCCGGCTCGAGGCCCGTCATCTCTAAGTCCATCCATACCAGCACGCAGGCGAGGTTAGTTAATTCTCAGGGCGTCCACGTGCCTACAGGGGTAAACTTGCCTCCCTGTGAATATCCCTATCCGACTTGAGGGCTCGTCAGCTCAGATGCCGTCCTACGCGCACCCCGGTGACGCCGGGTTGGACCTCGTCGCGCACGAGTCCGTTACCTTGACGGCGAGAGGGGGTCGCGCCCTCGTCGGCACTGGTTTTTCCATGGCCCTGCCCGAGGGATACGCCGGATTCGTCCTGCCTCGTAGTGGTCTGGCGACCAAGCACGGCGTGACCTGCGCGAACGCCCCGGGGCTCATTGACGCGGGCTACCGCGGGGAAGTGCGAGTCTCTCTCGTCAATCTCGACCCCACGCACGACTACGTGGTGCAAGTGGGCGACCGCATCGCCCAATTAGTTATTCTCCCGGTGCCCACTTTTACCCTGGTGCAGAGCGAGGAGCTACCCGCCGCCACCCGTGGCGACGCCGGCTTCGGGAGTAGCGGACGATGAACTGGCGCGCCCTCGATCCCCTCGATAGTGCCTTCATCACCCTCGAGGTGCCGAGTACTCCCTTGCACATCGGGGCCATTATCGAGTTAGAGACCAACGACGATCTCACGCCGAACGAACGTTTCGAAATGATTCGTGCGAATATCGCTAGTCGCATCCACGAAATTCCCTCACTCACCAAAAGGGTGATTCGCGCACCTTTGGATTTAGCCTGGCCCGTATTGGCGGACGATCCTGACTTTGATGTCAGCGAGCACGTCATCCGTCGTGCCTTGCCGGCCCCTGGGGACACCGACCAACTCAATGCCTTAGTGGGGCGTGTCATGGCCCAGGAACTCCTTCCGGACCGTCCCCTCTGGGAGTTCAACGTCATCGAGGGCCTCGAAGGGGGGCACATTGCCATCGTGATGAAGGTCCACCACGCTCTGGCCGACGGTGTGTCGGGCGCACTGACCTTCGCGGGGCTTTTTGACATCACCCCTGACGTGCGTGAGCCCGCTCCGGCGTCGACGGAACCTGTCGGCGCCCTGCCGACCTCGTGGGACATGCTGGGACACACCGCTCTTGACTTGCTCAAACGCCCGGGCGCCCTCTTGGACGTGGTGGCGGCTGGATTGTCGCGAGTGGCGGACGTCCTCGACAAGGTCGCCGGCACCGTGCAGGGCAAGGGTGACGAATTCGCGGGAATTGCTCTCCCCAATGTTCTCGAAGCGGCACGAACCTCGTTGAACGGAACCCCGAGCCACTCAAAGGTATTTACTCGCCTGCAGACGCCGCTCGCCGACGCCAAACGCGCGGCCAAGACGCGCGGGGCCACCGTGACCGACTTCATCATGGCCTGCTGCTCAGGTGCGCTGAAGCGACTACTCGACGAACGTGGCGAAACGCTCACGAAGGATTTAGTTGCCTTTGTTCCCATCAACGTGCGACGTCAGGGTGCCGAAGCGGAAATGGGAAATCAGTTTTCGGCCATGCTCTCGGGTCTGCGAACCGACCTCGACGATCGCGAAGAGCGTATTGCGGCTCTGGCGCAAGCGAGCAAGAAGCAAGGTTCGATCAACCGCGAGAACAACGCGGCATTGTTGATGAACTTGGCCTCCGCCGTGGGACCGACCGTGACCAGTTTTGCTGGCCGCGCCCTCTCGGACATGGGTCTCTTTGACGTTCTCCCCCCGATCGCCAACGTCACGGTGAGTTCCGTCCCTGGACCACCCATCCCTCTCTATCTGAGTGGCTATCTCGTGACGAGTGCAGCCCCCCTCGGTCCGTTGATGGCGGGCTTGGCCCTGAATATCACGGTCCTGGGCTACGTGGATTCCCTGGAATGGGGCATCTTGGCCTGCTCGCGCCACGTGCCCGACATTGAAAAACTTCGCACGTATATTCAACAAGAGGCCGACTATTACTTGTCAACACCGGCACCGCGGGAGTTGGACCCAAAGTAATCACACGCTATTATTGGAGTACACGCGGACTTAGCTCAGTTGGTAGAGCGCGACCTTGCCAAGGTCGAGGTCGCCGGTTCGAGCCCGGTAGTCCGCTCCATTGTTGTGACAGCAAAAATCCCGGTGCCCCTTTCGGAGCACCGGGATTTTGTTGTACGAAGTACTACTCGCCGCGCTGGGCCTGCTTACGGCCGAGAAGGCTGTAGACCAAGAACGACAAGACGAAGCCCACGGGGAACGCGATGTCACCGAAGTTTCCGTTGTGCTTAGGCACAACACCGGTGTAGTAGCTCTGGTTGGCAAAGAGCCAGATCGAGAGTGACACACCGACGACAAAGGCAATGGGACCGGCGTAGTTCTCGCGCTTAGCAAAGAGCAGGCCTTCGATGGAAGAGCCCTTGCGCCACAACTTGTCAGCGGCAATAACACCCAACCATGGCCCAATCCAGTAGGCCATCACCAGGAGGAAGTTTTCCAGGTTGTTGGCGGGGTTGGACATCGCCCAGTGAGCGAGGAAAAATCCGGCAATACCGAAGAGTCCAATGGCCACGATACGTCGTGCACTCTGACCCAGCTTGAGTCCCACCGTAAGGAAGGACATCGATCCCGAGTAGATGTTCAAGACGTTGGCGCAAATCGAACCAATAACGATTCCCGCCAAGACGAAGTAGCTGAACCAGTGGGGCAGTAGGCCAGTGAAGTCACCAACGGGGTTGGTTCCCACACCGTAGGCGTGCATACCGGCGGTCACCGCAGCGGCGCCGACAATCTCCAAGACCGATGCCGACACGAAAAGACCACCAGCGGCAAAGAGGCCCGCTTTCTTGGGATCCGTGTTAGCGGGAAGGTAGCGGGAGTAGTCCGCGGAGAAGGGGTTCCAGCCAGCGGCGTAACCGTAAATGGCACCGACATAGACGAGGAACGCTCCGGGGAAGTACGGGTGACTAGCAACACCGGTGTGGGCGTGCGTGAACACGTACACCGTTGACACTCCGAACACGACGAGCAAGTAGGGAAGCAAGTAGCGCTCGACCTTGTGAACGAGGTTGTGTCCTACAGCTGCGATAACAATCTGCGCCACGGCAACGATAATGAGTGAAATCCACGTGTTCCAGTGCGTCAGGGCTGCCAAGGCGAAGGCTCCAGAGGCACTGTTGACCGCGAACCAACCAATACCGGAAGCACCGGCATTGAAGATGGAAGGCAGGGCATTGCCGATTTTTCCGAAGGCCGAACGACCGATCACCATCTGCGGCACGCCGTAGCGGGGGCCATCCTTGGTGAGCGCGTACTGACCAGCTGCTCCGAGGGTGTTTCCGATGATGACACCGATAACTGCCTGCCAAAAGCTCAGGCCGAAAATCACCGCGAGGGCTCCGACGTAAATCGTGGCAAATTCCAGGTTGGGGCTAGCCCAGACCGAGAAGAGGTGTGATGCTTTCCCGTGTCGATCTTGTTCTGGAATTGCTTCAATACCACCGGGCTCTACCGCCAGTGTTTTATCTCCATATTCGCCTTCGCGAATCTCAATATTGGACATGCAAGTGTCTCCCCATTATCTAGGTACTGTTTTTGCTGGCCTCCGTGACCGCCCCTTACGGTAGTAAGAAATCTCTAAATTTGGGGGGATAGTCCCCGAGGGTCCGTAGGTGACCTAATTTTTCTCCGACTCAGCGTTAAAAGAGCCCCGTTCAGTCTCCCAATTAACCCGAAAGGTGCCGGCGGGCCCACGTAGTTCCACGGTGGGCGAGAAGGGATCGATTAACTCGCGAATTCCGGCGTGCGAAGAGGTAAAGGCATTCTGGGCGAGATTCCATTCGTGCTCTCCGTAGTGAGCGAGACGATCGGAAAGGACCACGAAGCCCGAGGTGGCGAGAGCGACGTCGAGAACGAGTCGCCGCTGCGATGCGGTGAGATCCGTGTGTACCGGACGTAGAAGAACGCAATCGGGATCGAGGGTGAACCAGCGACCGTGGAGGGGTGCGCGGAGTATGGAGGGTTCGATGGCGTTGCGCGCCGCGACGCTGCACTCACGCCACCCGTCGAAGAACTGTCGCGGCTGGTAGAAGGGTGCGACGTCTTCGGACACCCGCATGGCGTCGACGACGCCCACCGCCGAAAGCAGTGGACACCCACAGGCCACCAGGTACGATTCTTCGCCAATGGCGGACCGGATGGCTTCGAGACCACGGCGCAATGCCTGCGCCCTCGTCGCCGATGGGTCAAAGCGAATTCCCGGCGAGGACGCGGCGTGACAGAAGTCGATTTTGAAATAGCGAAAGCCCTGGGACAGCAAGGTACGAAAAGTATCGGAGAGATATTCCAGGACCTCCGGTCGAGTGGTATCGAGAGCGCCGATTTTTCCGCCCCAACCGCCATGCGTGAGTGCGGTCACGGGCCGATCATCCGGGTGGCGAAGCAACCAGTCGGGATGCTCGGTGGCCAAGGAGCCGCCGAGTTGGGCCAAGAACGGGGCGGTCCAAATACCGGCCACGCCCCCTGCGCTCGTGATGTCGCGGGCAATAACGGAGAGGTCTTCTCCCCAGTTGTCGTTGACGCTGGTCCAGCGACCGATCTCTTCTTGCCAACCGTCATCAATCTGCACCACGGTGATGTCGTGCTCGCGGGCGAGGGTTAGATTCTCGCGAATGTCATTCGGCGTGATGGCTCCGAAATAGTCGTACCACGAGCACCAGGCAGATCGGAGGGGGCGTGGATCGCGAGCGTGCATTTCGCCACCCGCTAGATCGGCGTAGAGCCCATAGAGAGCACCGGGTTCGCCCTGGGCGTACCACACAGCTTCGAGCGTGATGGAGCGGGCGTCGCCGAGACGTACTTCGTCGAGTAACCACTCCGCTACGAGATCGTTACCGTCAATGTAGAAGCGCGTGAACTGATTCTTCGCCCCGAGAGCACCGATGACCCCTCGGTCATGGACGAGAAAGGTGTCGCCCGCTATCTGTTGTCCCGCCGAACTTCCGTCCGCCAACATTTGGTGCAAGAACCAGCGTGGTGCGTGGGCGCGTTCGGGACGCAGGTCATCGAGGCGTGCGCGTCGGACAGTAGACCACGATTGAAATCCGTGTTCGAGCACCTCGGTGACGCCCACCGCGGCGCCGGCAATACGCGCACGGACGCGGTCGACAGCCCTGTCGTGGTCCAGGGAGACGGTCAGGTCGAGGCGTGTGCCGGCGGACCAGTTGCGCGAGGAGATATCCACGGTGGCGTCGAGGACGTGGCCTTCAGAGCTGAGAACGGTCGCGGTAATACTCACGCATTCATCGTGGCAGTTCAGGGAGGCGCGTGCGAGTACCTAGGCTGAAGACGGAAGGGACAGTATGAACACCACGCCGCCACTGAACGTTCTCTTGATCACTCTCGATCAATTTCGGGGTGACTCCTACGGAGCCGCCGGACACGATCTCGTGAAGACCCCTCACTTGGATCGCCTCGCTCGTGAGGGGGTACGCCTGTCGCGTCATTATTCTCAAGCCGCCCCCTGCTCTCCCGGCCGCGCCGCGCTGTATACCGGCACCTATCAAATGAACAATCGGGTGGTGGCGAACGGCACACCACACGACCACGCGATGGACAACGTGGCCTGGTTGGCGCGCCGCGCGGGTTACGACCCCACCTTGTTCGGATACACCGATCAAGGCCTCGATCTCGACGATGCGGTGGGTCGCGATGATCCGCGGCTTGACAATTACGACGGCATCCTGCCGGGATTTTCGGTGGGTCTTTATATTCCCGAGGACCAGAGTCCTTTCGTGGAGTGGCTGGCCGCCGAAGGCTTCGTGGTGGGCGAAGGTTGGTACGAAGCCCTGCGCGGTGAGTCCGACCGACCGGCGGAATATTCCCTGAGTGCCTTCGTGACCAATCGATTCAACTCGTGGTTGAGTCACCAAGACGCGGGCTGGTTCGCCCACGTCAGTTTTCTGCGGCCGCATCCCCCCTACGCGGCCGCGGGTCACTACGCCACCATGTATGACCCCGCCGCCACGGGTTCGGCCATTGCGGCGGTTCCCCACGAGCAACGACACCCCTTGCACGACCTCTCCTTGCAATTTGATTCCAGCAGTGCGCCCACCGACGAGCGCGAGCTTGGTGAGTTACGCGCGCAGTACTACGGGATGATCAGCGAAGTTGACGCCCAGCTAGGTCGAATGTTTGCCACCATTGAAGAACGAGGCGAGTGGGACAGCACGGTGATCATTGTCACCTCGGATCACGGTGAACAGTTAGGTGACCACGGCCTCAAAGAAAAGTTGGCCTTTTTCCCCCAGAGTTACCACGTCATTGGGCTGTGGCGCGATCCGCGAATGGCGAACGGTGGGCGAGTGGTTTCAGAATTCACCGAGAACGTGGACATCCTGGCCTCGCTGGCCGAAGCGATCGGCGAAGAAATCCCTCGGCAATCTGACGGCAGTTCGCTCTACCCCCTCTTGCGCGGTGAGGCGGTGACGTGGCGGACCTGCGCGCACTACGAATGGGATTGGCGTTATTTCTTCATCGGCCGGCGCGAGTTGGCGTGGCCGACTGACAGAACTTTGTCGCAGCAAAATCTCGCGGTGTCGTTGGGCGAGGAACTGGCCTACGTGCAGTTCGGTGACGGAAGCTTTAAATGCTTTGACCTCGCCGTGGATTCCACCTGGCGAACCGAGGTCAGCGATCCCGCACGCATTCTCCGAGCGGCCCAGGAGATGTTGATCTGGCGTCAGGAGCATCTCCGGCGAGAGACGACGGATATGTTGCTCACCCCTCGCCGTGACGGTGCGTGGCCAGAGCGCTTTACGTCGCGGTCGTAATTCCCCGCCAATAGTCCTCGACGAGTTGCACATAGACCGCTTCTCGGTCGATAGCAAAGTTCTTGTCCACGACTTCAAGAGAAATGAATCCGTGGACCACCGACCAGAAACTCGTCGCGAGGTCAATCAAGGGGCGATCGGGAAGTTGTCCGGCGTGTGCGAAGGGTTCAATCAGGCCGATGAACGACTGCAGGGCCGCCGCCGACGCTTCAGCGATACGTAGCGACGGTTCAAAGTTCCCGAAGGACTCCATGAAGATGAGCCGGTAACGGGCCGGGTTGTCGAGGGCGAACTTTCGGTAGTTCGTGCTCATGATGCGAACTTGACAAGAAAGATCCTCGCAACGCGACTCCCTCATGACCTCAGCCAATTCGTCGAAGCTCTGGACCAAGAGGGTCTCGATGACGCCGTTCTTACTCTTGAAATGGTTGTAAATACCCATGGGCGCCACGTGGGCTTTTGACGCGATGGCTCGAACCGTCATGGCCGCGAAGCCCTGGTTGTCCAAAAGGTCCAAGGCCGCTTCCAAGATGCGACTCTCCAGCAACTCGCTCGCGGTTCGTTGGCGTAACGACATATCCGCACCCTACTAAGGAACGTCGTTATACTTCGAATGGAACGTTGTTCTCTCGGGGGTCGCATGGAAACAGCGCAATCGCGCCGTTGGCTGATTCTGGCGGTTTTATGCCTATCGGTATTTCTCGTGGTGGTTGATAACACCATCATCAACGTGGCCCTCCCCAGTTTTTCTCGCGACCTTCACGCCAGTAGTTCGTCGTTGCAGTGGATCGTGGATGGATACTCGCTCCCGTTTGCGGGACTGCTGCTCGCCGGATCTGGTTTGGCGGATCGTCTGGGTCGCAAACTCGTGATGCAGTGCGGCCTGATTGCTTTCGGCCTGTTCTCCCTCTACGCATCCTTCTCGAACTCCACGGGAACCTTGATCTCCGCTCGTGCGCTCATGGGAGTCGCTGCTGCTTTCGTGTTTCCGGCATCGCTCTCCATTTTGACGACGACCTTTACCGATCCCCAAGAACGAGCCAAGGCCTTTGGCCTGTGGGGGGCCACCTCGGGAGTAGCCGTGGCCGTCGGCCCACTGACGGGCGGCGCGCTCATTACCCACTTTTGGTACGGATCAATTTTCTTCGTCAATATTCCTCTCGTGGCCATCGCCTGGTTGGCGGGTTGGCGGGTGATTCCCGAATCCAAGGGAGCAGTGTCGCGTCGTGTCGACGTGGTGGGTCTCGTTACCGGTTCCATGGGCGTGACCGCTTTGGTGTACGCCATCATCGAAGGTCCCGACTGGGGATGGTTGGCGTCGGGAACCCTCGGCGTGTTCGGCGCAGCCGTAGTGCTGCTGACGATTTTTACTTTCTATGAATCTCATCGTGAGGGGCCACTGCTCGACGTGAGCCTGTTTCGTAACCGGGCCTTCTCTGCCGGCGCCGTGGCCATCGCGACGTCCTTCTTTATTCTCTTTGGCTTTATCTTTTTAATCACCCAGTACTTCCAAGTAGTGCGCGGGTACTCGGCCCTGTCGTCGGGGGTGCACACCTTGCCCTTCGCCTTCATTTCGGTCCTCGTGACTCCCCTCGGTGCGGTGGTGGCTTTCAAAGTGGGATCTCGTTACGTGGTGACCCTGGGTCTGCTCTTGATGTCCGCCTCGATGGCCTGGATGGCCACCATCAGCGTGAGCGCCCCGTATTGGGGACCCCTCGTGCTCTCCATGTTGGTGATGGGTGCCGGCTTTTCCTTAATCACCGCTCCCTCAACCGCCGCCGTCATGGGCTCGCTCCGCGACGAGCAAATTGGTTCCGGCTCGGCAGTTAATAACGTGACCCGTGAATTAGGTGGGACCATGGGCGTGGCGGTGGTGGGCTCGGTTTTTGCCTCCTACTTCGCCCCGCACGTCCGACAGATATTTCTCTCCATCGGCGCCCCGGCGGCCGCGGCGACCCAAGCCGGATCCTCGATTGCAGCAGCCGTCAAAGTAGCTTCCGCCTTGCCGGGGAAACTCTCGGGCACCGTCTCTCCGGATATTCTCGGCGCCTTCATGACTGGAGTCCATCGGGGCTGCTGGACCGCCGCGATGGTGGGCGTGGCAGTGGCGTGTATCACCGCCATCTGCCTACCCGGCTCGCCCAATGTGCCATCGGAAATGACCATCCCTCACTAGACGGGCACGCCTAATTGGGATAGCATCGCCGTATCTCCGCAATGCGCGGGGTGCCAGAAAGCGAGATTCCATGAGAAGCAATCGTTCCCTCCGCACGGTAGCAACATTGGCGAGTGCCGGAGCGTTGCTCCTGAGCTCGACCATAGTTGCCGGCGCTAGCGTCAAGAGCCACAGCACGCCCAGCGCGAGTTTGAACGCCGCGGCAGCCAAGTTGGTTCCGAGCGTGTACAAGGCCAAGACCTTGCAGAGCGCCATGGACGCCTCCTACGCACCTGACGAATTCACCGACGCCAACGGAAAAGTCATCGGCTTCGACGCTGATTTGATGAAAGCCTTGGCGACGACCTTGGGACTCAATGTCGTCAACCAAAACGTCACCTTTGACAACATCATTCCCGGAATTCAGTCGGGCCAATACGACATCGGTAACTCATCATTCACCGACACCACTGCTCGCCAGAAGATGGTTAACTTCGTTCACTACTTCAGCGCCGGAGAGGCCTACTACGTGAAGAAGGGGACCTCGCTGGCCTTTAACGCCAAGTCACCCTTGGTCTCGCTGTGCAGCACGAAGTCGACTAATCGGGTGAAGGTTGCGGTCGAAGCGGGAACAACGGAAGAGTCCGACGCGCAGAGCGTTGTCGCCTACACCACGCATCCGGCGGCGGGACAGAATAGTTGCAGCAAGACGTCTCCCTTCGCCCCCGTCGTGGACTCCTTTACGACCCAAGATCAAGCGAACACTGCCCTGAGCAGTGGTCAGGACACCGTGGGATTCCTTGACTCGCAAGTTGCGGCCTACGTGGTGGCGACCGCCACCGTCAATGGAGCCCAGCTCTTCGCGTTGGCCGGAGCCCCCTTCTTCGCTGCCGACTACGGAATGGCCTTCAAGAAGGACGCCAACGGCTTCGCGCTAGCCAAGGCCTTCGCGGCCGCGTTCGTCGTCATCCAAAAGAGTGGCGTGTACGGCGCCATCCTGGCTCACTGGGGTGTTACTCCCGGCGCGTTGAAGACTTTCAAGGTCGACTTGTAAACCTTCTTCAGCAGATTTCGGCATAGTGATGAACGGGGACGAACCTCTCGAGGTCGTCCCCGTTCGTCATTACCGGCAATGGCTCGCCGCCGCGGGTGTCGCGCTCGGTGCTGCCATGCTGGTGCACGCCCTGCTGGCAAAAATTCCTACGGGCCTGTGGAACTGCATCACCACGCACGGTCAGCGTCGGTGTTCTCCCGTATTGCAATGGCGCTTTCACTGGGACGTGGTGAGCCAGTACTTCACGACCGGCCCAATTCTGCGTGGATTGTTGATGACGATCGAATTGACGGTTCTTTCCATGGTGGCGGGAATTCTGATCGGCATCGTCGTCGCGGTGATGCGCCTCAGTCGCAATCGACTCTTGAGTTCTGTCGCCTGGAGCTACACCTGGTTCTTCCGCGGTACTCCCGTTTTGGTGCAATTAATTTTTTGGTTCAATATTGCCGCTCTCTTTCCCACACTGGGATTCGGAATTCCCTTCGGCACCGTTTTCTTCAAGGTCAATGTCTTAAGTGTGTTCACTAAGTTCGTCTCCGTTTTGGTGGCCCTGGCATTGAATGAAGGTGCCTACATGAGCGAAATCGTTCGCGGGGGAATTCTGGCCGTTGACGAAGGACAGGTGGAAGCTGCGTCGTCGCTCGGATTGACGCGCCTGCAAACCATGAGACTGGTGGTCTTGCCACAAGCGATGCGCGTGATTATTCCACCCACGGGCAACGAAGTTATCTCCATGTTGAAGACCACCTCACTCGCGAGCACGGTCGCCCTCGGAGAACTATTGATGTCGGTAGAGCACGTGTACAACTCCACTTACCAAGTCATCCCCCTGTTGATCGTGGCGTCACTCTGGTACATCGTTATATCTACGGTGTTATCCGTGGGCCAGTTCTACGTGGAGCGGCACTACGCCAAGGGCTCGTTGCGGACGCCGCCGCCGACCCCGGTACAACGACTCCGCGCGGATCTATCGGGTATTGGGAGGAAGCTACGCGAGCGGCCCAGTTTCCTGAGAACGGCAACGAGCCGATGAGTTCGCCCATGATCCACGCCGTCGGGGTCCGCAAATCCTACGGAATGATCGACGTCTTGCGGGGCGTCACTATGTCGGTGGCGCGTGGAGAAGTTGCCTGCCTGATTGGGCCATCGGGATCGGGCAAGTCGACGTTCTTGCGCTGTATCAACCATCTCGAAAAACACGACGCCGGCGTACTCAGCGTGGACGGGAGTTTCGTCGGTTACGAGCAACGTGGCGCCAAACTGTACGAGCTCAACGATAAAGAGATTTGTGCCGAGCGCGCACGCATTGGCATGGTCTTTCAGCGCTTCAATCTCTTCGCCCACTTGACCGCTCTGGAGAACATCACCTTGGGCCCCATTCGCGTACGTGGATTGGACGAGAAGGTGGCCATCGCGCGCGCTCGTGAACTTCTTGATCGGGTGGGTCTGCGCGACCGTGACGGAAACTATCCCAGCCAACTCTCAGGTGGTCAACAACAACGAGTGGCCATTGCGCGGGCCTTGGCGATGGACCCGAAGTTGATGCTCTTTGACGAACCCACCTCCGCCCTGGACCCGGAATTAGTGGGGGAGGTGCTCGACGTGATGAAGGATCTGGCCCATTCGGGAATGAGCATGATCGTGGTGACCCACGAAATGGGCTTCGCGCGTGAAGTTGCCGATCAGGTCATCTTCATGGATGAAGGAATAGTGGTGGAAGCGGGCGCGCCGGAACAGATGCTGAGCCAGCCCCGTAGCCCGCGACTGGTAAATTTTCTTTCCAAGGTTTTGTAATGGTCTGGGACCTGCACGCGAGTAATCGCGGCACGGGACTGCCCCTCGAGGGTGTGCGCGTTTTAGATCTCTCCCGGGTTCTGGCTGGACCATTCGCTGCCATGGTCGTGGGGGACCTCGGGGCTGACGTCATCAAAGTTGAGGGCCCAACGGGTGACCCGGTGCGCCAGATGGCGCCACCTCGCTTCGGCGACGATGCGACGTATTATCTCGCGGTTAATCGGCATCGTCGCAACGTGGTGGCGGACCTGCGTCGTGACGAAGATTTCGCGATGGTCGAGGATTTGGTACGTCAGGCCGACGCGGTAGTGGAGAACTACCTGCCGTCGCAGTATGCGGCACTGGGCATTGCTCGTCTGCGAGCCGCGAATCCTGATTGTGTGTGGATCAGCGTGACTCCCGCCAATACGCCTTCACCCCTCGCCGATGAACCCAGCTTCGATCTCCTGGCCCAGGCCCGAAGTGGCCTCATGGGCGTCACGGGGAATGTTGGTGGCGAGCCCACCAAGGTTGGTGCACCCGTCGCCGACGTGGTAACTGGTTTGTACGCGGCGGTGAGTTTGGTCACGGGGCTCTACGCCCGAATGGCGAACCAGCCCGGTCGACATTTTGAAGTCCCGCTTTTGGAATCCACCATGACCGCCCTCGTCAATCAGGCACAGGGGTATTTGGCCACGGGGGTGCTGCCGCGACGACTCGGCAACGATCATCCATCGATTAGCCCCTACGGTCCCGTCCACGCGTCCGATGGTCTGTTGATGTTGGCCGTGGGCACCGACCTACAGTTTCGCCGCCTCGTCGAAGTCCTGGGCAGTGCCGAACTGGGATCCCCACGATTCGCCGGAAACGACGATCGCTTGGCCCATCGACAAGAGCTCCAAGTGCTTCTGGACGGAATCTTCTCGCAGCGCACGGTCGGAGAATGGTCGGAGCGTCTCGCCGGTGTGGGGGTTCCCTTTTCACCTATTTACGAACTCGACGGGGCTTTTTCGCAAGACTCAATTGCCCTGGGTGATTTTGTCGGTGTGGTGGAGACTCCCGCGGGAGAGATGCCCACCATGCGCTCACCGCTACGTATTGACGGCGTTCGCCCATCCGTGCGTCGTGGACCACGTCGACTCGGCGAGGACAACGCTGAGTTCTAAGCCGTAAACGGCTGTCCGTCAAAGCAGTTAATACTGGTGAACTCCTCAACGCGTCGTCGCGTGAGCTTGGTGTGACGTTGGACGGGGTAACCCAGAGCCACCACGCTGGCGACCGCGTGGGTGGAGGGGATACTCACAACCTCACGCACCTGCTCCTCGTTGCGGGTGGCGACGGTGGTCATGACGCCACCGAGACCTCGTTCGCGAGCCGCGAGAAGAATTTGCCAGACGAAGGGATAGATCGACGCGCCCCCGACGATTTGGTAGCGGGGGAGGTCGCGATCGATGGCGGCGAGAATTTCTAAGTCGGCGGTGATGACCAACATCACGGGCACCCGGTGTAATTGTTCGGGGAAGCTGTCGGGTTTGCTCAGAGATTCCGCTCGTTCGCGACTCGCGAGGGCGGTGGCGCGATCCGCGTCACTGGCGAGGGGCGAAAAGGGAATCAATCCATTAATGACGTGGGCGATGTAGTCGTGCCAGCCGTCGAGGTAAAGATCGCGCAGCGCGAGGCGTCGTGCGGGATCGTCCACCACGATGACGTGCCAGGCCTGTCGATTTCCGCCCGACGGGGCAAAACGAGCGTCGTCGAGTATTTCGTAAAGAGTTTCGCGACTGACAACCGCATCGGTGAATTCTCGAATGGAGCCAGTACTGCGCAGGGCGTCACGGAGTTCCACGAAGTTACCGTAGCGTTCGCTTTAGGCGTCGCGCCGATTCAAACGGATAGTGCCCACGCCAATCAAGACGGCGGCGTAGGCCACCAAGGTGAGCACCGCGGCCACGGGGCTGAGGGAATTCAACCCGGTCGACTGGGAGATGGCTGAATTGAGAAGGTTGAGAGGCAGGTATTGATTGATGTGGTCCGACCAGCTGGCCGGTAGTTGAGCCACCAAAATGGGGGCCACCAATAAGAGCGCCACGTAAATGGAAATACTGGCCGCGGTGGTACGCACAATCAGCCCGAGCCCGAGCCCACAGAGCGCCAACAAGGTCAAGACGAGAGCGGCGAAAATCACTGCCCGCAGCGCCCCGGGTGATGACAAAGAGGTATGTGGAATCACGCTGTGTGCCGGCAGTACGCCCGCACCGCTCCGCGCCGCGATCTTCGTGCCGGCGTAAATGGACTGTCCGACAAAGTAGGACACCAGCGTGGCAATTTCCGTGACCACGAAAACACTCAGGGTGACAATAAACACCTTGCCGAGCACCAGAAGATTTCTCCGAGGAACGGCGGCGAGAGAGGTGCGAATGGAACCCGACGAGTACTCGTTAGTAATGACCATGACGCCGACCACCCCCACGACGAGCTGCGAGAGAAACACGCCACCCATGCTGTTGGCCGTGGGATCAAATCCCAAACGAATTTCGGGGCGTTCGGCAAAACGTGACTTCACGCCGAGGTCAATCAGCAAACTGATGCCCACTGTGAGTAGTAACAAAACGCCCATGCCCCACTGGGAAGAGCGGATGCTGCGGAATTTGATGATTTCGGCGCGGATGGAAGAGAGAGGGGTGACATCACTCATGACGAGCTCTTTTCGTTCGAAGTGGTGTATTCGGCCGAGGACCGCGTCAAATCCATGAAGGCGTCCTCCAGCGTGATGCGGTGGGTGGCGAGTTCGTAGAGGGCAATTCCGGCAGTCAGGGCGAGGTCACCCACGGTTTCGGCGGTGATACCCGAGAGGCTGGCGGTGTCGGCATCGCTACTCACCACGTGGGCGCCGTGGGCGCTGAGAGTGGCAATGAGGTCGGCCAGGCGCGGTGAGCGAACCGAGACGGTCCCTCCTCCTTCGGCGGAGATGATGTCGTCAATGGAACCCTGGGCGATGAGTGCACCCTTGCCGATCACGATGATGTTGGTAGCCATGAGTGACATTTCGCTCATGAGGTGCGAACTCACCAAAACGGTACGGCCTTCGTGGGCGAGTGACTGAAAGAACTCTCGAACCCAGCGAATACCTTCGGGATCCAATCCGTTGACCGGTTCATCGAACAGCAGGGTATGGGGGTCGCCGAGCAGGGCGCCGGCGATACCCAGGCGTTGACTCATGCCGAGCGAAAAGTCTCCGGCCTTGCGCTTGGCCACGCCGTCAATACCGGTGAGACGCAGCACCTCGTCAACCCGCGAGGCGGGGATCTTGTTGGAGGCGGCCATGGCTAAGAGATGATTCCGCGCACTACGACCGGGGTGCACGGCTTTGGCGTCCAGTAGGGCACCGACTTCGCGAAGTGGTCGTTGAATTTGTCGGTAGGGCTTGCCGTTAACGATGGCGGTTCCCTTGGTCGGCGAGTCGAGGCCGAGGATCATGCGCATGGTGGTGGACTTGCCGGAACCGTTTGGCCCGAGGAAACCCGTCACCACGCCCGGCGCGACGGTGAAGGACAAATCATTGACGGCGACATTGTTACCGAACTTCTTGGTGACGTGTTCGAGCTGAATCATGCGACCTCCTGTGATGACAGTCAAGCAGCCAGCGAGCGAGGGCGACCACGTACTTACGAAATATTTAGTCCGACACGAGGTCCCGACGGTGTGAGATCGGAGCCCTCGCTAGCGAAATGGCGTTTATTCAAGAAGGTGTTGGCAACTTCTCCGCTCACGAGTGGGTTGCGTTGGATCTTTCTCCGAGCCCATAACATCCAAGACATGAAGTCACCCGTCCGCATGGTTAGCGCCACCGAAGCCCTGTCGGGTCGCGAGTCGGCCATCTCGGTGACGCGACCTCACCTCACCCTCGGTAGCAGTTTGATGGAACCCTTTCCCGTGGGCACGGAGATCGCCTACTTCGGTCTGGGCTGCTTCTGGGGTGCTGAGCGCAAGTTCTACGAATTACCGGGCGTGGTGTCGACGGCGGTGGGCTATCAAGGTGGCTTCACTCCTCATCCGACCTATCACGAAGTGTGCACCGGCCTGACGGGGCACACCGAGAGCGTGCGGGTGGTCTTTGACCCCCAGCGCGTGAGCTTCGTGAATTTGCTGGCCTGCTTTTTCGAAAATCACGATCCCACGCAAGGCTTTCGCCAGGGCAACGACATCGGCACGCAATATCGCAGCGCGATTTACACGACCACTGACGCACAGATGCACGCGGCGGTTCGGGCGGCGGGAACCTACCAGCAGCAATTGCACGCCGCCGGCTTCGGTGACATCACTACCGAAATCACCGTTGCGGGAACCTTCTACCTCGCCGAGGAATATCACCAGCAGTATCTAGAAGCCAATCCCAATGGCTACTGCGGTATTGGCGGTACGGGCGTGAGCTGCCCCATCGGTCTTTTTTCTTAACGACCCGCGAGAGTCCCGAGTCGCTTCAATTCCGCTTCGGCCTCGCGCATCATGGAGGCCACAATTTCACCGGCGGGGATGAGTCGATCGATGGCGCCCACGGCTTGGCCAGCGGGATAGCCCTCGCGGAGCGGGTCTACATTCTCGGTCTCTTCGCCGCCGCCGAGGTGAAAGGTGCCGTCACGAAACGACGTAAAGAGCTGTTCGGGAAAGGGGCTCAAGAGGCTGGGGTCCTTCTCGTAGCGCTCCGACGTTTCATTCTTGATGACGCGCATGGTCTTGCCCGAAAAGGCCTTGGAGATGGTGGTGCCGTCTTCACGAGACTCCAAAATGCGCTCTTTGAATCCGGGAAGTCCACGCGCCTCGGGTGTGGCGATGAATCGTGTTCCCACCCAGACGCCGACTGCTCCCAGGGCCAACGCGGCAGCGAGTCCTCGACCATCAAAGATCCCCCCGGCCGCGACGACGGGAATCTGATCGCCGACGGCGTCCACAATCATGGGCACGAGGGGAAAGGTGGCGACGAATCCGGTGTGACCACCGGCTTCGGTGCCCTGCGCGACTACGAGGTCGCACCCAGCGTCCAGGGCTCGTTTGGCGTGTTCGACACGACCACACATGGATACCACCAGAACGTTATTTTGGTGGCACAGGTCCACCACGTTGCGCGGTACACCGAGACCGGCAACGAAGGCATTGGCGCCACCTTCAATAATAATTTCCACGTTGCGCACCATGTCGTTCGGAAAGGCCGTCAATAAGTCGACGCCGAAGGGCTTGCTTGTCAAGGTACGCGTACGAGCAATTTCTCCCGCCATCTCTTCGGAGGACATGGTCGAAGCGCCCATGCAGCCGTAGGCACCGGCGTTTGACACCGCGGCGACAAGTTCGCTGTAGGAGACACCACCCATGCCCGCGAGCATGATGGGGTGTTCGATGCCGAGCATTTCGGTGAGGCGTGTCTTCACGGGAACTCCTTCGTACGGTGCTATAGAACTTAGTCAGTTCGTCTCGTGGCGCTCGACTTTTCCCATTGTCCGGTAGTTTTGTTCGAGCCCTACGAATGTTTTTAAATTCGTCACCCCCAAGGAGAACCGTGTCCGATAGTTCGACCGCCCCGATGATTGCCCACCGGAGCTTGAACTTCGTCATCTTCGCCCTCATGACCGGCATGTTTCTCGCGGCGCTGGACGGCACCGTGGTATCCACGGCCCTGCCCACCATTGTGGGCGAGCTCCACGGTGCGAGTCATTTGAGTTGGGTGGTGGTGGCGTATCTCCTCGCGTCCACGGTGACCACCCCGGTATGGGGCAAACTCGGTGACCAATTTGGTCGCAAGATGAATTTTCAAGCGTCCATTCTGATCTTCTTATTAGGGTCCGTGCTCGCGGCACAAGCCCACTCCATGGTGATGTTGATTGTGTGGCGTGGATTTCAGGGCCTCGGTGGCGGTGGGCTTTTGATCGGTGCCCAAGCCATTATTGGCGACCTCGTCGCACCGAAAGACCGAGGACGTTACGCCGGAGCCTTCGGCGCCGTCTGGGGCGGAGCCACCGTTTTGGGCCCGCTCATTGGTGGTTATCTCACGGAGCATGTGGGCTGGCGCTGGTGCTTTTACGTCAATATTCCCGTCGGCGTCGTGGCCCTGGTGGTGACCTGGATTGCCCTGCCGCATTCCGTGAATCGAATTAAGCACAGTATTGACTACGCCGGTTTTATCGTGCTGGTTATCGCTGCGAGCGCGCTGATTCTCTTCACCTCGTTGGGCGGATCTCAGTTCGCCTGGTTCTCATCGTCGAGCGTGATACTGGCGGTTGTCGGGGTGGCCGGCACGGTGGTATTCCTTCTCGTCGAGCGCCGAGCCACCGAGCCCATCATTGCCCCGCGACTTTTCCGCAACAAGGTGTTCTCGTCGGCGTCAGCGGTGGGTTTCGTCGTGGGTTTTGCGATGTACGGCGGTATGACCTTCTTGCCCTTGTTTATGCAGACCGTGAAGGGTGATTCACCCACGATCTCGGGACTTCGTCTCTTGCCGATGATGGCGGGGCTCTTCACCGCCTCCATCGTGTCGGGGCTCCTGCTCTCACGTGGTTGGCGCTACAAACTCTTTCCTATTTTTGGCACCCTCATGATTTGCCTGGGCTTTATTCTCCTGGGCACCGTCGGGATGAACACCTCTTCGGTGCTGATGGGTATCTACATGACCATCTTCGGAATTGGTATTGGCGCCGTCACGCAGATACTGACCACGGCGGTGCAAAATGCCGTCGAGCACCGCGACCTCGGTGCGGGAACGGCGGGCGCCAACTTCTTTCGTTCCATCGGCGGATCCTTCGGCACGGCCGTCTTCGGGGCCATTTACGCCAACACCTTGCCCCACAAAATTGCAGCCAATCTCTCGAGCGTGGGGGTGCACGATACCCATCTGAACCCCTCGATTCTCACGCCCGATGCCATGCGGCACTTGCCGGCACCGGTGTTGTCGGCCCTGCTCCACGCCATTGCCTCATCCATTCAGACGATTTATTATTGGTCGCTACCCGTGGGAATACTCGCGGTGATACTTAGCTTCACTCTGCCGGAGATTGGCCTGCGTTCGCACGTTGTATCTCCCGAAGACGCAGCAGTACTGCCCGACATCCCTGGGTGATTGTCGCGAGACACTCGTCGAATTCATCCGCATCGCCGTAGTAGGGATCGGGAACGTCGAGTCCGCGATGAGGAGAAATGAGATCGCGCAACAAGATCACCTCGACGTCCTCGCGTCGTAGTCGCGACCGGACGTCATACACGTGCTCGCGGGTCATGACCACGACAAGGTCGTGGCCGTCGAGATACTGCGTGTCCGCGAACACGCCGAGCGTCCCCGGTGCCGTGTAGCCCGCGCGGTCGAGGGCGGCCCGGCTGCGGGTATCCATGGGTTTACCAACGTGCCAACGTGCCGTACCGGCACTGGTTACCTCGACGCCGAAAAGTTCAGAATCCTGGGATAGGAGTTCACGCAAGACCACTTCGCCCATAGGTGAACGGCAGATATTGCCAGTACAAATGACAGAAACTCGCACGACGCTCTCCCTGACCGACCTGACGGAAACTCGCACAGAGACTAACCTTGAAATGAACTACGAGGGAGGTGGAAATGCCGTTATCGGAACACGAGCAGCGCATTCTGGCCGAACTCGAAGATTCGCTAACCCAACAGGACCCTTCCTTCGCCAGAAGCGTTCGAGAAACGGACGTGTTTACGTATTCGGCACGACGCGTGCGCCGTGGCCTTGCCGGATTCATTATCGGACTCGTGATTTTGTTGGCCTTTTTCTCGAGTTCTGTGCCACTGGGGTTTTTGGGAATCGTCTTGATGTTCGTCTCGGCCGTCGTCGTGGAGCGTCACGCGCGCAAGTTTGGTCGTGCCTCCTGGCACGACTTCACCCGCTCCTTGCGCCCCGATGCCGATGCGACCGCCGACGGTCAGGTTCGACGTCTGCGTGATTACTTGCGCAAGCGACACTCTTCGCAGTGAAGCTCCCACCTGGGCTGCTGCGTTACTGCCTGGTGCACCCACACGACGCGTGGATCATGGCGCGGGCCGGTTGGAAGTTGCGCCGACGCGGGTGGTGGGCTACCTGGCCCTTCCTGCCCACACCGGACACGGCGTATTGGCAATTTCGAATGACCACTGCCTTCGGTGACGCCGACGCCGTGGGGAGCGTGCAGGACGTTCTGGCCGCGGCGAAATGGTCGCTCACGCAATAGCCACACGGTAGTTTTTAGGTATCGCCCGTGTTCTTCTTCTCAATGCGACCTACGAGCCGCTCCAGCTAGTCACCGAACGACGCGCGGTAGTGCTTTTGCTGAACGGAAAGGCGGAGACGGTAGCTATTCCGCAGAATCCTCACGTCTGTCATTCGGAAAATATCAGCCTGCCGATTCCTTCCATTGTTCGACTACATCACGTCGTTAAGTTGCCCAGCCGGCTGCGCACCCCACCCCTCACGCGACGAGCTCTCTTGGCGCGCGATTCCCACCGCTGCGCCTATTGCGATGGGGTGGGCGACACAATCGATCACGTTGTGCCGCGTAGTCGCGGGGGGCGGCACGAGTGGACCAACGTGGTCGCCGCCTGTCGTCGTCACAACATGCAAAAGGGTGATCGACTCCTCGAAGAGTTGGGTTGGAAGCTGCGCACCGAGCCCCGCGTACCGGAGGGAATCTCATGGCGCTGGCGCTACCTCAACGAGATCGATCCGCTGTGGGCGCCCTTTCTACCTAAGGCCTCGTGAGAGACGAGATCGAGGAACTCTACGACTACGACGTCGTTCGTTCCCTTCCGCAGGCGACCGCACTGATTGTCCGCGTCGCCGAACCCGTCATCGTCTTGGGTTCGACGCAGCCCCGCGTTGTCATTAAGGAAGAATTACCCTTTGAGATTCGCCGTCGCCGAGGCGGTGGAGGCGTGGTGTTGATTCAGCCCGACGACCTCTGGGTGGACTTCTGGATACCGGCGGGTGATGAGCGCTATTGCAGAGACGTTAATGAGCAGGCCCTGGGCGCCGGTGCATGGTGGGCCACAGTGCTGCGAGACCTTCGGAAGGGTGACTGGAGGATTGCCAGCGCCGAAATGAGGGGGGAGCCCGCGCACCGTGTCGTGTGCTTTGCGGGCAGCGGCCCTGGTGAGGTATTCGTTGACGAAAAGAAAGTGGTCGGCATCACCCAGTGGCGAGTGCGCGAAGGGGCCTTCATCTCCTGTGTGCTGCACCGTCGTGGCTCTCACGATCTACTGAATTTCTTGAGATCCGTCCCCGATGGCCTGGGCGAGGCCATGGACCACCACCACGGAGAAAGCCTGGGCTTGGTGGGGGAGATGGACGACATCGAGCGGAAGCTCTTGGGTAGTTCGGGCGGCTGGCAGCGCCGTCAGCTCTTTTTGACACCTCCCTAGACGGTCCAGCCACGTGTTCCAGATCCGGCCTTCGGGCCGGATTTCTACTTTTCCGACCCTCTGGAAGTTTTTTCTCATCGGAGTGGCACGTAGTGGGGGATTGTGGTAGAAAAGTGACTGCAAGTGGGGGGAAGTGGGGCTTCTCCTCCGGAGGGAATTTTGTGACTGGGTTTTATGGGAACTTCGAGCACACGCTCGACGCAAAGGGTCGGCTCATCTTGCCGGCCCGGTTCCGCCCTGCCTTTTCGGAAGGTGGATACCTCACTCGTCACTACGAAGGTTCGCTGGCCATGTACCTCCCCGAGGACTTTCAGCTGATCGCGGCGGAACACAGCCTTTTGACCCAAAGTCTGGAGCGCAGCGAGCGCGACCGCGCACGCGTCTTTTTTGACGGTGTGGACCAGTTCACCATGGATGGCCAAGGCCGCATTCTTCTTTCCGCAAAGCACCGTGAGTTCGCACGAATTACGGACAGTGCCTTTTTTCTGGGCAGCTCCACTTTTATCGAAATCTGGAACATCGATCACTACCGTGCGCGCACCAAGAGTGCCGCCGAGATCCTCGACCCCGACAGTCTCTCCGAATGAAAGGCGACCACGACCACACCCCGGTGAACGCATCGATGATCATGCGCAGCCTCCCGACCGAAGCGTGCGAAGACAACTCCTCCGCCCTCTTCTCCACGACGACTTCGAATCCCTCCTCGACGTCATCGGTCGGCGGGCTGCAGATGAGCATGGAATTTCACCACCAACCTGTTCTGCGGCACGAAATCGTAGAACTGTGCACCGGCCTCACGGACGGGGTAATCCTTGACGCCACCTTGGGCGGGGGCGGACACGCCGAAGCTCTCCTGGAAGCCTTTCCGAAGAGTCGCCTCGTGGGAATTGACCGGGATCCCATCGCACGTGCGGCCGCGACCCAACATTTAGCTCGCTTTGGTGACCGCGTTCGCGTGGTGGACGGCACCTTTGGCCAATTAGATACCGTGGTCACCGACTCCGTATCAGTGGTCTTAATGGACCTCGGCGTGTCATCACCGCAACTCGACGATGCCGCTCGTGGTTTTTCCTTTCGTAGCGATGCACCCTTGGACATGCGCATGGATACAAGCCAGGGCATGACGGCTGCTGATTTTCTGGTCCGTACAGATTTATCTCAACTCGCGAACCTTTTGCGCCGCCACGGTGAGCAGCGCTTCGCTGGATCGATCGCGAAATCAATTCTCGAACGTCAACCGACCACCACCTTCGAATTAGTCGAAGCCGTTGAGCGTGCCGTTCCGATGGCTGCCCGCCGTCGCGGTCACGTGGCCACGCGTGTGTTCCAGGCCCTGCGGGTTGAAATCAATGACGAGGAACACGAGCTCGAAAGCGGACTCGCAGCAGCATTGTCCGTACTGGAAGGTGGCGGCTTGCTCGCCGTCATCTCCTATCACAGTGGCGAAGACCAAGTCGTCAAGGCCTTCCTCCACGAAGCGGCCACCGGTGGTTGCCACTGTCCGTACGCGCTGGGCTGCGTCTGCGGAGCGCAGGCACGCATGATCGTCAAGAAAAACGGAGCCGTGATGGCCGACACCGAAGAAATTTCGAAAAATCCGCGAGCTCGATCGGCTCGCCTTCGCTATGGACGAAAGGTGTCCGCATGAGTGTTATTTCATTTCCCTATTCCGCTGGGACTCGCTCACGTTCGCGACAACCGGTCGTGGCACCAACACGCTCGCGCAGCACCACGACGCGTCGTCGCGCTGATGTCACCAAGCGAGATTCCATCTGGAAGCGCCAACCAGCAAGGATTCGCGCGACCCTCGTTGCCTCAGCGGCCCTGCTGATTTTGGTACTGGTCAAAATCGACGTGACAACTCACCAAATGAACGTATCGAATGTTCAGTCAGAGCTGGTCACTGCTCAGTCAAATTACGCGATGATGGTGGCCAAGTTTTCCGGAGCGTCCTCGCCCGCGCGGGTATCGTCGGCGGCGGGAAGCCTCCACTTGGCCGCGCCGAGCTCGGTGCTGCAAGTAACCACCGTCTCTTTGAATGTGCCGCTTGCGTTGCCGCACTTCAATAAGTACGTAGTGCCGTCCGTCCGTTCGCTTCGCTAGTTCTGACGAGGTAATGGTGAGCCAGCATCGCCGCACACATTCCCTGCGGGATGTTAATCCCGCGTACTTCGATCGTCGTTTCGGTTACCTCCGTAAAATCATCATTGCCGTCGTTGTGGCGATTGTGGCGCAGCTCATTCATTTGCAGTTGCTAAACCATGCCAGCTCCGTACAGCAGTCACGCAACCAAATCTTGAAGCCCGTAAGCATCCCGTCACTGCGAGGAGGGATTTATGACCGTTACGGTCAGATACTCTCCATTTCCGCTCCCGCGGACCAGGTAATAGCCGATAACTTTCGCGTCAAAGACCCCGCAAAGGAAGCGCGCGCGCTCGCGAGCCACTTGCATATGAGTGTGGCGACTCTCGAGCGGAAGCTGTCGCTGCATTCGGGGTGCGTAATCCTGACTAATTCGCTACCCATCAAAGACGGAACTTTCATCACCGAGCACAATTTTGACGGGATCAACGTGTATCCCGCATCTTTCCGAGAATCGCCCAATGGTCAAGTGGGAACAGCTCTCATCGGGAAAATTAACGCCGCGGGAATTGGCTCGGCCGGATTGGAATACCAGTACAACTCACTGCTGGCAGGCCAAGACGGGCTCGAGCGCGTCTACCGTTCGCCGAAGGGCGTGTCGCTTCCGGTTGCCCCGACGCAAGTTCTCAAAAAGGCAGTACGGGGTCAGGGCTTAGAGCTGACGGTCGATACGGCCTTGCAGTACGTGACCGAACAGGCTTTGGGCAAGCAGATGCACGACATGGAGGCTCTGACGGGCGTGGCCATTGTGATGGACGTCAAGACCGGTGAGGTGCTCGCGGACGTCTCCTTGGTTAACACCAAGACTTCCGCTGGTCCATTGGGACCCATCAGCACCTACGGAGTCGACATCGGTGTTCCGGGTATCCAGCAGACCGTGAACAATATGGCATTGCAGTGGGACTACGAACCAGGTTCCGCCTTTAAGTTGGTGCCCTTCTCCGCCGCCCTCAACGCCAAAACAATTACCCCACAAACGATGTTCACTATTCCCAACTCATTGAAAGTGAACGGTACGGTTCTTCACGATGCGGAAGGCCACCCTCTCGAGCACTTCACCGCCACCCAAGTGCTTGCACAGTCGTCCAATATCGGCACCTACAAAATTGCCCAAACCGTCGGCAAGCAAGGTGTGCTCTCGGAAGTCCTGCGATTGGGCTTTGGGCAGTTGACGGGTTTGAACTACCCCGGTGAGTCTGCAGGAATTCTGAAAACGTCGAACAACTTCGCCGAACGAGATTTGGCAAATCTTTCCATCGGACAGGTGGACGCCGTGCCACCCATTCAAGTTCTCGACGCCTACAACGCGGTCGCCAACGGTGGTGTATTCGTGGCTCCGAAACTAGTGCGGGCCATGATCAACGCTAATGGTCAAGCGGTGGCGACGCCCCCTTCGCCCGCTCACCGCATCATGCCCGCCAACGTGGCGGGGACCTTGCGGACGATGCTCCAACAAGTGGTCATGGCGGGAACGGGAATTCGAGCAGTGATTCCGGGGTATCTAGTCGCGGGCAAGACGGGAACTGCTGAAGTTCCGAATCCCCATGCTCTCGGATACATCTATGGTCAATACAACGCCACCTTCGCGGGCTTTGCGCCTGCCAACCACCCAGTTCTATCGATGCTGGTGGTCCTCCAACGTCCCTTGAGGAGTTACTACGGCGGAACAGCGGCATGCCCGGTGTTTCAACGTGTCATGTCCTACGCCTTGCACCATTACGGAATTGTTCCTGACGGTGTGTCCAATAAGCCCGTGCCAGGTATTAGCTCCGACGTGAAATCGGACGTGACGTGATGGATCTGCACGAGCTTTTCAATATCTCGTACGAAGGTATCTGTGCGGTCACTTCGGTGGAGACGGATTCGCGACGTTGCACGCCAGGATCCTTGTTCTTCGCGATGTCGGGACGCACAACTTCCGGCGAACGCTTCGTGGAGCAAGCGCTGGCACAGGGAGCGGTCGCCGTGGTTGCGACGACGCCCATGACACTGAGCGTTCCCGTGGTGGTGGTCGACGAGAGGCTCCTGCACTCGGAACTCGTTCGCGCCTGTGGGCGCGTGTACGGCATCCCCCACGAGACTTTGCGCCTTCTGGGTGTGACCGGAACCAATGCAAAAACGAGCATCACCACCATCGCGTCTCAGTTGTGGCGCGCACTGGGTCACCCATCGGACGTCATTGGTACGGTGACGCACGAACGAACCACACCCGCCCCAGCGGAGATGCACCAATTGCTCGCCGCGTCGTCGCGCTCGTCGCTACCCGAAGATCCGACCTTGATGTGTCTCGAGGTGTCGTCGCACGCCTTGGACCAAGGGCGTACCGACGGAATATTTTTTGACGTTGTCGTCTTCAGTAATTTGACGCACGACCATCTTGATTACCACCACAGCATGGAGGAGTATTTCGAGGCGAAGTCCAAGCTCTTCACCCCGACGAGCGCCCGCAACTTCGTCGTGTGGGTAGATGACCCCTACGGAGCGAGATTGGCGGATCGGGTGGGGAATTCGGTGGTCCGCGTGTCGCGAGCCAATGCGCGAAAAATTTCGTGCGGTAGTGAGGGTAGTGATTTCGAGTGGCGCGGCTATCGGGTACGCAGCTCGTTACTGGGTGGGTACAACGTCGACAATTTGCTCCTAGCGTTAGAAGCCTTGGTCATTTTGGGGGGCGACCCCGAAGCCCTTGCTCACGCCTGCGCCACCTTGCGGCCCGTCACGGGGCGATTCGACATCGTCCAAGCCGCCAATCCCATGATCGTTATTGACTACGCCCACAGTCCCGATGGACTGCGTCGCGTTCTAGTGGACGCCCGTGAATTTTCCGGATCCGGTCGGCTCATCATTGTTTTCGGTGCCAGCGGAGAGCGCGATGTCGAAAAGCGTCCCGGCATGGGCGCCGTGACGGGGGAAAATGCCGACGTCGTGATTGTGACTTCGGAAAGCCCCCGCTTTGAAGACCCTGAATCCATCATCGATGACATCGTCAAGGGAATTCCGGCGGGTGCTAGGTGGCATCGTGAGATTGATCGACGTGCTGCCATTGAACTCGCACTACGAATTGCCGAACCAAACGACATCGTCATTCTCGCGGGCAAGGGCCACGAAAATGTGCGTTACATCCAAGGCGAAGTGATCCCCTTCAATGATCGCACCGTCGTCACCGAACTACTACAGACAAGGATCTGACATGTTGAGTCTTATGGAATCTGGAGGAGTTGCCTTCGTATTGGCACTCTTGGTGACACCTCTTTTCATCCGCTTTCTTCATGCCCGTCAGCTCGGCCAGCGCATCCGCGAAGATGGCCCCGCTTCACATCTCGCCAAAGAGGGCACGCCGACGATGGGTGGGATTGTTATTATTGGTGCCGCCGTCGTGGGTTATCTGATGGGGCACGTGGGAACTTCCATTCCCTTTAGCCGCGGAGGAATCCTGGTCATGTGCGCAACGATTGTGACGGCCTTTCTCGGCCTCGCCGACGACATCATCAGTATTCGTCGATCACGCAATCTTGGACTCAATAAGCGCGCCAAATTCGCGGGCCAACTACTGATAGCCGTCAGTTTCGCCGTGGCGGCGGTGTATTGGGTGCAGACGAAAACAGTTCTTTCGTTTACGCGTTTCTCCCTACCGGGTTGGTCCTTAGGCGTGGCGGGCTGGATTCTGCTTGCGGTGTTGATTGTGGTGGGAACTTCGAATGCGGTCAACCTGACCGACGGACTCGACGGACTCGCGGCCGGTTCCGCTACGTTCTGCTTCGGGGTGCTGTCGGTCATCGGTTACTGGGAATTTCGTCACTTCAATTACTACCAACTGCCGACGGCTTTGGATCTGGGATTGGTGGCGGTCGCCATGGTGGGGGGCTGCCTCGGATTTCTTTGGTGGAACGCCGCTCCGGCGCGCATCTATATGGGTGATACGGGATCACTCGCCGTGGGAACGGCGCTCGGAGGAATTTGCTTACTGATGAACCTCGATTTACTCCTCGTGATTATCGGCGGACTATTCGTCGGGGAAACCGCCTCGGTAATTCTCCAAGTCATTAGCTTTCGATCATTCGGTCGTCGCATCTTTCGCATGGCCCCCATTCATCATCACTTTGAAATAAAGGGCTGGCCCGAGACGACGGTGATCGTCAGATTCTGGATTCTCTCGGGGCTCCTCGCCGCTCTGGGCTTAGGAATTTTCTACGGCGACTTCGTCAAGATCGCGAAGGTGGTGTGATGTCGGAAATGACGCAATCCCTCAAGACTCGCTTCCGCAGTAACACCTTGACGAGCCAAATTACCTTCCTGACGGGAATTTTGCTGGTCGGAGGATTCGTGATGGTGGCCAGCGCCGCGGCGCCGCAATACAGTGCGCAGGGAAACAGCCTTTTGGGTTTTCTCCTTCGCGACCTCGCATACTCAATCTTGGGAGCGCTGGCGTTCGTCGTGGCGTCGGGATACAACACCAAGAAAATTGCTCGGTATTGTTCCCTGTTCTTGTGGGTCACTCTCGGGTTCACGATTCTGGCGGGGATTCCCCACATCGGTAGTAAAGTCGACGGCGCACGACGATGGCTGCGAGTCGGGCCAATCTCCATCCAGCCATCAGAGTTCTTCGTCGTCGCGGTGATTATCTTCGTCGCCGTTACGGTGGCCGTGCACGAGCGCAGCGAAACTGAGTGGCTCTCGATTCTGCATCGAATGAAACTTGTCGCCGTGGGCCTCTTGGCTATTGGATTCGAACAAAAAGATCTCGGAACTGCTTTGGTACTTTTCATCGTTGTTCTGATCATGCTTCTGCTGGCAGGTATGCCCAGCAAATACGCCGGGATGGCTATCCTCGCCACGGCGCTTGGAACCTTGGTGGCGTCCTTGTTCGTCAGTAGTTTCCGCTACCGGCTTGACCGATTATTCGGATTCCTCCATCCGAGCACCGACCTCCAAGCAAATAATTATCAGATCAACCAATCAAAGATTGGTCTTGGTGTAGGAGGTTTTAAGGGATTGGGTTACGGAAATGGCCGAGAGAAGTGGAGTTTTCTGCCGAATCCTCACACAGACTTCATGTTCGCCACGGTGGGCGAAGAATTGGGCATCATCGGAACTCTGGTCCTTCTCGGCTTGGTTGTGTGGCTCATTTCTGTGGGGATGCGAGTCGGCCAACTTTCGACGGACCGGACGTGGAAATTGCTTGCAACGGGCTTGGCGACGTGGCTCGCCGTACAAGCCTTTATGAACATCATGTCGGTGGTGGGTATGTTCCCCGTCGCCGGAGTTCCCTTACCCTTCATCTCATATGGTGGCACCTCTCTCATTGTCAATATGGCGGTAGTCGGGCTCATTCACCATGCGGCTCGTGAAATTAAAGAGGCCACCTTGACGAAGGAACGTGATGGCGCTCGAAGCTCACGTCGCACTTCGGGGCGAGCGCGACGATAGACGTGCGCGAAATAGTTCTCACGGGTGGTGGTACGGGCGGACATATTTTCCCCATGCGCGCGGTTGCCGAAGAACTTCTCGCCCGTGGGGAGCCAGCCGAATCAGTGGTCGTGGTGGGTTCACGTCGCGGGCAGGAGAAAGATCTCCTGGGCGACCTTCCCGTCCAACTCATACTTTTGCCCGGTCGCGGCATTCGTCGCTCACTTCGCCCCACGGCCCTGGTGGACAACGTGGTGGCCACAATGGGTTTAATTCTTGCCCTGTTTCGCGCCATCTGGCGTACGGCGATTCGTCGCCCACGAGTGGTAGTGAGCTTTGGGGGCTACGCCTCACTGGTCACCACCGTGGCGGCAGTGCTCACGGGTCGCCGAGTGGTGACCGTGGAGCTAGATGCGGTGCCGAGTGCCGCGCAACGAGTGGTGTTGCGTCGGGTGCGAGTTCGCTGCGTCGCTTTTGGCAACGAGGACCCCCGTAGCGTGGTCACCGGAGTTCCTCTTCGAGATTCTGTCGTGGCCGTGAACCGAACAGTTCGTGTGTCGTGGGGTGCACCCGATCGGCACGAGCCCTTCACCATCGTGGTGATGACGGGCTCGTTGGGCGCACGGTCAGTGAACGAGACAATCGGCGCTCTGGCGCAAGAGTTCCGACAGCAGCCCTTACGTATCATTCACGTCACGGGTCGCCGCGACTACGCCGCCTGCGTCTCGCGGTGGCAACCCCTCGCATCGGACCTTCTTCGTTATGAGTTGTTAGCGTTCGCAGATATGAGCGAACTCTGGTCGCAGGCGGATATGGCGATTTGTCGCGCCGGTGCGACCACCGTTGCCGAACTCTGTGCTTTGTCGATCCCGAGCATCTTGGTCCCCTTGCCAGGGGCTCCTGGCGATCACCAGACCAAGAATGCCCTGCGTCTCGTGGAAGTGGGAGCGGCTCTGGCCATCGCCGATGGTGAACTCTCGTCGAACTCGCTCGCCCAGGCTATTGAGGTCGTCATGCAACCGGCTACCTTGGGGGCGATGACGCGTGCTGCTGGCAGTCTCGGGCACCCTGCGGCAACGAAGAAAATCGTCGATGAAATTTTGCGAGTTATCCAATGACGCACATCTTCGCCACCGATCACGTTCACGTCATCGGGTGCGGTGGCGCGGGCATGAGTGGCTTAGTACGCCTGCTGCACGAAAGTGGTGTGCACGTATCGGGGTGCAATCAGGTCATGACCGATGAAGTTCGCTCTCTGCGTGACAGTGGCGTAGCGATATTCGAAGGTCATGACCCGAGCCACGTCACGGCGTGTTCGCTCGTGACGGCATCGCCGTCGGTTGCCCCAGAGCTTCCCGAATTGGTCGGGGTAGAGCTCACATGGTCGCGGGCCGACGTGTTTGCCGCCGTGAGCGCAGAACGGGTGACCACCGCAATTGCGGGTACGCACGGCAAGACGACCGCGACCTCAATGGCGGTCTGCGTCTGGGAGCGCGCGCGCCGCGAGGCTTCGTGGCTATTGGGCGCACCGGTTCGTGGCGTCGGCCAGAACGGTCATGGCGCGAGCGGCCCGGAACTTATTTTGGAATGTGACGAATCCTTCGGAACCTTTGCGCGCACCACACCCGCACGGGTGGGTATTTTGAATGTCGATGCCGATCACTTGGACTTTTACGGCAACTATGAAGCCGTCGAAGACGCGTTTGTGTCGCTGGCGGATCGATCAGGCGAATGTGTGGTGTGGGTCGACGACGCTGGTGCTGGCCGTGTCGCTGCTCGGACATCTTCTCCGGTAATCACCGTGGGGCGTGAGAGTGGCGAATGGCGGGTGACGAGAGAAGAAGTCGATATCGACGGAGCATCGTTTATCTTGAGTGGTCCTGATTGCGAACTGCTGATCAGTTTGACGGTGACGGGGTCGCACAACGTGAGCAACGCCGCGGTGGTCGCGGTGGTAGCCCTTCGTAACGGTATTTCTACGGGTGACGTGATTCGCGGTTTGAGTGACTTTCGCGGGGCGCCACGTCGCTTCGAATGGCTCGGCGAACGCGACGGAACGGCGGTCATCGATGACTACGCCCACCTACCCAGTGAGGTACGTGCCAGCATCGCGGCGGTACGTGAGTTGGGGGCGGCGAGCGTGGCGGTACTGTTCCAGCCGCATCGCGTCACGCGCAGCCTGGCTCTGGCTGATGAATTTGCGGATGCCTTCGACGGCGCTACGACGGTCGTCATTGGCGACATCTACGACGCGGGAGAGCCGAATCCCGACGGAGTAACCGGTGAACTGATAGCTGACGCGGTGCGCGCTCGCGTCGATAGTCCGGCGACCCACTACGCCGCCACGCGATCGGACATGTTGGAGTGGGCGCTTCGCCTCTGCGATGACCATGACGCCTTGCTCGTCATGGGGGCCGGCGACGTGGGCGAGATTGCCCGTCAAGTAACGGAGACGCCATGAGCATCGCTCGTTTGCGCGCGGTGGCGGGGGAGAACTGGGTGGACAATGCGCCGGTGGCCCAATGGACGACGTACCGCGTTGGTGGTACGGCTCGATACGCACTCATGATTCCCGGTCCGGAGGAACTTCGGGAGTGGGCGAAGTACCTTCATGATCTCGAATGTTCGTGGTGGATTTTTGGCCAGGGCTCGAACACTCTGGTGGCGGATGCTGGTTTTGACGGGGTGGCGATTCGAATGGGCGAGGGATTTTCACACTTCGAAGTCGTCGAGAAGGGTGATCTGGTCCAAGTTACCGTCGGCCCGTCGATGGCCCTGCCCGTGTTGGCGCGTCGTCTCGCAGATGTGGGAATCACTGGTTTCGAATGGGCCGTGGGAGTACCAGGTTCGATGGGCGGGGCCACGGTGATGAACGCGGGTGGTCACGGCAGCGACATGGCCGGCAGCGTGGTCAGTGCCGAAGTGCTGTCGCTGCGTGATGGAACCCTGCGTCACGTGACGCGCGAGGAGCTGGACTACGGCTATCGACGAAGTGCTCTGGGGCATGATGATTTAGTCTGTGCTACCACCTTGGCCCTCTCCAAGGGTTCCCGAGATGACGCCAAGCGAACGCTGAAGGAAATTGTGTCGTGGCGTCGTGAGCATCAGCCCGGTGGCTCGAACGCGGGAAGCGTTTTTCGCAATCCTGATGGACATAGTGCGGGCGCCCTGATTGAACAATGTGGCTTGAAGGGGCGTCGCCACGGAAGCGCCGTCGTGAGCGAAAAGCACGCAAACTTCATCCAAGTCGATGACCACGGATCAGCCGACGACGTGTACGCACTCATGCGCGAGGTAGCGGTGGCGGTGCGCGAACAGACCGGAATTACCCTCATATCGGAAATACGACTCCTGGGCTTCGAAGGAGAACGATGATGGCACGACGTCCCAAGGACACCGCGACTCATGGCGTGACGCGTACGCGTCGCTTTCGTCGCTTCTTGTTGGTGGTGGGAGTCCTCGCGACGGTCCTGGTACTCGCCGTGGGCTACGCCGGTAGTTGGGTCCTGCACCGAAGTTTTTTCGCCGCTCACAGTGTGAGTATTGAAGGAAACGTTCACGAAACCACGGCGCAGATTTCTTCTCTCAGCGGCATCACGAGCCACACGGCTCTGATTGACATCAACCCCTCGCTTATTTCCTCACGGCTCGATCGGCTCACCTGGGTGTCGGGCGCAACGGTGTCCAAGCACTGGCCCCATTCGGTAACAATTACCGTGCACGAGCGCAAGGTCTGCGCGGTGACGCGAGAAAACCCCAGCACCAATGAACTCGTGAGCTGTGACGGTTATCCCCTCGGCTCGGTTCCCACTTCGAACCTGGTGCAGGTCGCGGCCGACGGTTGGAACGGCCCCGCCCACTGGCCCTTCGCCCACTGGGCCGCACCGGCCGTGGTGGTGGCTCGATCACTTCCGGTGGCCTTTGCCAATCAAGTGGTCTGCGTGTCAGTGAATCGTTCCGGCATCATCACGTTGCACATGACTACCCCCGTGACCTTCGTTCTCGGATCGGACCATGGGCTCGGAGACAAATACGTCGCCGTAGCGGCGGTGCTGGCGCACGCGAGTCTGACCCCCGGTGAGGTCGTGGACGTCTCGGTACCGAGTGACGTGACGGTTCACTTGAAATAAAGGAGCATGTTCCCATCTTTTAGGGTGACCGGCTAACCTACAAATAGCAGGAAAACGAGATTTTTATTGGAATTCCCCCACCGAGAGTCCTCCGTGGGGGAGAATACGACTAAGGAATTAAGGGGAAACCATGAGCTTGAGTCAAGGCAACTACACGGCGGTTATCAAAGTCTTCGGTTGCGGGGGTGGTGGTGTCAACGCTATCAACCGCATGATTACCGCGGGACTGCGCAACGTGGAATTTATTGCATCCAACACTGATGCCCAGGCACTTCTACTGAGTGATGCCGACTTGAAGATCGACATTGGTCGCAGCCTTACCCGTGGACTCGGAGCCGGTTCTGACCCCGAAATTGGTCGCCAAGCCGCCGAGGATCACCGTGACGAAATCGAAGAAGCGCTCAAAGGTGCCGACATGGTCTTCATCACCGCTGGTGAAGGTGGCGGCACCGGTACGGGAGCCGCTCCCGTGGTGGCCGAAATTGCTCGTGCACTTGGCGCCTTGACCATCGGTGTTGTCACTCGTCCCTTCGCCTTCGAAGGTAAGCGTCGCGCGACGCAGGCAGAAAAAGGTATTCAACAGCTGCGCGAAAAGGTTGACACGCTCATCGTGATTCCGAACGACCGCTTGCTCAGCGTGTCCACCGCCCAGACGTCCATCATCGATGCTTTCAAGAAGGCTGACGAAGTTCTCCTGCAGGGTGTTCGCGGCATTACTGACCTCATCACAGTTCCTGGAATGATCAACACCGACTTCGCCGACGTGAAGATGGTCATGAGCAACGCCGGAACCGCCATCATGGGAATCGGCCAATCGACGGGAGAGGGTCGTGCCGTCAACGCGGCGCGTGCCGCTATCACTTCGCCGCTGCTGGAAGCTCCCATCGACGGTGCGCGTGGCATTTTGATCAACATCGTTGGTGGTTCTGACCTGACTCTGTTCGAGGTGAACGAAGCCGCCGAAATCATCCACTCCGTGGCGCACCCGGATGCCAACATCATCTTCGGTACCGTCACGGACGACTCCATCGGTGATGCCGTGCGTGTGACCGTGATTGCTGCGGGCTTCGAACGACGTGACGCCGCCTCGCGGGGAACGGACGCTCCGGTGCGTGCCGCAGCAACGGACATCTTCGCGACGCCGTCGACGGATGACTTCACGTTCGACGTGGGCGGCGACGATGACCTGCCCAGCTTCCTTCGCTGAGCCGCACACAGCAGATATAGCGTCTCGCCTCGGCGAGATTGATGCACGGATTCGTTCTGTCGGTCGTACGCGAGACGAGATTCGGCTCGTGGCGGTGACCAAGACCTTCCCCCACAGTGTGCTGGACCCGCTCCGCGCACTAGGGCTTTTCGACGTGGGGGAGAACTACACCCAAGAACTCCTCGACAAGGTGTCCAAGGATGAGGGCACGCCCGCCCTGCGTTGGCATTTCCTGGGGCAACTTCAGTCAAACAAAATTAGCAAACTGTGTCGCTCCGCCTCAGTCCTCGAAACGGTGTCGCGAAAGTCTGAACTAGAAGTCATCGCGCGCCAAGAGCGTCAGCCCGAGATCTACGTGCAGATTGATTTCACTGGCCAGGAGAATCGTGGGGGAGCTCCCCTGGGCGAACTCGATATCTTGCTACGCCGCGCCGAGCTCCTTAAGGTCACGGTGAGTGGCCTGATGACGGTGGCACCTCCCGACCCGCTACGTGCGAGGGAGGCCTTTTCGGAACTACGGCGTGCGGCGAGTACCTGGAATCTTCCCGAGTTGTCGATGGGGATGAGCGACGACCTCGAAATCGCCCTCGAAGAGGGCTCAACGGCCATCCGCGTCGGCCGCGCTCTCCTCGGGAGCCGTCCTCAGGCCTAAAGGCCCGCTTGGGACGCCGTGACGTCCATGACCTAAGATGAGTGAACTGGTAACACGAGGAGATGGTGTGGCCCTTCAGGACCGAATGAAGAAATTTATGGCGTACGTCGGATTGACGGAAGAGGACTATCGCGACAGCCTCCCCATGTCTGATCGCAACTACCAGCTCGACAGCTACTCGCAGCAATTTGCGGAGCCCGTCGCCCCGTCGGTACCCGCCTACGGCAATTACGGTTCACCCAATCTGCGCCCCAGCACCGCGGCTAACCCTTACGACACCCCCGCGACGTCGGCTTCGGGTCGTCCCTTGGTCCGCAATATCTCCCAGACCGCCTCGGTTCGCCCACTTATCAACATCGTGACCAGCGACGAGCTAGAAATCTTCTTGCCGCAAAATTACAATGAAACACGTCGTATTTACGACATTTTGAAGACCCGCCGCAGCGTGGTCCTGAATCTCGAGCACCTGGACGAAGACCTTTTCCGACGGGTTTTGGACTTTACGAGTGGTGTCGTCTACGCCACCCAAGGCGCCATTAAGCGTGTGGCCCCCGGTCGAGGAGTTTTCGTTGTGTCGCCGGCAAATGTTCGCGTGTCGCCGGATGCCATTGAGCGTGCGCGCGCCAAGAATTTTCTACCCTAGTGAACCTGCTCGTCACCCTGATCAAGCTGTACTCCTACGTGGTGCTCCTGCGCGTCATTTTGTCCTGGTTCCCTGCGAGTGCCAATAATCAGTGGGCGCAAATACACCGCTTCGTCTACGCCGCCACCGAGCCAGTTCTGGCTCCGATCCGCAAGTTGGTGCCACCCTTTCGGGTAGGTGCGGTCTATTTGGATATTTCGGTCATGATCTTTTTTGTCCTTCTGACCATCCTCCAGCGAATTCTCTAGTAAATACCGCGATTTAGCAGTCCTCAACGGTATCGTTGGCGCCATGGATGATTCTTCGATTCTCGAACCGGCTCTGGACTTGCTCACCTCGGTGAGTTTTAAGATTGTTCTCCGTGGTTACGACCCCGACGGTGTCGATGACTTTTTGGACCGTACGTCGGCCGAAGTTGAGCAACTCCGAGAGCAACTCCGTCAACAAAGCCAGCAACTCAAGCAAGCAGCTGAGCGCATCCATCAGCTCGAAGCAGCTCGCGGCGAGGTCCCCACTGTCGCCCCGACACCGCCTCCCGCCCCCGCGGCCGTGGTCTCGACACCGCCCCCCGCCCCCGTGGCCACTGCGGGAAGTTCCGTGGTTCCCGAGCACGTCACGCGCATGATCGCCATGGCGCAAGAATTCGTCGCGAAGGCCGAAGCCGACGCCCAACAGCGAGCGTCGGAACTGACGAGCGGAGCGCATGAGCGAGCGAATCAAATCGTCTCGGACGCCCAGGAGCGTGCCAAGGACGAAATCGAACGTCTCAATGGTCTCAAGCAGCGCCTCAGCGAAGATGTCAACCGCCTGGCACAACAGGTCGAATCCGAGCGAACCCGTTTGCGCACGCAACTGCACAGTTTCCTGCAGTGGATAGAGGAAAACGTCCAAACCACACCACCCGTGGCCGTCCCTCGACCCGCACCGGTTGCTCCCTCGGCTCCGGCTGCCGTCACCCCGGTCCCCACGCCGGCCGAACGCCCCACCACAATTGGGCAAGCGTTGAACTTTGACCAGCGACCCTCCGACGGTCGCTAAACCGCTACACGTATCCGCTACTCTGAATGCTCGCGTTCGGACGCGTTAAGGAGATTGAATGCCCACGTCACAAAAGAAAAGTTCAAAAGTAGTTGCTTCGAAAAAGGCACCCGCCAAGAAGTCCACTACGAAGAAAGCACCGGCGAAGAAGATCATCGTGAAGAAGACAACGAAGAAGTCCCCGCCGAAAAAGGCCCCCGCCAAGAAGCTTCCCGCGAAGAAGACTGTCGCCAAGAAAACTTCTGTCAAGAAGGCGCCAGCTAAAAAGGCGCCGGCCAAAAAGGCCACTGCGAAGAAGGTCCCCACGAAAGCATTAACGCCGCAACAGAAAAAAGCCCTTGCGGCCAAGGCCACCCTGCTAGCGAAAGCGCAACGCGAACGAGACGCTAAACAAAAAGAGGCCGCTCGTGCCAAGGCGGTCAAAGATCGCGAAGCAGCAGCGAAGAAGGTGCAAGCGCAACGCGAACGAGACGCTAAACAAAAAGAGGCCGCTCGTGTCAAGGCTCAAAAAGAACGTGAAGCTGCGGCCAAAAAGGCCAAACTGCAACGCGACAAGGACGCCAAACTAAAAGAAGCAATGCGCCTCAAGGCCGCCAAAGCCAAGGCCGCGGAAGCGGCGGCAAAGAAGTTGGCGAAGGAAAAAGCCATCGCCGAAAAAATTGCGGCCAAGGCGGCCGAGGCGAAGCGTCGAGCCGAGGAGAAGGCTGCCGCAGAGGAAAAGCGCCAGCGCGACATCGAAAACCGGCGTCGCGCCCAAGAGGCAGAGCGCGAGCGTCGCCAGCGCGAATTAGAGCGTCGTCAAGAAGAAGAGCGTCAACGCCTCGAACGCAAGGCTGCCGAAGAGCGTGCCCTGCAGGAAGAACTGGAGCGCAAGCGGCAGAATCGACCCTACGCCGACCAGAAGGAGTTCCTGGCTGAGTTGCGCGAATTGCTGGTAGAGGAACGGGCCAGGGCCAGCTCCGAAGTCGCGTCCCTGGAAAGCGCCGCGGAAGAAATGCTGGTGGACCGTGAGCGTTTGGAATACGACGACGAAGATGGTTCGGGTGTGGCCTCCGACATTCAACGTGACCAAATGAAAGAGCAGGCCGCCATGCAGAGTCTGAAGGTGGCCGAAATCGACGTGGCCTTGTCGCGGGTCGATGATGGCTCCTATGGGCGCTGTGACGAGTGCTACGAGACCATCCCGCCGGAGCGTTTGCGCTACCAAAAGCCCGTCTTTACGTGCGTCGACTGTCGCTCGTCGTTCTAAAACCCAGCCTGGTTGCCGGCCTCGTGGCCGCAACCGTGGTGGGTGGTGACGAGTGGTCGAAAGCCTGGGCTCGCCGGTCGCTCGGGGAGCCACATCAGGTCCTCGGCCCCTGGTGGTGGCGCTTGAGCTACAACAGTGGGGCTTCGTTCTCTCTGGGATCGCACGCGCCCGTGGCCACGCGAGTCGGGGTGGCGCTTGCCCTCGTAGGGGTAGTCGTGGGCCTCGCCAAAACGGCCCCCGGCATTCCTGCGGTCGGTATTGGCTTGGTGACCGGTGGAGGGCTAGGGAATGTTATTGATCGACTTACCTCGAGTAGGCACGTGGTAACGGATTTTGTTTCGCTGGGATCGTTTCCCACATTTAACGTGGCGGACGCAGGTGTCACCCTAGGGTGCGTGATGATGTTGGTGTGTGTCGTTGTTCGACGGCCACTGTGGAGGACTCGATGAGCAATGTACCGGTAGACCCCTTTGACGGAGAAACGCTCGACGTCACGGTGCCGGAATCACTCGACGGAATGCGCGTGGACCGTGTGATTTCCATGCTGACGGGTCTTTCGCGATCCGAGGCCACCGCTCTCGTGCATGAGGGTCGGGTAGTGATTAACGACGCAGTGATTACCAAGGCCTCCCTCCCTATTATGGGCGGAGTTCACCTCGTGGCCGAGCTGCCTCCCGTCGATACCGGCTACGTCGAGCCGGACGAGAAGATCACTGTCGACGTGGTTCTCGAAGATGAATCCTTCGTGGTAGTAAACAAGGGTCCCGGACAAGTGGTGCACCCCGGAGCGGGGCAGCGCGATAACACCTTGATTGCGGGTCTGCTCGCTCGTTATCCAGAAATGCAGGATCTTTCGAATCGTGAGATCTGCGAGCCGGGACGTCCGGGCATTGTGCACCGTTTGGACAAGGGCACCTCGGGTTTGTTAGTGGTAGCTCGCACCGCCGAAGCCTTCTATTCTCTTAGCGCCCAGCTGGCCGATCGTTCCATGCGACGAACCTATCTGGGTCTCGTGGAAGGGCACGTCACCGAGGAGCGTGGCGTGGT
>Ga0136642_1000106_pt1 | contig 51612 bp, 50 predicted proteins | sample LowCatLa1302831Y_FD_115313 | JGI IMG/M metagenome (GOLD analysis project Ga0136642, IMG submission 115313) | Freshwater microbial communities from Lower Cathedral Lake, Yosemite National Park, California, USA - 13028-31Y | ecosystem: Environmental > Aquatic > Freshwater > Lake ... | reverse complement strand
TAGCGCAGTCAAACCAGTATGCCCAAAAGGCTTTACCAAGAGGAATTAACCAGATCATGGACGGTCGAAGATTCACAACTTAAATTTGGCTTTATAAACCTCGGCTTACGGAGAAACGATCTTGACTTTGCCTGTGTATAAACCAAGGTTTTTACCATTATGGCTTATTAAGGAATGAGTGATAATGATAGATCCGTTTTTCGTTGATGAAGAACCTTCATCAAAGCCCACCATATTATCCCTGATAGTTGTGTTATCAATTGTTTTAGTTCCTGCTGTACTTGAGCCATACATCATGAAGCCATATGAATTTTCATAAATCGAATTGTGATTCAATTTCATATTCTTCAGGGCAAGTACATGAAAGGCACAGTGAGCGCCAGTCATTTGAGAGTTAGAAAGGATTATGGTTTTCACACTATTGAGTTCAAAAAAGTCACCAGTATTTCGTCCCGCACCAGTTAAAACGGAATGATCGATTGTGATCGAACCAGTGCCATTGTTTGAATCAATTCCACCGCCTGAACCTTTGTCGTAGTGCAGTGAATTAGCGACGAAGCTACCTTCGACAGTACTTGCTCCATGCACTCCAGAGATAGATCCACCATGGATGGTTAATGAACCAGAGGTGGCAACCTGAAAAGATGCAGTTGCGCCTGATTCTTGAAAATTAGTTAGCACCGCTTCGCCGGTGACGACAAGGCCACCCCATGATTTTCCGGATAGTGATAGTCCATCTGGCGCGGTTAATTTTCCGTTCACGGTAATAAGAGTTCCATCTGGCACGGTTATCTTCGTATTTGGTGCAACCGTGACTGTTTGTCCGACAGGAATAACAACGTGACCTTGTAGAACAGTCGTTGAGTTCCACGCAGTGATGGAAGAGGCATAGGCATTTGCTGGAAGTAATGCGAGTGCAATAGCCACGACTGTTGCGGTTCGTAAGGTTTTCATTTCGGTGCCCAACCTCTTCCTGTTCAACTATGCAGTCTTTTGAGCTCTAATAATACTGACGTTTTTTGTTTGTGGCCTAATAGAACCGAAAAACCACAGTCTGATTAGAAGGGACCGTGGTTTTTCGATTTTAGTATTACCTAACGGCAACTAATTGCGCGCGAACTGCGCCATCTGGGTACTTCTTTGTGTGAACATTAAGATAGTAATTTGCAGGTGTTGTTGAAATTGTTCCAAGTAAAGTAGCAGTTGACTTAATGCAGGTAGCTAGCTTTTTATTGAACTTTGTAGGAAGAAGAGAAATGACGTCAGCACCATCCATGCCGATAGCTCCAGTATGAATGTGAGCCTCAACGACATTTGTTAGACCTTTTGTCATAACTGTGTAGCAGAGTGTGTTCTTTTTGAGATCGATAACAAAATGCCCGTCAGCTGAACCACTTGTTGCTCCACCCATCTTCATATTTGAAGCCATTGTGACACCGGCTCCAGTCGCGTGTGATGTTAGATTGAAAGTAGTTGTGCTTGACATTGCCGCTTGTGAAGCTTCAACGCCCATAATTGTTGATGCAGCAATAAAAACTGCGATTATTTTTTTCATGAGTCTCCTTGTAGGTAGGACGTAAGTGTCATTTAGTAATTGACTTGCTGCAACCTGAATGCCTGAGATTTGAGTGAGTTTTTGCTGTGAATCTTCACATCAAGAAATTTTTATATTCAATTTTTTAGCCATATCAACAATCGACATTTGATTTATTTTTTTAGTGAAAGAGCTACACAAGAAACATCGCATTTGCCATCTCCACAGGCCCGGTTGGTTTTCAGAAAACTCATATTTGGTGATGAAGCGCTTTGCTGGCAGGGTTTTGCAAAACATGCATCGCTTTGGGGCAATCAATTTATTCATAACTTGGCTCTCTGCGCGATACCCACGTTCATAAACAAAGCCGATTCCGTAAAAATCAACATCAAATAGAAAAGTATTGCGGTAGGTGGATAACTCAAATTCGGCCTCACTTAGTTCCTTATATGCATGGAATCCACACTGACAATCTTTCACAGGTGGAACATGGTCAGGATTTACCCCACACTTTGCGCTGTCATCGGCGCTATACAAGTCCCCGGTGATCCCGATGAGAGTTGGTTCACGCCCAGCAATTCCCGCTAATTTATAACCATGCATCGATTCATTAGGAAGATCAAAGGCATCTTGAATTTGGAAATTATTCTGATTCTTCGAGTTTCGAATAAATTCGCGATCAGACGCCCTCCCAATAAAGAAAAAAGCGATCATCGCGCTCGGGGGTACAATAAAAAGAATTATCGCAAGAATCGTGTAAGAAACACTTTCGCTTAGCATCGCGTCTGGCTTTCCCGAGAAACCACCTAATAGATAAAGAATTCCAAGTAGACCAAGCAGGAGAACTGGATAAAGCCGCAGTAGACGAATGAACGCCCGTCTGGATTGACCACTGCGCATTTCCTTAGAATACTAGGTCGGGATCAAGTAGGAGATATGGAGAATTCATAATGGCTGAAATCGGTGAGCCCGACCGTGTCGTACGACGCGAACGCGAAACCCAACCAGGTGCACTTCCAGAAAAACCAGCCGTGTTACCTTTACCCCCTGAAGTAGAACCTGTTCGTTAATCAAAGGAGAAAGTTGTGGATGAAAAAAGCTTAATAGATTTATGGAATATGAAGCGCTCACAAATCGTAACTGCACAGGTCGCGCCGACTATGTTGTTAGTTGGAATTTTTGTTTTATCTGTTTTTGGAAAATTTGGCCATGCGACTAATCAAGCAAAGTACCTGACAATCGGTGTAGCGGCAGCAACTGGAATCCTGTCAATCATCTCTCAGTATGCAGCCATTCGTGAGGCTGAAGTTCTGATAGTCGACCTACAAAAAGTTGCAAACCCATCTGAATTAGCGAAAAGAATTTCACAATCACGCAGTCTTTTATCGCTATCTGCAATTGTAATTGTCGGACTTGGACTCGTAGTTTTTGCTCTCGTCGTTTGGGCAGTACTCGGATAATTCCTTGGCAAAACTCATAATTGTTGGTGCCTTTGCGATAGTCCTTGGGGTGCTTCTTATCGTTTACGAGCGCCCAGCAAAGCATAAAAAGAAGATCTCCGGACGAGGCGGAGACTTCGAGTCCTAAGAGGCAGGCCTTATGTTCAAGTCGTTGCCTCTGCACCTACACTTCAATTTGTGCTTGAGACATATAAATCACTCCTAAGAATCCCAGGAGCGATTCGGATTTCTTTCTCAGGCTTTATTGCGCGAATGCCTGGCGGAATGGATTCGTTAGCAATTATTTTTATTGTCCTTGGAGCTCATCAAAAATACGCAATTGCGGGAGCACTCACTGGAGTTGCTGCATTAACCACAGTGATCTCCACACCATTTTGGTCAAATCAATCTGACAAAAGAGGACAAAAGTTTGTACTAAGAGTTGCAGTGCCAACGCGTGCAATCGCAATGTTTACATTTATTGCTCTAGTCAGTTTTGATGCACCAATATGGAGTTGGTTTGTTGCCATCATTACGGCGGAATCATCCTCAGTTTCAATCGGATCTTTCACTCGCCGACGTTGGATGTCGATGATTGGTGATAATGACAAGGCAAAAGTGGATACTGCGTATAGCTTTGAAAGCGCATTGGATCAGACGGTTTATGTTACTGGTCCAGTTCTAGCAACGGCTATCTCAACAATTTCTCCACCTGCTGGTCTGATTCTTGCGACTTCATTCTTTTTACTTGGTGGAGCAATGCTCCTTACACATGATGTGTCAACGCCTCTACTTTTAGAGCGCGGCGAATTTCCACCTCTTATTCGAAGTCGCGCAATTCATTGTGTTGCTATTCCCTTGATTCTCATTGGCGGCTGTTTTGGCCCCATAAATTTAGCTTTTGTTGCGCTCACTCGTGAAGTTGGACATCCTGCAATCGCGGGCGTGCTCTTAGGTGTTGGATCAGTTGGAGGATTAGTTTTTGCTCTAATCAATGGTGGAATTAAATGGAAAATATCGGCTGGAATGAGATTTCGAATTAATTTAGTTATATTTACTGTACTTGCAATTCCACTTCCATTTATTCATTCACTTCTAGTTCTCTTTATTCTTAATTTTTTCTTAGGTGGAAGCGTTGGACCGTTGTTTCCGACAGCAATTTCTATGGTTGAAAAGCGAATACCAAAGTCTCATATGACCGAAGCGATTTCATTGATATTTGCAGGAATTCCACTTACGGGTGCATTCGCATCTATCTGGGCTGGCAAAGTAATTGATGACCATGGATCACACGTGGCACTGTGGATTCCAGTTCTTTTTATTGCCTTAGGCGCTACTTCGACTCTCTTTTATAGTCGTTGGTACAAGGACTAATTTCATCCCATTAGAAGAAGTTATATACGTGGGTGGTGAGGGACTCGAACCCCCGACCCGGTGATTAAGAGTCACCTGCTCTACCAACTGAGCTAACCACCCGATTACATTCAAAGGGGGAAACCTCGAATGCCTGCAAACCCTATCAGCGCATAGGCGCTTGCGGAAATCGCAGATTACCTACTTTTTACGCTTTTATAACGCATCCCCGCCGCGTTCTCCGGTGCGAACTCGGACAACGGTGTCGACGGGAGTGACCCAGACTTTGCCATCACCAATGGATCCAGTATTTGCAGTTGTGACGATGAGATCAACAATGCTCGATGCATCGGAATCTTCGGCAAGAATTTCAATGCGAACTTTTGGTATGAAATCAACTGTGTATTCGGCGCCGCGATAAATTTCAGTGTGACCTTTTTGACGACCAAAGCCGCGAGTTTCAGAGACAGTCATGCCAGCAACACCTGCAGCTTGTAGCGCAACTTTGATGTCATCTACCTTTGCAGGTTTGACGATTGCGGTGATTAGTTTCATGACTCTCTCGATTCCTTGTTGTAGTCAATACTAGTAGCGGTTTGAATTTCCGGTGATGTCATATGCGGATTCTGCATGGAAAGTTGTGTCTAGTCCATTGAGCTCATCATCGCGATAGACGCGGAAGCCAATTGTTTTAGAGATTGCTTGAGCGATTAGCCATGTGGCACAGAATGAAAATGCTGCAACAACGATAATTGCGATGAATTGTTTGGTCAGTAGGGAAGTGCCACCGTGCATGAGAAGCCCGAGTCCGCCTGCTTCGTTTGCAGTTTTGGTTGCAAGGAAACCAATGCTGAGCATTCCAAGAATTCCACCGATGCCGTGAACGCCAACGACATCGAGTGAATCGTCGTAACCCAATTTATATTTACGCGAAACTGCATATGCACTAAATACACCTGCTAGAAGTCCAATGATGAGTGCACCAAGTGGATTTACGAATCCGCAAGCAGGTGTAATTGCTACTGCTCCTGCGACCGCACCTGATGCAACACCGAGTGTTGTTGCTTTTCCATCGCGACGCTTTTCAAATAGCACCCATGTCATAGATGCAGCTGCTGTAGCAATTTGAGTGTTGATCATTGCAGTAGCTGCAAGGGAACCTGCAGAGAGTGCGCTTCCAGCGTTGAAACCAAACCAACCAAACCAGAGCATCCCAGCACCTAGCAACACAAGTGGCATGTTGTGTGGTCGCATTGGATCGCGTTTGAAACCATCACGCTTTCCTAAAACAATAGCGAGAGCAAGTGCTCCGGCTCCAGAATTTATTTCAACAACTGTGCCACCTGCAAAATCGAGTGCGCCAAGTTTGTCGATGATCCAACCACCTGTGCCACCTTGTCCGGCAAATGCCCAATGTGCAATAGGTAGATAAACAAGTGTTATCCAAATTGCAACAAAGAGCACCCATGAGCCGTATTTCGCACGATCTGCAATCGCGCCCGATAGAAGTGCGACAGTAATAATTGCAAAGGTAAGTTGAAACATGGCAAAAGCAAGAGTTGGAATTTGATGACCTTGTGGCCCAACGACTTCATTGAGAGTTCCGGCAAGGCCTAGGTGTTCAAAGCCACCGATGATTCCGTTGTGTGATTTTCCAAATGCGAGAGAGTATCCGTACAGAACCCAAATAATTGTTGTCACACCGATTGCTGCAAATGACATCATCATCATGTTGAGTGCGCTTTTGGCACGAACCATTCCACCGTAGAAAACTGCAAGGCCTGGAGTCATAAAGAGCACGAGTGCTCCGCTAGCTAATACCCACGCTGTGTCTCCGCTGTTAATCACTTAGCTCTCCCTAAGGTTGTGAAAGAAAAATTAGCGATGTTTTGGTCCTGTGTAACGACCATAGGAATTCATAATTTCTGCTTCTGCTGCTGCACGGTCAACCCAATCGCCACCGTGTACTTCTTTTCCTGGCTCGAGTGTTTTATAAACTTCGAAAAAGTGTTGAATTTCGGAGAGCTCATAATCGGCAACATCTCCTAAATCTTGAATGCGATTTTTGCGAATATCTCCGGCTGCAACACAGAGGAGTTTGTCATCGCCACCTTTTTCATCGACCATATGAAACATTCCAACTGCGCGACATGAAACTACGCAGCCAGGAAAAGTTGGTTCATCCAACATAACAAGTGCGTCGAGTGGATCTCCATCGAGGCTCAAGGTGTTTTTTACAAAGCCATAATCGTGGGGGAATCGAGTTGATGTGAAGAGCATGCGGTCGAGACGAATCTCGCCAGTCTCGTGATGGATTTCGTATTTATTGCGAGAGCCAGCAGGGATTTCGATGACAACATCAAATATCTTGGAGTTCATCGGTGCCTGCTTTCATGTGAGTAAATAAAAGTGGGGTGAGCGACGGGGCTCGAACCCGCGACATCCCGGACCACAACCGGGTGCTCTACCAGCTGAGCTACGCCCACCATGAGATGTGAAGTCTACCGTGCTACTTACTCTCCTCGTTTCCTTGCGCGCTCGCGGCAATGAAGATTGCCGAACGGTAATAGGCCAATTCGGCGATTGAATCTTGAATATCTCCGAGGGCGCGATGGTTTCCAGTCTTTGCAGGGGCATTGAAATAGGCCTTGGGATACCAGCGCCGTGCTAATTCTTTTACGGATGAAACATCGATAGTTCGGTAATGGAGGTACTTACCAAGAAGGGGCATATCGCGATCAATAAATGAGCGATCTACTCCGACAGAATTTCCTGCCAGTGGAGATTTTCCGGCAACAGTTGCAACGCTTTCAAGATAGGCAATTATTTTTGCTTCAGCATCTGCCACCGTGATGCCACCTGGAATTTCAGTAATGAGGCCGGAGTTAGTATGCATCTCGCGGACAAAATCATTCATACCTTCTAATTGGCCATCAGTTGCGTGGATAACCAGATTGATTCCATCACCAAGAAGATTGAGTTCTGAATCGGTAACCAGGACGGCAATTTCAACCAAAGCATCGGTTTCAAGGGAGAGACCGGTCATCTCACAGTCGATCCAGATTAGGTTGGGTTGCTCATTAGCCATGTGGATACCTTATGCGCTCGCCCTCAGATGCCCAAAAGTAGCCCCCGTGATTTCACTTCTCGTTCACCTTCTCGTAACCAAGCATCTGCCTATTCTCAGCCAGTTACGAGCAGTATTCACACCATGTCGACGATTGCCGCGGAGCGTCAGGTACCTGCACCTCGCGTACTAACAACGCAGCCACGATTTTCTGACAAAGTTTTTCGCGCTGTTGTAACAACTGGTGGACTTTCATCATTAATAATCCTAGGCCTGATTGCAATATTTTTAAGTTATCGGGGCTTTGAAGTTTTGCGTCAAGAAGGTTTTCATTTTCTTACATCATCAGATTGGAGTATCACAACTGATGATGCTGGAAATGTAACTGAGAGTCATTTTGGAATTGCCGCGATGCTTGTGGGAACAATACTTTGTTCAATAATTGCAGTTGTAATTGCACTACCCGTATCAGTTTTTTCAGCACTCTTTCTTAATTTTTATTCTCCAGCTTGGCTAAAGAAAATTCTTGTTGCAGTAATCGACATGATGGCAGCCTTTCCTTCAATCCTCTTTGGTATTTGGGGCTTTTTGGTTCTTATGCCAAGTGTTGAATATTGGGCCAAGCTGCTCAATAAATATTTAGGATTCTTACCATTTTTCAAGTTGCACCCATATGTTGTAACTCGATCGCCATTTGTGGCGGGTGTTGTACTCGCAATTATGATTATTCCAATCATTACATCAGTCTCACGCGAAATATTTTCGCAAGCACCACTAGATCGTATTCAAGCTGCGTACGCACTTGGTGCGACACGTTGGGCCATGATTAAAGCTGTTGTAATTCCACATGGTCGCAGTGGAGTTATTGGTGGAGCGATGCTTGGACTTGGTCGCGCGATGGGTGAAACTGTTGCGGTATTTACTGTGCTCAACATCGTCTTTCAAGTCAATTGGCAAATGCTGCTTGGAGTCGGTGGAAATGTTGCATCATTGATTATTTTGAAATTTGGTGAGGCAAGTCCCTTTGAAATAAAAGCACTGATGGCAGCTGGACTCGTACTCTTTTTACTTACTCTCGTTGTCAATGCACTTGCAGATTTGATAGTCCGCAGGACTGGAAAGTCTGGCCGATGACCACAGTGAGCGCACCTTCACCAACTCGACCATGGGAGGCTTCGCCTAAAGACCGCTTGCGAGATGGAGTGCTCTTTGCGCTATCAATTGGCCTTACATATGCAGTTGTTTCCTTCACTGCGATGAAAGGAAAACTTGCATACTTTGCACTTTTCTTTATTTTCTATATGGCCTTGACTGCAGGATTCCAATTTTATTCACGCGGATATGCTGCCGCGAAAGATGCATTTGTAAATTCCCTTGTAGCAATCGGTGCAGTTGTTACAGTGCTTCCAATTGCCAGCATCATTTTTACGGTTGTCGCAAAAGGAATCAAGGGCATTCACCTTGGTTTATTTACACATGACATGGCTCTAGCTGCACCAACTGATCCGTTATCTAGTGGTGGACTACTTCATGCAATCACGGGCACAGTGACTTTAGTTATTTTGGCGCTGATTATGAGTATTCCGATTGGAATCCTGACTGCGTTATATCTCACGGAAATCCGAGGTTCGCTCACTCGCCCAATTCAATTTTTGGTGCAAGCAATGAGCGGTGTGCCATCTATTGTCGCCGGACTCTTTATTCTTTCTGCGATCCTTTATCCAATCACTCATGCCTACTCAGCCTTTATGGGTGCACTCGCGCTGACTATTTTGATGATTCCAACCATTGCGCGTACATCACAAGAAGTATTGAAACTCATTCCCAATGATTTACGTGAAGCAGGAGTAGCACTTGGAGGAACTCAGTGGCGCACTGTCGCAATGATTGTTCTTCCTGCGGCGCGTAGCGGACTAATTACAGCGGTAATCCTTGGTATCGCACGCATTGCGGGAGAGACTGCGCCTTTGTTACTTCTTACCGGCGGTGGAGATAAAGTAAATCCAAATCCATTCAACGGATCAATTGGCTCACTTCCTTATTACATATGGAAGTCTTTCAATGCCGGGTCACCAGAAGCGATTACTCGTGCTTGGGCTGGATTATTAGTGCTCATGGTACTTATCTTGATTCTATTTACTTTGGCACGCCTGCTTGGAACTCGAAAGGTTGCGCGATGAACGATTCACATGAGAGCGAGAAGGAAAACATGGTAACAACAACGAAACCGTCATCATTAGCAGATGTTGCAAATGCTCATGTGCAAAAAGCTCCAGGCACACGTGCATTAGGTACGGGCCTTGAAACTCGGGGTATACACGCCTGGTTTGGTAAGAACCATGTTCTCTCTGATATCAATTTAGATTTCGCGGCCGGAACAGTTACGGCACTTATCGGTCCATCTGGTTGCGGAAAATCAACATTTATTCGCACTATCAACCGTATGCACGAGTTTATTCCAGGTGCTGCAATGGCTGGCGAAGTTTTACTTGATGGCCGCGATGTCTATGCCGCGGGCACAGATGTTACAAAAATTCGACTTCAAATCGGTATGGTTTTTCAAAAGCCCAACCCATTTCCATCAATGACGATTGGTGAGAACGTATTATCTGGACTCAAACTTTCACAACAGAAAGTTTCGAATAAAGATGAACTTCTTGAAGAGTGTTTAGAGCGTGCGGGCCTTTGGAATGAAGTCAAAGACCGTTTAGGCGCACACGGTGGATCACTATCTGGTGGTCAGCAACAGCGTCTATGTATCGCGCGCGCTCTTGCAGTACGACCACAGGTTTTATTGATGGATGAGCCATGCTCAGCCCTTGATCCAGGATCAACGCTGCGCATCGAAGAGACAATCCGTCATTTATCAGACACCATGACAATTATTATCGTGACTCACAATATGCAGCAGGCAGCACGCGTATCTGATTACACAGCTTTTTTCTTATCCGATGGTGGCCCTGGTCAAATGATTGAGGCATCACCTACAAATGAAATCTTTAGCCGTCCACGAGATAAGAGAACAGAGAATTATGTCACTGGTCGCTTCGGCTAAGCGACACCAATTGTTCATATAACTGTTGATTTTCGTTTGCCATGCAGGGGGTGTTGGTTAACCCCATTTCAATACTTTTCTCTCACTAGTGCAGAGCTAGTTTCACACCTATGAGGGGAAGTACATGAAAATTTCAAAGATCGCGAAAATTGCAGCCGTTGCAATCGCGTTTGGTTTAGTAGCAACAACACCTGTTTATGCTGCAGGACAAAGCATTCAAGGTTCCGGAGCATCGTTCCCAACTCCACTCATTGAAGCTTGCAAGGCACCATTTGTAGCACAGTCAACTGCTGGAGATTCATATAGTTATGCATCATCTAGCTCAGGAACTGGACAATCAAACTCCGATAAGTCAATCGGTGATTTCTGGATGTCAGATTCTCCTTACACAGCAACAACACGTCGTGCAACACTTATTCACGTACCACTAGTTGCCGCACCAATTGCTGTTCTTTATAATTTCCCAACAAGTTCAAAGAAGCTCCAACTATCAGCAGATACTGTTGCTGGAATTTTTGCTGGAACAATCACAATGTGGAATGACCCAGCCATTGCTGCAGATAACAACAAGACAACTTCAGTTACAGTTTACAAAAAGGATCGCCTTGGCAATCCTGTAAAGGATGCAAATGAAAAGCTTGTTGTACTTCGTACAACAAGTGTTACAAACCACTTCACATTGCCAAACCAGAAGATTATTGTTGTTTATCGCTCAGACTCTTCAGGTACAACTTCAAACTTCACAAACTACCTGTACAAGAGTTCACCATCAATTTGGACCAAGGCAAATAACAAAGTCTTTACAAGCACGTTCCCTGGACAAATCAACTCTGCAGCAAATCTTGGCCGCATCGTTGGAGCTGCATCATCAACTGGTGTTTCACAACTTGCAAGCAAGACTCCATACTCAATTACATATGCAGAAGTGAACTATGCAGCTACATATCAGTTGAAGATTGCAAACCTCATCAACCCAGCAGGTAACACAGTTTCACCTGATAACACTGGCGTTGGTGCATTCCTTGCATCAGCAACACAAGATGCAGCGCAAGGATTCCTTACATATGACTTCGCAACAAAAGAGCCAGGTGCTTACCCACTAGGCGTTGTTTCATACATGTTGGCAGATACTGCTTATCCAGATAAGGCCAAAGCAGCAGCTGTAAAGGCAATTGCAACATTCATTTTGAGTGATGCATGCGCAAATACTGTTGGAGCAAAGCTTGGCTTCTCAACTATGGCTGGTGACCTTCTCAAGAAGGCGCAAGCACAGGTCGCAAAGATCGGTTAATTTCTAGAATAGTTCCACGAGGGAGAGGCGACCGGCTGTATGCCGGTCGTTTTTCTTTAACTCTTATTTTCAAATTTTAGTAATTGCGCGCCTGGCAGGAATCGAACCTGCGACAACCCGCTTAGAAGGCGGGTGCTCTATCCGACTGAGCTACAGGCGCCTGTAGTGGTCGTGTAATGCTAAGTCTACCGACACTAACGAGTAAGGTTTCCTCTCATGGCTGAGTTTATTTATACGATGAAAAAGGCGCGTAAAGCGCACGGCGAAAAAGTAATTCTGGATGATGTGACTTTGGCCTTTTATCCAGGAGCAAAAATTGGAGTTGTTGGTCCTAACGGTGCCGGTAAATCAACCGTTTTGCAGATCATGGCAGGTCTTCAAACTGCATCCAATGGCGAAGCATTTCTATCACCTGGTTACACCGTCGGAATCTTGATGCAGGAACCAGTTCTAGATGATTCAAAGAATGTACTCGATAACGTAAAAGAGGGTGTTAGCGAAACTATCGCAATGCTGGATCGCTTCAATGCAGTCTCTGATGAGATGGCAAATCCTGATGCAGATTACGACAAGTTACTTACAGAGATGGGAAATCTTCAGGAGCAGTTAGATCATCGCAATGCATGGGATTTGGATGCACAACTAGAGCAGGCAATGGATGCACTTCGTTGCCCACCGCCTGACGCTGACGTCACTGTTTTATCTGGTGGAGAGCGCCGCCGTGTTGCACTCTGTAAATTATTATTACAGGCACCAGATTTATTGCTTCTGGATGAACCAACAAACCACCTCGATGCAGAATCCGTTTTATGGCTAGAGCAATTTTTGAGCAAGTATCCAGGCACAGTTGTAGCCATTACTCACGATAGATATTTCTTGGACAATGTGGCTGAATGGATTTTGGAACTCGATCGTGGTCGTGCATATCCATATGAAGGTAACTACTCAACGTATTTAGAAACAAAAGCTGCACGTCTCAAAGTTGAAGGACAAAAAGATGCAAAGCGTGCAAAGCGTTTGGCTGAAGAACTCGACTGGGTACGCCAGAATGCAAAAGGGCGTCAAGCTAAATCGAAGGCACGTCTTGCGCGCTATGAAGAGATGGCATCTGAGGCTGACAAGATGCGCAAACTCGATTTTGAAGAGATTCAGATTCCACCAGGGCCACGCCTTGGAAATATTGTGATGGAAGTTGAACATTTGAGTAAGGGTTTTGGTGACCGACTATTAGTTGATGATCTTTCATTTACATTGCCACGCAATGGAATTGTTGGAGTAATTGGGCCAAACGGTGCTGGTAAGACGACACTCTTCAAAATGCTGATGGGCATGGAGCAACCAGATTCTGGAACTGTAAAAATGGGAGAAACAGTAAAGATTTCTTACGTTGATCAGTCTCGTGGCGGAATCGATCCTAAGAAAACTTTATTTGAAGTTGTATCTGATGGTTTGGATTTCATGAAAGTTGGACAAGTTGAAATGCCTTCTCGCGCTTACGTTGCAGCATTTGGTTTCAAGGGTCCTGACCAACAAAAGCCTGCCGGAGTTTTGTCTGGTGGTGAGCGAAATCGTTTAAATCTTGCACTCACACTCAAACAAGGTGGAAATATGTTGCTCCTTGATGAGCCAACGAACGACCTTGATGTTGAAACTCTGGGCTCGCTAGAAAATGCACTTCTAGAATTCCCTGGATGCGCAGTTGTAATCTCGCACGATCGCTGGTTCCTCGATAGAGTTGCTACGCATATCTTGGCTTATGAAGGTGATTCAAAATGGTTCTGGTTTGAAGGAAACTTTGAATCATATGAAGCAAATAAAATTACGCGACTTGGTGTCGATGCAGCGCGTCCGCATCGAGTCACCTATCGAAAGCTAACTCGCTAATGCGCTATAAGGGCAAAGCGCATGTTCGTTGGAATGATTTAGATGCTTTTGGTCATGTGAATAACGCAAACTATCTGACCTACGTTCAAGAGTCTCGCGCTGATTTCACATGGTGGTCACGAGTGCGCGCAGGTGAGAAACCAATACTTATGGATATGGTTGTAGCGCGTGCAGAAGTAGATTTTTTAGAACCAATTTATGAGGGTGGTTTTGATATCGATGTTGAAATTTGGGTATCAAAGATTGGGAATGCCTCCTTTGATCTTGCCTATCAATTGAGCAGCAAAGGCACAATTCATGCCAATGCAAAAACGGTACAAGTAGCAGTTTCAATGGAGACCAAGAAGTCTCGCCCACTGAGCGATGTTGAACGCGAATATCTCGGACGATACTTAGAAGTTTAATAATGCAGAAAACTAGGAGACGATTTCATTCTGCGTGGATAGCGGCAGTAGTTACATTCTTTACTCTCGTTGCAACTGCTGGATTTCGATCTGCCCCATCTGTATTAGTTATTCCACTAGAAGATGCTTTTGGTTGGGGCAGAGATCAGATTTCACTAGCTATCTCCGTCAACGTTCTGCTCTACGGCCTGACCGCCCCATTTGCAGCAGCACTAATGGAACGTTTTGGAATTCGTAAGACCGTGATGGTTGCGCTTACAACTGTAAGTCTTGGTGCTTTTCTCACAATATTTATTCATGCACCGTGGCAACTTGTCGCAACATGGGGAGTCATTGTTGGTGTCGGTACTGGATCCATGGCACTTGTTTTTGCAGCCTCAATTGCAAATAGATGGTTCGTTGAAAAGCGTGGAATTGTTGTCGGCGCACTCACCGCTGCTGGTGCCACAGGTCAGCTCATTTTTCTTCCTGGTCTCACACGACTTTCTATGGCACACGGATGGAAAAGTATTTCGATAACCATTTCCATGGCAGCAATTGCAATGGTTCCTTTTATTGCACTCTTTTTGCGCGAACGTCCATCTGATTTTGGATTACTTCCTTATGGGGCTCCGGCAGATTGGCAACCACCGAAGAAAAGTGAAATTCCAGCAGGAAAATTAGCGGTACTTACTTTGAAAGAGGCGAGTTCGCATAAAGATTTTTGGTACCTCATTGGTTCATTTTTTGTATGCGGATTATCAACGAGTGGACTAATTGGTACGCACTTTATTCCTGCCGCACATGATCACGGAATGATGCAGACAACGGCTGCAGGATTATTGGCTCTCGTGGGTGTCTTTGACGTTATCGGAACACTTTTTTCTGGTTGGCTCACTGATCGATACGATCCGCGCAAACTTCTCTTTTTCTATTACGGCCTTCGCGGACTATCGCTTTTCCTATTACCTTCCATTCTTTTTTCGACAATGCATCCTTCAACTCTTGTTTTCATAATTTTTTATGGCCTCGATTGGGTAGCCACAGTTCCTCCAACAATTATGTTATGTAGAACAATTCTTGGACCCGAACGAGGAACTGTTATTTATGGATGGGTTTTTGCATCTCACCAAATTGGTGGCTCAATCGCAGCCTTTGGTGCAGCAGTGTTGCGAGTGAAGCTCGGTGACTACGCGGTTGCCTTTTATATTAGTGGCGCGCTTTGTGTCATCACTTCCTATTTCGTATTGCAAATTGCAAAAAGTAAAGATCTCAAAGCAATGATGGCATGAGTACTTTTTACGAAAAAATGGGTGGAGAAGCTTTCTTCGCTGATTTGGTTTCGCAATTTTATGCACGTGTAGCCACTGATCCAATCTTGCGTCCTATGTATCCCGATGAGGATATGAAAGGTGCGGCGCAACGCTTGCAATGGTTTCTAGAACAATATTGGGGTGGACCAACTACATATGGTGATAATCGTGGCCACCCACGACTTCGTATGAGACATGCACATTTTCATATCGACACAAAAGCGCGTGATGCATGGCTAGCGTGCATGAGCGCTGCAGTCGATGGTGTTGACGTAGATCCTGTGATGCGCGAAGAGTTGTGGTCCTATTTGGAGATGGCAGCTAACTCTATGGTGAATCAACCAGATTGAGAAAGATTTCCAACTTTTAGAATTTCTCCATTGCGTAAGTACCATAATGTTCCATTTGCATCGCGAATAGTTGTAATACGAAGACCAACTTTTTCAACAACTCCTTGAATTTCAAGAATGCTTACTTTATCGCCGACTCCATATTGATCTTCAACTAACATGAAAATTCCTGAGAGCACATCGCGCACAATTGTTTGGGCACCAAGTCCAAGTGCTACACCGATAACTCCAGCCGACGCAATGAGTGGGCCAAGATTGAATCCGAATTCGCCCATAAGCATTGCAATTGCAATTACCCAAACGATTGAATTGAGTGTGCTTGATAAAACTGTTCCTGTTGTACGTGCGCGCTCTTTTTGTCGAGCGACCATGTTGCCTGGCCCCGGAATCAGGTCGGTACTAGCGAGGCGATTCATGGCGCGGGTGATGGCGCGACTTCCAAAGTATTGAATGGAGATTGCGCCGGCCAGGATCAGGATGATTCGAAGGGGAGTCCCACGTAACCAATCGAGGGCATTGTGCAGGTGGGTGCTCATAATGGTGAGACTTTATCCAAATTGTCACCAAAAATTAGGCATCAAATGCCCCCGAGTCCAAGGCTTTTAGTGCAAGATAAACCAATCGGCGCGAGCCACGCGCTAGATCGGGAGCGATTATGTCGCGCACACTTGTACTCAATGCCACCTATGAACCGCTGGGTGTCGTCTCAGACCGCCGCGCACTCATTCTTGTTCTCAATGCGCGAGCAGTGATGATTGAAGATTCAGGTGAAGTTTTACGTCACGCACATGGTGAGATGTCGATGCCTTCAGTTATTCGCCTAACAAAATTTGTTCGTATTCCATATCGTCATGCAGTTCCACTTTCGCGACGTGCCATATTTGCTCGCGATGGTGGCCATTGTGTTTATTGCAATGCACCTGCAACCTCAATCGATCATGTCATTCCACGTAGTCGTGGTGGTGGTCACAATTGGGAAAATGTTGTCTCGGCATGTCATCGATGTAATCATTTGAAAGCTGACAAGCCACTCAAAGAGATGGGCTGGAAACTGCGTTCACTTCCACGCGAACCTGTTGGAGCAGCATGGAGAATTCTTGGAACTGGTCGCACAGATAAAGTTTGGTTGCAATATTTAGAACCATTTGGCGTGGCAGCAGCAACAGCTTAAATCGTTTAGAATAATTCCCATGATGAATCACCTGAGTAATGTCGCTTCACTACGTTCGATTGCACAAGAGGGTGTTATTTTGCCACGAGTTGGCTTGAGCGTTTTTGAAACAGTGGTTACCTACGTCGCCGTACCGCTGGGTCTCTTTTTCGCAATCGCGTTAGTAACCTACGCATTCACAAGTGATCGCAGCAAGAAATCAAAAAGCTCAGCAATTACAACTATCGAATAGCAGTTATTACTTATCGCAGTTCTGGGCTTTGAGTGCACGAGAAAGTGCATCGCGGCCCTCAGCTACAACTCGGCGCAAGGCACCTGCTGAATCTTTTCCAGTTACGTCCAGCCAATTTTGCGTTTTGGCTAGAGTTGATTCAGTAACTATAAATGTTGGAAAAGTAAGAATCGCAGTTGTTTCAGCAATTTCAAAGCCCTTGTTTTTCCAGAGGTCATTGAGCATTGCAAAATACTGATCAACATATGGTTCTAGTAAATGAGAATGCAATGGCAAATTGAAACCACGACATGTGTAGGCGTGAATCGTGTTGCTCAAATTCTCATTTATAACTGATGCAAATGCTTTTGCTTTGACTTCTGCGCTCGGAATAGCTGCATATGCATAGGCAGCATTTTGTTTTCCATGGGCAGTGTTATCGCGCGCTAGTTCTGCCTCAATATCAGATGCACCCAAGACTCCACGTTTGATTGCGCAGATAAAGAGATACCAACGAAGATCTGCATCGATGGCAAGGCCGGCAACGCTACCGCCGAGAATTGCAGTGATGCGCTCGTTTTGTGTAGAAGTTACTGCAGCATCAGCAAAAGCTTTTGCATATTGAAGTTGGTGATCACTGCCAGGCTTTGCACCATCTAGAAATTTTTCCATGGCATTAGCCAAAGTAAGGCGAAGACCTTGGCGCTTACTTGGATGGCTGTATTGCCAAATAGCAGTATCGAGTTGTCCAATTGTTGTCGTGACAATAGATATATCACTCTCATCGGCTAAGGCATTGAGTGCGATGGTGAGGTAATCAGAAGTAGATAGCTCTCCATCGCGTACCGAATCCCAAAGTGAAGCCCAAATAAGAGAGCGCGCTAATGGATCACGGAGTTTTCCAAGATGGCTTTTCAGAGTTGAAATTGATCGCTCATCAAAGCGCAATTTTGCATACGAGAGATCGCCATCGTTGATAAGAATAAGATCAGCGACTTTTTCTCCAACAAGTTCAGAAACAGAAGTGAGTGGACCGGCAACATCGAGCGCGGCATTCTTACGGCGCACTAGCTCGCCACCTGCGATATCGAATAGTCCGACTTTCAAACGGTGTGGGCGCAGTTCTGTTGAACCAATCGGCATCGTTGGAGCTTCTTGCTTGACTGCTATCGCGGAGTAAGTGCCATCGGTAACAGTGATTTCTGGGCGCAAAGTATTGACGCCCGCTGTTTGTAACCAAGTCTTTGCCCAAGGTTTGAGGTCGCGTCCACTTGTTGCCTCGAGTTCAACCATCAGATCATTGAGAGTGGTGTTCTTGAACGCATGCTTTGTGAAATAAATACGCAATGCATCGATAAAGTTTTGACGTCCAACATGTTCAACTAATTGTTGAAGTACAGATGCGCCCTTGGCATAAGAAATTCCATCAAAGTTTGTTCGTACTGCTTCCAGATCTTCCATCGCAACCGCAATTGGGTGGGTAGATGAGAGTTGATCTTGGCGGTATGCCCAGTTCTTTCGAAGTGCATTGAATTCAGTCCATGCATGCGTGTACTTCGTAGCCTCACTTGTAGCCATGTACGAGGCCCACTCAGCGAATGATTCATTGAGCCAGAGATCTTCCCACCATTTCATTGTTACTAAATCGCCAAACCACATATGTGCCATCTCATGAAGAATTGTGCTGGCACGACCAAGATGCTTGCTCTCGGTTACTTTACTTCGGAAAATAAGAACGTCTTCGTGGAAAGTGACACACCCAACGTTTTCCATTGCGCCCCAGTTATATTCGGCAACTGCAAGCTGGTCATATTTCCCAAAGGCATATGCAAGACCAAAAGTTTTTTCGAAATAGGCAAATCCTTGCTTGGTAATCTCAAATATATTTTCAGCATCGACATATTTGAAAAAAGATTTACGAGCATAAATTCCAAGTGGGATTGTCTTTTCACCTTTGTATTCATCGTGCACATGCTGATATGGACCAGCGACAATTGCTGTGACATAGGTTGAAATTACTTGAGAAATTTTGAATTGCGTGTGTTTTGAATCGGCTCCAACTTCTTTCACAGAATCTACTTCGTAGTTAGAAATAATTTCCCAATGTTTTGGAGTGATAGTGCTAATTGTAAATGTTGCTTTTTGATCTGGTTGGTCAAAGCAGGCATACATGCGGCGTGCATCCCCAGTTTCAAACTGGGTGTAAAGATAGACCTCGTTATCGGATGGATCTACAAAGCGATGGAGACCCTCACCGGAATTCGAATAAATACCTTCGTGTTCAATTACTAAGAGATTTTCTACAGCTATTGCAGGTAAATATATTGTTTCACAATCAAATTTTGGATCGAATGCAACACCATTCAGACTCGCTGAAATGACTTTCTTTCCAACGGCATCAATAAATGTTGACTCACCCGGCTTGATACCTTTAAACTTAATTGCAGTCTTGACGAGAAAAGTTTCAGCCCCCGTTGTCAGATCCAAATCAATGACATAGCTTTCGACCTTCAAAATTGCCGAACGCGCTGCTGCCTCTGCTTGGGTGATATTTACTCCTGGCACTGTGAACTCCTTTTAGGACTCGATTTCAATGTTGTTATCCAACCATGACAGAGTTACCTTATGGAACGCCCTACAAACCGCTCGTACACCATTCGCGGTTCACGCATCACTGAGGCACAAAAAGCTGCCAAGGATGCCTTATGGCTTACTTATGGAATTGCCTACAGGCAAGAAAAACTTGATCTCAAATCTGTTTTTCCTACATTCGAAAAAGTTGTCGTTGAAATTGGATTTGGAATGGGTGAGGCTACTGCTCATATAGCGCAGCATCTTCCAGAGACTGCTTTCATAGCAATTGATCTACATCCTCCTGGAATCGGTAAATTGCTTGGTCGCATCGATGAAGCAAAATTGAGCAACATTAAAGTTATCGAAGAAGATGCCCACATGGTTTTGCATTACATGATGGAGGAGCAATCTATTGATGGTTTCCACTTGTATTTCCCTGATCCATGGCCAAAGAAAAAACATAATAAGCGCCGTATTGTGAATCCTGAATTTATTGAAGTGATTCATAGAAAATTAAAAATTGGTGGCTATTTTCATATTGCAACTGATTGGGTTCCTTATGCTGAGCGCATCGAAGAAGTTTTTGCTCAATCGAATTTATTTTCCGGGGGAGTAGTTGCTAAACCAGAATGGCGTCCATTGACTCGTTTTGAGGGCCAGGGACTTGATAAAAAGCACCGCGTTACAGATTTTATGTATATTAAATAGATCCATCTTTTTCAAATTTAGTTATTAATCCAATGCGGCGTACATGGCGCTCGTCTTTTCTAAAAGGCGTTGCAATAAAGGTATCGATAATTTTCTTACACACTTCAATAGTGTGCATACGCCCACCCAGTGATAAAACATTTGCATCATTATGTGATCGAGCAAGTTCTGCAGTCTCTTCATTCCAAGCAAGAGCAGCCCTAATTCCTTTAACTTTATTTGCAGCTATCTGTTCACCATTTCCAGAACCACCTAAAACAATTCCAAGTGATGCGGGATCACTAGCAACTGCTTGCGCCGCCGGAATGCAAAAAACTGGGTAATCATCGAGTGCGTCATATTGGTGAGGGCCGTGATCTGTTACTTCATGACCGTTACTTTCCAAATGTCTAACCAGTGCATTTTTGAGTTCTAAACCTGCATGGTCACTTCCAATATGTATACGCATAGCCGGATTCTCTCACGCAATCTTTGAGCAAAGGAAAACCCGCCACATATCCTGCTTATGTGGCGGGCTCTTTACCCTTTCGGAGGTTTTTTATGAAGTGATCATAAAAAAGTTATGCAGTTGCAGCAGGTGATGGAATTGCTGGTGCACCCATCGCTCCACCACGTGAACCGCCCATCATGCCGCCATGACCGCGTCCACCGTTAGCACCTTTTGGAGCACCAGAGAAACCTGCTCCACGAGTTGCATTCACCATTGCAGTTACTCCAGAAGTGAGATTTGCTTTCATTGCTGTAGCTTGCGCTGCAGTTAATTTTCCTGCAGTAACAGCTGCATCGATTTGTGTAGTCTCTTGAGCTACAAGTGCTGCAATAAGTGCATCTTTCTTCGCTCCGGCAATTGTTGCTAGTGAATCACCAGCGAGCATGCGTGACTTAATTGTGGCTGTATCGACTCCGATTGTGTCGGAGATTAGTTTTTGAGTTGCAGCAGCTTGTGTATTTAGTGCACGCATAGGTCGACCCATAGGTGCCCCTTTATTTGCACGTTGTGCAGTTTGTGCAGCAGTAATAGCGGCTGTGATTGCATCGGCCTGGGCTTGAGTAATCGTTCCCTTTCCTACAAGAGCAGATAGAACTGATGCAACTTGTGCACTTTGTCCGCCCATCATCGCTCCCGCTGGATTAGTGGTCGCTGCAACACGTGTATTTGTTCGTACCGTCGAAATTTTAGTTAATGATTTTGTAGATGCATTTGCAAATCCCACTGTGCTAATTGTTAGTGCAGCAGTTGTAATTACGATTGCAATGACTTTCTTCTTTGATGACATTTGAATGTCTGCCTTCCTTCTCTTGAAGTATCGGTGCCATTGACTATTCGCCACTGACTACTCGTAGATAACTCTCCAATGATGAAAAGAGTAGGTAAAAATCCTTAATGCACCTTGTGAATTTTTCCCATCGCCCCACGCTCATGAATAGGGCAAGCGCCTTAGAAAGTGATGACAAATGATGGGTATCTCCCGATTCCCGCAGGGTATTCACAGTTTCACACTGAATCGGAGAAATTTATGTCAACTTCATTCAGGAGCAATCAATGAAAAGAAATTCCCTAACAATAATTTCAACCGCACTCTTATTATCATTACCGGTCAATAGTTTTGCAGCAACCAAAGCCTCCGTAAGTAAACCGAAATCAGCAGGTAGAACAATTGCAGCTGCTACAAACACAATTCTTAGTGGAATCACTCCGCCGAATTCTCTTATCGGAATTAATGGTGATTTTTATATCGATACAAAGAACTCACATATCTACGGTCCGAAAACAAAAGGTAAATGGCTTCTTCCAACTCCACTCAAAGGATCACAAGGCGCAGCTGGTGCTGATGGTAAAAATGGTTTGGATGCAAAATTGGTTTCATCAAGTTCTATACAAAGTGGAACACAAGGCCCACAAGGTGAACGCGGAGCAACAGGTGCAACTGGACCGCAAGGACCTTCGGGTGCATCAGGCTCAGGAAGTGGTCCAGCCGGAGCAACAGGTCTAACGGGTGCTAAAGGTGATACTGGAGCAACTGGTGCTAAAGGTGATACTGGATTAACTGGATCAATAGGTTCGCCGGGAGCAACTGGATCAACGGGACTTACAGGACCAACAGGTCCATCTGGAAGTAACGGAACAAATGGAAGTGCGGGCTCAACGGGTGCTCAAGGTTCTATTGGACTAACTGGATTTACAGGCGCGACTGGTGATCGCGGTGCTACTGGTTCAAATGGAATAGATGGAACTAATGGCACTACTGGTGCAAAAGGTGCCGATGGGACTAATGGAACAAACGGAACAAACGGAACGAATGGTTCTGTTGGTGAAAAGGGAGCGACTGGAGCTGCAGGGCTATCCAATGTTCAATCCGGAACATTCACTTTTGTTTCCAACTTATCTGGCTCAGCAGGAAGCACTAAGCCATCAACTAATTTTGGAAATTTTACTGGTGGGAAAAATTACTTTGTGAAAATATACGTAAAGACTTATGACTCTGTCGATCCGACAATGACTTATCCGATATCAATGACGATAAATAGCGTTGGTTCATCACCAATATTAAGTCCAATTTTTTATGTGGCTACTGGCACCGAATATTTGAATCCAGGAGAATGTTTATTTACTACATTGATTTCAGAGCTCACAATTGACGGAACTGGAGTTAGTGGAATATTTAATATTCAAGTCGTACCAATGATTGGTGCTTCGGGATTCAGTGTTGCAATGACTGGAAAATATTTCAGATCAGAAGTTGGCCAAGTTGGCTAACTAAAGATATGGAGCGGGTGACCGGGATCGAACCGGCATGGCCAGCTTGGAAGGCTGGGGCTCTACCATTGAGCTACACCCGCGTGGGCATGAGGCGAATCTACTAGGTCGGTAAGAGAACGTGAAAATCTACTCTAGACTCCGTTATTGCGCCTCGGGGCGTAGCGTAGTGGCTAGCGCGCCTGCTTTGGGAGCAGGAGACCGGGAGTTCGAATCTCCCCGCCCCGACCATACTTTTTTGAAGGAGTTATTTGTGAAGAGCACGGTCGAAACTTTGTCACCAACCCGTGTTCGTCTTGCGGTAGATGTTGAATATGCAGAGCTCACTACACATGTTGATAATGCATATAAAGCTATTGCTGCAAAGGTAAATATTCCAGGTTTTCGTAAAGGCAAAATTCCTTCATCGATGATCGATCAACGTGTTGGTCGTGGCTCTGTAATTGATGAAGCAATCAATACAGCCCTACCTGATTTCTATGGTCAGGCAGCGCGTGAACATAAGGTTTATGTCATCGGCCGACCAACTGTTGAGGTCAAGGAATACATCGATCACGAGAAGCTTTCATTTACTGTTGAAGTAGATGTGCGTCCAGAAGTGACACTTCCTGATTTTTCAAAGATTGAAATCAAAGTCGAGGACGCCGTTGTTACTGATTCAGATATTGATGAGCAGATTGAAGAACTACGCACACGCTTTGGAACTCTCAATACCGTCGAGCGCGCAGCGACAAAGGGTGACTTTGTAACACTTGATTTAGTTGCACGCATTGATGGAAAAGAAGTTGATGGCGGAGTTGCTAACGATATTTCTTATGAAGTTGGCTCAGATCGCATGATTGATGGCTTAGATACAGCTCTAGAAGGTTTATCAGCGGGGGAGTCAAAGACATTTGATTCACAACTCGTGGGACAAGCCGAAGGTGAAACTGGCAATGTTGAAGTAACTGTCAAGGCAGTCAAAGAACGCGAGCTCCCAGCTGTAGATGATGCATTTGCAAAGCTAGCTAGTGAATTTGATTCATTGGCCGATTTGAAGGCTGATTTCAATACTCGTTTAGAGCGTGTAAAGAAAATGGAGCAGGGGACTCAGGCACGCGACTTGCTGCTCAAGAAGTTACTAGATGATTTAGATATTCCTGTGCCAGATTCAGTGGTTGAGGCAGAAGTCAATGATCACCTTGAAGGCGAAGGTCGTCTTGAGGATGCAGTACACCGCGCAGAAGTTGATGAGCAAGTTCGCTCGTCATTGAAATCAGATTTCTTACTCGATGCAATATTGAAGACTGAAGATGTCAATGTCACCGAGATTGAATTGACTGAATATTTAGTACGTACTTCGCAGCGTTACGGAATGGCTCCGGAGCAATTCGCAGCAGAATTACAAAAGGCTGGCCAGATTTCACAACTCGTTGCTGAAGTTTCACGTGCAAAAGCGCTCGCAGTAGTACTTGCTCGCGTCAAGGTGAGTGATGCATCTGGAAATGCGGTTGATCTCGAGGCACTACGTCCGCCTGCACCAGAACCAGAAGTTGGCGAAGTAACCGAATAACAATCTGCCCTGAGCGAACAAGGGGCATTTAGGTACTTTTTGAGCTTTATTGGGAAGCATTTCGGCGCTGACATTGTTAGGGTCAGTACAGGTAAAAATAATCAGGAGGATGTGACGTGGATTTTCTCAACCCGCAAGCTGCCAAAATTTTGGCACGCGCACCGCAATCAGGTTCAGGTGGTCTTGATGACCAGGTTTACAACCGTTTGCTGCGCGAACGAATTATCTTCCTAGGATCTGTTGTTGAAGATTCAATGGCTAACGCAATTGCTGCGCAAATTCTTTTACTTGCCGCAGAAGATCCAGAAAAAGATATTTTTCTCTACATCAATTCTCCTGGTGGTTCCGTGACAGCAGGTATGGCGATTTACGACACGATGCAATACGTCAATAACGATGTTGCAACTGTTGGAATGGGTCTTGCCGCATCGATGGGTCAGTTCTTGCTCTGTTCTGGTGCTGCTGGAAAGCGTTATGCACTTCCACATGCACGCATCATGATGCACCAACCTTCAAGTGGCATTGGTGGAACTGCAACTGATATCAAAATTCAGGCAGAACAAATTGGATTTACAAAGAAGAAGATGGCAGAACTTATTGCTCATCACACAGGACAGAGCATTGAAACAGTGACTGCAGATTCTGATCGCGATCGTTGGTTTACGGCTGATGAAGCAAAAGAGTATGGATTCGTAGATCATGTTGTTCGTTCGGCAGGTCAAGTTTCAGGTCGTGGAGGCACAGCATGAATTCAGAGATGAATCGCATCAACGAAATTACTAATCGCTACGTTCTTCCAACAATTGAAGAAAAAACTGCGTATGGTTTCAAGCGTTTAGATCCGTACACAAAGTTATTTGAAGAGCGCATTATTTTTATGGGTCAGCCAATTGATGACACTGTTGCAAACGATGTTATGGCTCAGCTTTTGACGCTTGAATCAATGGATTCTGATCGTGACATCATGATTTACATCAACTCACCTGGTGGATCATTTACGGCGCTAACTGCAATTTATGACACGATGCAATTTATCCGCCCCGATGTGAGCACAATTTGTTTGGGTCAAGCTGCATCTGCAGCAGCGGTGATCCTTGCTGGTGGCGCAAAAGGAAAGCGTTACGCACTTGAACATTCACGTATCTTGATCCACCAACCATCTTCTGAAGGTGGCGGACAAGCATCTGATATTGAGATTCAAGCAAAAGAGATTATGCGTATGCGTACTTTGCTGGAAACGATGATTGCAAAACATTCAACTCGTTCCCCTGCAGATATTGCAGCAGATATCGAGCGCGACAAGATTCTTACAGCAGCAGAAGCTGTTGAGTATGGTCTTATCGATCAAGTACTTGCATCACGAAAGGCAAAGCCAGCTAAGTAAGGCTTTCTCTATTTCGTGAAGATAATCAAAGAGGGATCTATCTGGTCCTATAAAGATTATCTTCGACTTTGGGCCTCTGGGCTCCTCGTAAATATTGGTGCCTCTGCATTTCCAATTGCACTTGCTGTCACGATTCTCGATAAAGGTGGAAACGCCACTTCACTAGGTTTAATTCTTGCAGCTCGCGTTTTATCTGGAGTGATGCTTGCCCCTGTTGGTGGAGTTTGGGCAGATCGACTCCCTAGAAAATACGTCATGATGGGCGCTGACCTCTTCAGGGCATTGATTGCACTTATTCTTGTATTTGTAGCAGCGCCAAGCATTCCACTTTCGGTAATTGCAATATTAGTTTTTGTAATGGGGGCAGGCGATGCTTTCGGAGCACCTGCGGCAGGTGCGATCATGCCGACGATTTTACCAACGGAAAAATTACCCGCGGGAAATGTTGCTCGTGGAATTGTTATAAAACTTGCCTCAATAGTTGGTCCGGGTATTGGCGGACTTTCAGTTATTGCTTTTGGAGGTCGTCTAACTTTTGCAGTGACAACTATTTTCTTTGCAGTAGGCGCTCTACTTTTGAATCCCATCAATGAGCCTAAATATGTCAAGAATGTTGATGCCCCAAAGTTCTTTGTAGATCTCAAAGAAGGGTTAAAAACTGTCTGGTCAATGCCTTGGGTAGCAGCTGTTATTGCAATGGCATCAGTACAACTCATGGTTGTGTTGGGCGCTGAACAAGTTCTATTACCGATTATTTCGCGACGTGAATTCCATTCAGATACCGTCTTTGCGGCATCTGCCGCTCTCTTTAGCGTCGGTGCGGTGATTTCTGCATTGATTGCAATTCGTTTTCAAGCCAAACATCCAGGATTGGTTTCGATAAGTGTGTGGGGGATGCTTATCGTGACAAATCTCGTTCTTGCATTCCCGATTTCGCCAACATTTGTAATGGTGGGTTATTTAATCGCAGGACTTTCAGTTGGTCCTTGGGATGCATATTGGAGCACCGCGATTCAGCGCGAAATTCCACAAGAGTTACAAGGTCGTGTTTTTAGCATTGATCACATGGGCTCAGTTGGTTTGTTGCCACTTGGCATGGCACTCGTTGGTCCCGCTGTACACCTTGTCGGTGAAAAAGAATTATTGATTGGTGCCAGTATCTTCCATGTAATTATTTGTGTTGCAGTTCTCTTTGTACCCGGAGTCATCGATTTGAAGATGCCTAAGAAGGTTAATTATTCTGTGGGCGAACACCCTCAGGCCTAAATAAACACGCTCATCTAGGCTAAAGAATCTACGATTACACCGTACAAGTTCGCACTTCCCCCATCCGCGAACGTTAAGGAGTGTCATGACACGCATCGGTGAAACAAGCGACCTACTGAAGTGCTCCTTTTGTGGCAAAACCCAAAAGCAAGTAAAGAAACTTATTGCAGGTCCTGGTGTTTATATTTGTGATGAATGTATTGAACTTTGTAATGAAATTATTGTTGAAGAACTTGCTGAAGCTAGTTCATTAGGACTTACTGAACTTCCAAAGCCCCATGAAATTTTTGATTTCCTAGACCAATATGTCATTGGGCAAGATCGCGCAAAGAAGTCTCTTTCTGTTGCTGTCTATAACCATTACAAGCGCGTACAAACTGGTGATACGAAGCGCGAAGATTCGATTGAATTAGCTAAGAGCAATATCTTGCTACTTGGACCAACGGGTTGCGGTAAAACACTTATGGCGCAAACACTTGCGCGCATGCTCAATGTTCCTTTTGCAATTGCTGATGCAACAGCCCTTACCGAAGCTGGCTATGTTGGTGAGGATGTTGAAAATATTTTGCTCAAGCTTTTGCAAGCTGCAGATTTTGATGTCAAGAAAGCCGAAACAGGAATTATCTATATTGACGAAATTGATAAAGTCGCTCGCAAGTCTGAGAACCCTTCGATTACTCGCGATGTATCTGGTGAAGGAGTCCAGCAAGCTCTACTCAAGATTCTTGAAGGCACTGTGGCATCAGTACCACCTCAAGGTGGACGCAAGCACCCACATCAAGAATTTATTCAAATAGATACAACAAATGTTCTCTTCATCGTTGGTGGCGCATTTGCCGGCCTTGAAAAAATTATTGAAAGTCGCAGTGGCAAAGCAGGAGTTGGTTTCAATGCGGTTATGAAATCAGCAGAAGATAAGTCGCGAAAAGATTTCTTTGCCGAAGTTATGCCTGAAGATCTCTTGAAATTTGGAATGATTCCAGAATTTATTGGTCGTCTTCCGGTGATTACCAGTGTTGAGAATTTAGATAAAGAAGCTCTCATGCAAATTCTGACTGAGCCAAAGAATGCCTTGGTAAAGCAGTACCAACGCCTCTTTGATCTCGATAGCGTTGAACTCGAATTTGATACCGAAGCACTCGATGCGATTGCCGAACTTGCACTCAAGCGCGGCACTGGTGCACGTGGACTTCGCGCGATTATGGAATCAGTTCTATTGGCCGTGATGTATGACGTTCCTAGCCGCTCTGATGTTGCCAAGGTCATTGTTACTAAGGAATGCATCAATGATGGGGTCTTGCCTACGATGATTAATCGCACAGGCGATATTCCAAAGCGTGCACGGGCTCAAAAGGGTCAGGAAGAGAAGAGCGCATAATCTAGACTGCTCGCTATGAGTCAGAACAAGCGCGAACTTGCGTCGACCTTTTCACCGGCCGATATTGAGTCACCACTGTATGAAAAGTGGATTGCCGCTGGATATTTCACAGCTGATAACACTTCTGACAAAGAGCCGTACACAATTGTTATTCCGCCACCTAACGTAACTGGCAGTTTGCACATTGGTCACGCACTCGATCACACGCTACAAGACATTCTCATTCGTATGAAGCGCATGAAAGGTTTTGAAGCACTGTGGTTACCTGGCATGGATCACGCGGGAATTGCAACGCAAAATGTAGTTGAAAAACAATTAGCTGCCCAAGGCAAATCACGACATGATCTTGGTCGCGAAGAATTTGTAAAAAAAGTTTGGGAATGGAAAGCCGAATCTGGTGGAGCAATCCTTGGTCAAATGCGCCGACTTGGCGAGAGTGTTGATTGGAGTCGTGAAGCGTTCACGATGGATGCAAACGGCACTCGAGCTGTGCCTACAATTTTCAAGAAACTCTATGATGCAGACCTTATTTATCGTGCAGAGCGAATAATAAATTGGTGTACTCGTTGCCTAACGGCGCTCTCTGATATCGAAGTAGAACACTCAGATGTTGAAGGTGAATTTGTTTCCGTTCGCTATGGCGACGGTGAACAACAAATAACTGTTGCAACTACTCGTCCTGAAACAATGCTTGGTGATGGTGCAGTAGCTGTCCACCCTGATGATTCCCGATACAAGCACTTAGTTGGAACGCAAGTCTTGCTCCCACTTGCTAATCGCATGATCCCAATTATTGCCGACGAGTTAGTTGATCCCGAGTTTGGTACCGGCGCTGTCAAAGTTACTGGTGCACATGATCCAAATGACTTTGAAATGGCAACTCGCCATGGAATTGATATGCCAATCATTATGAATGAGCTGGGAATTATGGCTAATTCAGGCACACAATTCGATGGCATGGATCGCTTTGAAGCACGCAAAGCTGTTGTTGCAGAACTAAAAGCGCAAGGTCGCGTTGTTGCAGAGAAGCGTCCCTACCTTCACTCAGTTGGACATTGTTCACGTTGCGATACAACAGTTGAGCCACGTTTATCGATGCAATGGTTTGTTCGTGTTGCACCATTGGCAAAAGCAGCTGGCGATGCAGTTCGTGAAGGTCGCGTAAAGATTGAACCAAAAGAATTAGAACCACGTTATTTTGAGTGGATCGATAACATGCATGATTGGTGTATCTCGCGACAACTCTGGTGGGGACATCAAATTCCAGTGTGGTACGGAGCTCAAGGCGATGTACTTGTTCTTGGTCCCGATGAAAAAGCTCCAGCGGGGTATGTGCAAGATCCTGATGTATTAGACACATGGTTCTCTTCTGGACTCTGGCCATTTTCAACTTTGGGTTGGCCAGAAATAACGCCAGATATAAAGAAGTTTTATCCAACTAGTGTGCTTGTTACCGGATATGACATTCTCTTTTTCTGGGTTGCTCGCATGATGATGATGGGTATTTTTGCGATGGATGGCGTTGCACCATTTCCTGTTATTTCACTCCATGGACTTGTTCGCGATCGCTTTGGAAAGAAAATGAGTAAGAGTCGTGGAAATACAATCGACCCATTGGAATTTATGGATCGTTATGGTGCAGATGCACTTCGATTCGCACTCGCACAAAAAGCCAACCCTGGTACAGATCAAGCTCTTGCCGAAGAATGGGTTGGCGCATCACGTAATTTTGCAACCAAACTCTGGAATGCAACTCGTTTTGCAATTATGAATGGCGCAAATATTGATGGCCCACTTCCTGCGATTGATTCACTCAATGCAATTGATAAATGGATTTTGAGTCGACTTGCAGAAACTATTCACGAAGTTGATCATTTACTTGAAACTTATGAATTTGCCCGTGCTTGTGATCTGATTTATCACTTTGCATGGGATGACCTCTGTGACTGGTACCTAGAACTTTCGAAAGAGTCATTCGCCAGCGGAGAAAGCGCCCCAACGAAGCGAGTTCTTGGACACGTGCTAGATCAATTACTTGCATTGATGCATCCCATAATGCCTTTTATTACAGAAGAGCTCTGGACTGCTTTTACTGGAGGAGAGAGCCTTGTTATTACGAACTGGCCGGTTTCTGAAAATTCTCATATAGATAAAAAATCTGAGAAGTTAGTAAGTGAACTTCAGGCGATTATTACTGAAGTACGCAGATTCCGTAACGATCAAGGCATTAAGACCACGCAAAAAGTTCCAGGACGATTTATTGCCTCCTCTGACATTGCTGCATACGCACCAGCGATGTCTTTTGTATTGAAGTTAGAGAATAAAGATTTCACTCCAAGTGCAAGTTTTGATATTGGAACAGTAAAAGTTGAACTCGATCTGACCGGAACAATTGATATTGGGGCCGAACGCGCACGACTTACAAAAGACTTAGCCACAGCTCACAAGGATTTACAAACCGCTCAAATCAAACTTTCCAATGAAGGCTTTATGGCCAAAGCGCCAGAAAATGTTGTTGTTGAAATAAAAGAGCGTCTAGTGACCACATCCGCTGATATCGAAAGAATCACTGCGCAACTTGCTGTACTGCCTCAATCATGATGACCTCACCTGATGGTCAAGCCCGTATTGATGCAATAGAGAAGGCGCTCCTAGCGCGTTGGCCAGAAAGTCGTATTGAGCCAACTCTGGAAAGAATTTCTGCTCTCATGGATATTTTGGGTTCACCTCAACTTACATATCCAACTATGCATATTGCAGGCACAAACGGTAAAACGACTACTACGCGCATGATTGATTCACTTCTCTTTGAAACTGGAATGCGCACAGGGCGCTTTACTAGCCCGCATCTTGAAAGCTTTTTGGAACGAATTGCTATCAACGGGAAATCAATTGATGCGAAAGAGATGATTTTCGCTTATAACGATATTGCTGCATATTTAGATTTGATGGATGAAAAGTTTGAACATCCCATTTCATTTTTCGAAGCCATTACGGCTTTAGCTTTTGTGGCCTTTGCTGAACACCCCGTGGACGTTGGAATTATTGAAGTCGGTATGGGCGGCACATGGGATGCAACTAATGTTATTGATGCCGATGTTTCAGTGATTATGCCAATTGATTTAGACCACACCGAATATCTTGGGACGACTCTGACTGAAATCGCCTCGACAAAAGCAGGTGTTATCAAAGCAGGTGGCTTTGTAGTTCTTGCTCAACAAAAACCAGAAGCGGCAATTGAACTGCTCAAACGCGCCGCCGAAGTCGGAGCAGATATCGCACGTGAAGGCATTGAATACGAATTGATTTCGAGAGCAGTTGCAGTTGGAGGTCAATTGATTTCTATAAAAGGAATCAATGACACATATGAGGATATTTTCTTGCCACTTTACGGTAAACATCAAGCAGCCAATGCAGCCTCGGCACTTGTAGCCGTTGAAGCATTTTTTGGCGATCAACCACTAGATATTGAATCAGTACGTGCAGGTTTTGCCGCAGTTACATCTCCTGGACGATGTGAAATTGTGCATCGCGACCCCACAATTATTTTAGATGCAGCGCATAATCCTCATGGGGCAGGTGCGCTTGCTGAAAGCTTAGAAACGGAATTTACTTTCGATGAAAAAATTGGAGTCATTGCCATTTTTGCGGATAAAGATGCGGCGGGGGTTTTGAAAGAATTAGAACCTGTGCTCAATTCAATAATCGTTACCCAAAGTTCGTCAACAAGAGCCATGCCAGTTGCTGAATTAGAAAAAATTGCAGTATCCATATTTGGAAACGATCGAGTCTTTCCAGTACAAACTTTGGAAGGCGCTCTTGATCGCGCAGTTGAAAAAGCACAGCGACCTCTCAGCGATGATTCAGTGGGCGTCGTTGTTACTGGTTCAGTTGTCACTGTCGGTGAGGCTCGAACATATTTACGAAAGAAATTTAACAAATGAGAATGTTGGCATCGGCCGTACTCGTAATGGAAAGTTTCACTATTGGATTTGCCTTACTACTTGCGATGAAAGATCACAGCGGTGCTGCACTAATGTTTGGAGGAGCTATTGCAATCCTTCTTATCCTGAGTGCAGGAATTCTCAAACGCCGTAGTGGATGGATTTTTGCGTCGCTACTTCAATTAGTGATGCTCTCCTTCGGATTCATCCTTCCCGCCTTCTTTATTGTCGCCACCCTGTTCGTGGGGTTATGGATTGCGGCGATTCTCGTGGGGCGTAAGGGTGAGGCAATACGAGCCAGCCTGCTGGCGACACGTGCACCAGATGCCTAATACACTCACCTCCTATGAGCGTCGAAAAAACATTGATCCTGGTCAAACCCGATGGAGTACGTCGCGGTCTCACCGGTGAAGTTATTTTGCGTATCGAAGCAAAAGGTTATTCAATTGAAGCGCTGCGCATGCTCAATGCAGATCGTGCGCTTTTAGAAAAACATTATGCAGAGCACGCGGGTAAACCTTTTTATGAACCACTCGTAGAGTTCATGATGTCAGGACCAATAGTTGCAATTGTTGCAACAGGTAATCGTGTTATCGAAGGCTTCCGTTCGCTTGCAGGTGCTACCGACCCAACAGTTGCAGCACCTGGAACTATTCGCGGAGACCTAGCACGTGACCAAGGAACTAAAGTTGTACAAAATATCGTGCACGGATCTGATTCACCTGAATCTTCAGCACGTGAAATTTCCATATTTTTTCCGCAGAAATAAAACGAATAATACAAGGGGAAACACATGAGTAACAAGATGTCCTTTATCGGCCGCGATATGGCTGTTGACCTCGGTACCGCAAATACCTTGGTTTATGTACGCGGACGTGGAATTGTTCTCAATGAGCCAAGTGTTGTTGCAGTCAACCAAGATACTGGTGGAATTCTTGCAGTTGGACTTGAAGCAAAGAAGATGATTGGTCGCACACCTGGAAATATTGTTGCGATTCGCCCACTCAAAGATGGTGTTATCGCCGACTTTGATACAACAGAGCGCATGCTTCGTTACTTCATCCAAAAAGTTCATCGTCGTCGATACCTCGCTAAGCCACGTATTGTTGTTTGTGTTCCATCAGGTATTACAGGTGTTGAACAGCGTGCAGTTAAAGATGCAGGATATGCAGCAGGTGCTCGAAAGGTTTACATTATTGAAGAACCAATGGCTGCAGCAATTGGTGCTGGACTACCAATTCACGAACCAACAGGAAATATGGTTGTTGACATTGGCGGAGGTACAACAGAAGTTGCAGTTATTTCACTCGGTGGAATTGTTACCGCGCTCTCAATTCGTGTCGGTGGTGATGAGCTTGATCAAGCCATTATCAACTGGGTAAAGCGCGAATTTTCACTACTTCTAGGTGAGCGCACAGCAGAAGAAATTAAGATGGCAATTGGCTCTGCTTATCCATTGCAAGGCGAAAATGATGCAGAAATTCGTGGCCGCGATTTGGCGACAGGTCTTCCAAAGACAATCGTTGTCTCTGCTGCAGAAATTCGTAAAGCGCTAGAAGAGCCAGTCAATGCAATTATTAACGCAGTAAAGAGCACACTAGATAAGACACCACCTGAGCTAGCAAGTGATCTTATGGATCGCGGAATTGTTCTCACTGGTGGCGGAGCACTTCTCAAAGGCCTTGATGAGCGTTTGCGTAAAGAGACTGGAATGCCAATTCACGTTGCAGATCGTCCACTCGATGCAGTTGTAGAAGGTTCTGGAAAATGTATCGAAGAGTTTGAGGCTTTAGAGAAGGTCTTGATCTCCGAACCACGTCGATAGGAAATAAGAGATGCGTTATGGCGGAGATAGTCGATCCCGCCTACTTCTTATTATTTTGGTTGTCTCGGCGCTCTTTTTAATCACGCTCGATTTGCGAGGCGTAAAAGTTCTCGATGGTCTTCGCTCAGGTAGTCAGACTGCACTATCTCCTTTTCAAAGAGCTGGTAATGCTGTTGCATCGCCCTTTAAGAATTTTTTCTCTGATGTAACCCACCTAGGTCGTACCCGAAACCAATTAGCAACTCTGAAAGTCGAGAACTTTAATCTTAAGCAAGAACTAATCAATCGCAAGAATGCCGATGCTCAACTCAAGCAATTCAAATCACTTTTAGATCTGGCGGGAACCGCAAGTTATAAAATTCTCAATGCAAAAGTGATTTCGCAAGGCTCAAGTCAATCTTTTAGCCAAACCCTGACTATTGATGTTGGTACTAATTCAGGTATCAAGAAAGATATGACTGTCATATGTGATTCAGGATTAGTTGGAGTTGTAAAAGAAGTTTATCCATACTCATCTGTCGTCCTTCTTGCCTCTGATCCTTCTTTTCGTATTGGGGTTCGAATTGCAGGGTCGCAACAAATAGGAATTCTCACGGGTCAAGGTTCGCGAAAGGCAGTTCTTCAGCTCATTGATAATCAAACGACCTTATCTACCGGAGATGTTTTATTGGCGCGAGGCAGTTTGCAAAACCACCCATTCGTTCCAGGGGTTCCGGTAGGAACAATTTCATCGGTTGATAATTCACCAGGCGCCATAGCCCAAAGTGCAACCGTTAAGTTCTATACAAATTTTTCAGGTCTTGGAGTAGTTGCTGTTGTTGTAGGTGCCCCTGCTACTGATCCTCGCGATGCATTGGTGCCACCTAAGCCACACCCAACACCAATTCCAACTGTGACTGTTTATGCCACTGCATCACCATCACCGAGTGCCACTAAAAAATAATGTTAGCGCGCAGAATTCTATTGTCAGTTCCTATTTTTCTGGTGACTTATGTGTTGCAAGAATCTTTATTTAACCAAGTTCGCCTTCCTGGTGGTGGTTTCTCAATTTTTCTAATTCTGACATTAGTGTGGGCAGCGCTGAGCACGCCAGAGGTCGGGGCTGTAACAGGTTTTGGTGCAGGATTCTTAATGGATATTTCTCAAAACTCTGATGGACCAATGGGTCATTGGACTCTCATAATGGTTGCGATGTGTTACGGAATTGCATTCTTGGCCTACGGCGACGATAGAAGTCGTGCCAACCCACTGACGACTGTAATTCTTGTCGTAAGCAGTGTCTTTATTTCAGAAGTTATATTTTTGCTCTCTGGCGCACTTTTGGGTGTGAACTTGGGATCTTTTGGTCAAATTCTTACGACCCTAATAGGAATGTCAGTATGGACATTAATTGTAACACCGTTGGTTCTCCCAGTATTTACTAAAATACATGCAATTGCATTTGATTTGAGTTCTCAAATATGAATCAAAGATCGCGACTTAGTTTATTTGTAGTTCAAATCCTCATAGTTTCACTTATAGCAGCGCTCTTTGGCCGACTCTTTTATTTACAAATTGCAGCAGGGCCAAAATATCGGGATACAGCATTGAGTATTCAAAGCCGCGATGTCATCAATCCTGCCACGCGTGGATTGATAGTTGATTCTTCTGGAGTGCCATTAGCGCTCAATAAGGTGGGCTTAGCAATTACATTGGATCGAATTACAATCGATAAACAGCCTGATAAAGGCGCAGCAGTAATGAAATCTTTAGCCCATTTATTAGGACTTAAGTATGCAGATATTTTTCAACAAACAAGACTCTGCGGTGAATTACCCAAAGGGCAAAAGACTGGATGCTGGACTGGTTCGAGATATCAACCAATTCCGATTACGAAATCAGCAGATCCAAATATTGCACTTCAAATTGTAGAGAATTCTGATAGGTATCCAGGAATCGATGCAGCCCCTATTGCTATCCGAAATTATCCAGGAATAGAAAATGTTAATGCTGCTCATGTTCTAGGTTACGTCGGGCCAATGACCGAAGAAGATCTTCTGGGTGCTAATGGTAATAAATATTTTCGAAGTGAGAGCATCGGAAAAGCAGGCCTTGAGATTCAGTACGACAAGTATCTAAGAGGCACACCTGGTATTCGTACCGTCATTGTTGATCGTAAAGAATCGGTAACTCGAGTCAGCCAAAACACAGCATCAGTTCCAGGTGATCATTTAGTAACTAGCTTGGATATCAGATTACAAGCATCGGCAGAGAGCGCATTAGCTGATGCGGTACATCGTGCACGGGCATCTGGTTATAGAGCTGACTCTGGCGCAGCTGTTGTTATGGATGTGCAAACAGGTCGAATACTCGCAATTGCTTCATACCCAACGTATGATCCAAATGCTTGGGAAAAAGGATTAACGGTTCAGCAAGCGAGTGACCTATTTAGTGAAAAAAATGCTGTACCTGCACTTTCTCGTCCATTGCAAGGTTTATTCGCGCCAGCTTCAACTTTTAAATCTGTCTCAGTGGCAGCGGCTGCAAATGCAGGTTATAACTTGAATGGGTCTTATGACTGTCCCGCTGAAGTAAAAGTTGGAAATCGCGCTTTTCAGAACTTTGAAAGTAAAGCACAAGGTCATATTTCATTAAAGAAGGCCATCGCCGTTTCATGCGACACCATTTGGTATCAAATCGCATTTGATGAGTGGTTGCGTGATGGTGGATTGAGCCCTAAAGCAGATCCAAAAGATTATTTTTATAATGCTGCGCGGGGATTCCAGATTAATGTAGCGACAGGCATTGATTTACCCGCAGAATCAGTAGGTCGTTTACCTGATCGACAATGGCGAAAAAATTGGTATTTAGCCAATAAAGATTTTTACTGTAATTATTCGACTCGTGCCAGTAAATCCCAACAGACACCATTTTTAGTTCTACTTGCAAAAGAGAATTGTTTGGACGGAGATAAAATTCGCGCAGGAGATGCGGTTAACTTCTCAATTGGGCAAGGAGATACCGTTATAACTCCGCTGAAGCTGACCCAGATGTATGCAGCTATCGCTAACGGCGGAACAATTTGGCAGGCACTTGTCGGCAAAGCAATAGTGAAGACTGATGGAACGATTATCAAAACGATGATGCCTGAAAAATTAGGAACCCTTCCAACGACACCTGCGACACTGAGTTTTCTTCATGACGCACTACGAGAAGTTGTTGTCAGCGGAACGGCAGCTGGTTCATTTGCAGGATTTCCCGTTCCAGTGAGTGGCAAAACAGGAACCGCTGAAGTCTTAGGAAAAAATCCAAATGGAAGCAAGAAAGACAATACATCGTGGTTTGCATCGTATGCTCCTAGCGATAAACCAAGGTATGCAGTTGTCATGCTTGTGAGCCAAGGAGGTTTTGGTGCATCAACGAGTGCTGTTGGAGTTCGAAAGATTTACGAAACACTTTTTGGCGTCAAAGGATCACAAGTTATTCCTGGCCTTGCATTATTTCCAAATGGTGCGCCACCAACTAAACTGCCAAAAATATCACCGGCTACTAAAGTAAAGAAGGCGCCATGAGTTCAATTGCAGAGCGCCAGAGATTTAAGCGTGCATCGAGACCTTCAGTATTTGCAGGCTTTGATCCTTTCCTAACTGGAGCGGTTGCCATCTTGCTTTCTATGGGAACCATGTTGGTTTACGCAGCTACTCGCGATTGGTATGCCGCGAATCATTTAGATCCCCGATATTATTTGAAGCGTCACATCATCAATATTTTGATCGGGGCTCTGCTTGCGTGGGGAACCACCGTTATTGATTACCGATTATTGCGCGCATACACACCGATTTTGTGGGGGATAGGTGTAATTGGCCTTATTGCCGTTCTTATTCCTGGTGTTGGAAGTACGGTCAACGGAGCTAAGGCATGGATTGCACTTCCTGGCGGCTTTCAAATTCAACCAGCAGAGCTTGCAAAAATTTCAATCATTCTTGGAATTTCTATGATTCTTGCAGAACGTGGACACGATTCAGATCAACCAACAACACGAGATATGGTGCAAGCTTTAGCTGTTGTTGCAGTCCCAGCACTTTTAATTTTGGCTCAACCAGATATGGGAACTCTATTTATAATTTCAGCATCAGTCGTAACCATTATTGCTGTATCAGGTGCGCCAACTAAGTGGGTAGTGGGTCTATTACTCATCGCGGTAATTGGTGGCTTCGTTGCGAGTAAAGCAGGAGTTATTTCGGAATATCAAGTCAAACGTTTGCAATCATTTGTTAATCCCAATGCAGATACCCAAGGAAGTGGCTATCAATTACGACAAGCCCGTATCACCGTCGGTTCGGGTGGTCTCATTGGCACTGGATTATTTAATGGCCCACAAACAAATGGTCGTTTCGTTCCAGAACAACAGACTGACTTTATTTTTACAGTAGCTGGAGAAGAATTGGGATTCCTTGGTAGCGGGGGAATTATTCTTTTGTATCTAATAATTTTGTTGAGGGCATTTGCAATTACCAGGCGCAGTAATGACCCCTTTGGGCGCTTAGTTGGCACTGGAGTAATTGCGTGGTTTGCATTTCAGATTTTTGAAAATATCGGAATGACATTGGGCCTTATGCCCATGACAGGGGTTCCACTTCCCTTCCTTTCCTATGGTGGATCAAGCATGTTTGCTAATTTGATAGGTTTTGGTTTGCTGCAAAATATTCACGCTAAACATCGTTGACCCAGGCAAGGCACGCTCAATTTTCGAGCAAAGTTGGGTGAATCACTCACTATCTGCCATACTTACGCCAGAGTTCAGCGCGGCTCGCGATCCTTTCGCGAAGAAAGCCAAGCGCGAATTCACCACAGAAGATTTGCTTGAGAATTCAAGCCAGAGCGCGTTTATATAAACGCATAGAGGATTTGGTGCCATGGCTATTGAGCCAAAGTCACCGCGCAAGCGTGCGGTGAAGAAAAGTTCCAGTAAGAAATCAGAGACCCCAGTAGAAGTAACTGAAGAAGTTATTGCTGCGCCTGCGAAACGTAAATCTGCCGCAATTCCAGTTCCAGTTTTTCAAGCAGCCGATACAACTACTAAGCCAGCACGCAAAAGCAGCGCTAAAAAAGTTGAGGCACCTGTCGAAACAGCTGAAGCGGCGAGTGAGTCCGAGAGTGATGCTGAATCGCGTAACTCACGTAATCGCCGACGTCGTCGTGGTGGCCGCGGTCGCAGAAAACCTGGTCAAGATGTTGCTACGGAAACTAATGAAGATTCAACCGAAGAAGAATCCGAAGAAACTAGTTCTGATGGCACAACACATCGCCGCCGCCGTCGTCGTCGCGCAAGTGGAGAAGGTGTAACTCCTGGAGAGACCATTGAAGAAGATGGCGTTGTAACTATTGTCAAAGTTCGTGAAGTCCGCGAACGTCCAGAGCGTCCAGAACGCACGGCACGACCAGATGCACGTCGTGGGCGCCGAGATCGAACTACTCGAGATAATCATCGTGAATCTCGAAGCGAATACAGAGAGCCTTATCGCAAGCGTGGAACCATCATCACAGATGGAGAATTCCTAGCGCGTCGTGAAAATGTAGATCGCGAAATGGTTGTTCGCCAGATTGCAGATCGCACACAGATTGCTGTGATTGAAGATAACGTCATGGTTGAGCACTATGTAAATAGAAACACAAACCTTTCATATGTCGGCAACGTTTACTTAGGCCGAGTACAAAATGTTCTACCATCGATGGAAGCAGCATTTGTTGATATCGGCAAGGGACGAAACGCTGTTCTCTATGCCGGCGAAGTAAATTGGGATGCAGCAGGCATTTCTGAATCAGAACCACGCAAAATTGAAACGGTTCTCAAGACTGGCCAATCAGTTCTAGTTCAAGTTACTAAAGATCCAATTGGGCAAAAAGGCGCTCGCCTCACAAGTCAGATTTCATTGCCAGGCCGCTATGTTGTTTATGTTCCCGGCGGTGGAATGAGTGGAATTAGTAAGCGCCTTCCTGAAGGAGAGCGCACCCGACTCAAGGCAATTCTAAAAAATCTTATTCCTGAAAGTGCTGGCGTGATTGTTCGTACGGCTGCAGAAGGTGTCAGCGAAGAAGATCTCACTAATGATGTAGCACGCTTGAAAGCGCAATGGGATGACATCTTCCAAAAGTCAGAGAATCCAAATTTTCACGCACCAACTGCGCTCTACACCGAACCCGATCTTGCGGTGCGTGTAATTCGAGATATCTTCAATGAAGATTTCCGCAAACTTACAGTTCAAGGAAATGATGCTTGGGATGAAATCACTAATTATTTAGGTTTTATTGCACCAGAGCTGACATCAAAAATTGAAAAGTACACAGGAACAGGAGATCTTTTCACTGAGTATCGCGTAGAAGAACAGTTAGCGAAAGCTTTTGATCGCAAGGTGTATCTACCTTCAGGTGGATCTCTTGTTATCGATCGAACAGAAGCGATGATTGTTATCGATGTGAATACCGGAAAGTTCATCGGTAAAGGTGGAAACCTTGAAGAGACTGTTACAAAAAATAACCTAGAAGCTGCTGAAGAAATTGCGCGACAACTACGCCTTCGTGACTTAGGTGGAATTGTTGTTATCGACTTCATCGATATGATTTTGGAATCAAACCGTGAAATGGTTTTGCGCAGACTCGTTGAAGCACTTGGTCGAGATCGCACAAAACACCAAGTTGCAGAAGTAACATCACTGGGACTTGTTCAAATGACACGTAAACGTGTTGGACAGGGCTTGATTGAGGCATTCTCAACAGTGTGTGACGCGTGTGCTGGACGTGGAATTCATATTCATATGGAGCCAGTAAAGATAAAAGCTCCAGCGCCTCAACTCGATGTTCCATCATCTCTTCATGAAGATGCAGATGAAAGCGAAGCGACAGAACACGAATTTCATGAATCCGCGAATATTCCTGAGGAGAAAAAAGAGCCTGAGAAGGGTGTGCGACGCCGTCGCCGCGCCTCAAGTTCTGGAGTCATCACCCCCGGAGCTTAGATTTGACCCATGGGTGCGGGACTCCGTACCCTTAGCCTCTGCCCGAGGGAGCTTTTGATAGCAGCCCTCGCGCCTGAGCATGAGAAATGAACTGGAGCACTACGTGTACGCAATCGTGAAAGCTGGCGGACGCCAGGAAAAAGTCGCCGTTGGCGATACTGTCGTTGTCGATCGCATCGACAGTGCAGCAGGCTCGACTGTTTCATTTCCTGCCGTATTGGTAGTCGATGGTGCAAACGTGACTTCAGATCCAAAGATTCTCTCTGGTGTAAAAGTCACTGCAGAAGTTATTGACGAAATCAAGGGACCTAAGGTCGACATTCTTCGTTATATGAACAAGACAGGCTTTCGCCGTCGTCAAGGTTTTCGTTCACAACACACACGTGTAAAAATTACCGCCATCAACGGCATGAAGTAAGGGGAGTAGACCATGGCAAGTAAGAAGGGTGTCTCCTCGACACGTAACGGTCGCGATTCAAATGCGCAGTACCTCGGTATTAAGCGCTTCGGTGGTCAAGTTGTAAACAGTGGCGAGATTTTAGTTCGTCAGCGCGGAACACATTTTCACCCAGGTAAGAATGTTGGTCGCGGTAAAGATGACACACTCTTTGCACTTGCTGCAGGAGCAGTTGAATTCGGTCGCGCTCGCGGACGTAACGTTGTAAATGTGGTTCCAGTAGCTTAATAATCGGTTCTCAAGAAGAGCGGGCCGCATACATGTGCGGCTCGCTTTTTTATTTTACATTTTAGAAGGGAGTCATCGTGGCAACATTTGTTGATCGCGTAACTCTCTATGCCACAGCAGGAAAAGGTGGCGATGGTTGTGTCTCTGTAAAGCGCGAAAAATTCAAACCACTTGGCGGCCCAGATGGCGGTAACGGTGGACGTGGTGGCGACATCATTCTGGTTGTAGATCCAAATGTGACAACACTTTTAGATTTTCATCATTCACCACATCGCAAAGCAACATCAGGTCATCAAGGTTATGGCGATCGCAAAGATGGTTTTAGCGGTGAAGATTTAATTCTTGGTGTTCCAAATGGAACTGTTATTTATGATCAAGCAGGCATTCAAATTGCCGACCTTATTGGAACAGGCACCACTTTTGTTGCTGCCCAAGGTGGGTTCGGTGGACTTGGAAATTTAGCTCTCTCCTCTTCTAAGCGTCGTGCGCCAGGTTTTGCACTCCTTGGCGAGCCAGGTGAAGAACGTATTTTGCAATTGGAATTGAAATCTGTTGCAGATATTGCACTCGTGGGATTCCCAAGTGCTGGAAAGTCTTCACTCATCGCAGCAATATCTTCGGCCCGCCCAAAGATTGCTGATTATCCATTTACAACGCTGATTCCTAATCTTGGCGTTGTCCAAGCGGGTGGAACTCGTTTTACTGTTGCTGATGTTCCTGGATTAATACCTGGTGCAAGCCAAGGAAAAGGTTTAGGTCTCGAATTTCTGCGCCACGTAGAACGCTGTGTTGCACTCGTTCATGTATTGGATTGCGGAACTCTGGAAACGGATCGAAATCCAGTTGCAGATCTTGAAGCAATTGAACTTGAGTTGGCGCAATATGGCGGCCTTGAAGATCGCACTCGAATTGTTGCACTCAATAAAATTGATATTCCTGATGGTGCAGCAATGGCGCAAATGGTTGAAGAAACTTTGCGTGATAAAGGATATGAAGTTTATAGCGTCTCTGCAGCAAGTCGTGCCGGCCTGCAAGAACTTACATATGCGATGGCACGCTTAATTCAGAAAGAGCGTGCAGAGATGGCAGTGGAGGAGCGCACTCGAATTATTTTGCGCCCAACACCAGTTGATGATTCTGGATTTACCGTGAAGGCAAATGAGGATGGTTCATTTACTGTGCGCGGAAATAAAGTTGTGCGCTGGGTTCGTCAAACGAATTTCAAGAATGCCGAAGCTATTGGATATTTAGCAGACCGACTTGCTCAGTTAGGCGTTGAAAAAGAACTTTATAAAAAAGGCGCTGTTGCGGGAAGTGAAGTACGCATCGGCTCTGGTGATAATGAAGTGGTATTTGATTGGGAGCCAACGATTGAAGCTGGTGCTGAGCAATTAGCAGGCCATCTGCATCGTCGCGGAGAAGATTCACGCCTTGAAGGATCATGGAATGCACCAGCTCGCGAAGAAGAAGATCAGTTGAGCGATGAAGAAATCGCAATGCAGTGGGAGTACAACGTGATTGACCCACATACGCCTAAACTTGTGGAACCAGTGAAAACAGAGGATGGAGATGCACAGTGAGCCGTGGGCATATCACCGCTGCCAAGCGCATCGTTATCAAAATTGGTTCATCCTCTCTCACCGGTAAAGCTGGTTCGCAACTCGATACTGATTCTGTAAATAAATTAGCCGATGTTGTTGCTGCATGTAAAAAACGTGGCGCCGAAGTTGTTGTAGTTTCATCTGGCGCAATAGCAGCCGGTCTTGCACCACTTGGATTACATACTCGCCCACAAGATTTGGCAACTCAGCAAGCCGCTGCATCTGTGGGCCAAGGTTTACTTATTGCTAAATACACCGAGAGTTTTGCCAAGCATTCAATTATTGCATCACAAGTTTTGCTAACGACAGAAGATGTTGTGCGCAGAGCCCATTATCAAAATGCGCAACGAACTTTATATAAATTACTTTCTTTGGGTGTCGTACCAGTAATCAATGAAAACGATAGCGTTGGCACACAAGAGATTCGATTTGGTGATAATGATCGCTTGGCAGCATTGGTTGCATTACTCATTGATGCTGACTTACTTGTGCTCATCTCCGATGTTGATGCTCTATACGATGCACCACCATCACAGGCTGGTGCACAGCCAATCCATGAAGTTCACTCAATCTCAGAAATTGATTCAAAAACTATCGGTGGCGTTGGTACCTCAGGTGTTGGAAGTGGGGGAATGGTCACAAAGATTGAAGCGGCGCGAATTTCCACAAGCGCTGGGATTCCAATGCTGCTTACATCCCTGGAACAATCCAATGAAAGTTTGGCTGGATCATCACAAGGAACTTTCTTTCATGCAGATGTAAAGAAAACTAATTCTCGTTTATTGTGGTTGGCGCACGCCACAACTCCACGAGGGCGCTTAGTTCTCGATGCTGGGGCAGTAAAAGCAATTATTGAACGTGGAGTTTCATTATTACCAGCTGGAGTTACCGCAGTTGAAGGCGAATTTATTGCAGGGGATGCAGTCGAACTTGTTGCACCCGATAAGACTGTGATCGCACGTGGTTTAGTGGCATTTGATTCAGTTGAAATTCCACAAATGTTAGGACGCTCCACAAAGGAACTTGCACAATCCTTGGGTGCTGAATACGAGCGCGAACTCGTTCATCGCGATGATTTAGTGTTGTTGTAACGCAATTTCATTGAGAACGGCAGCAGTAAGAACTTCATCATTACCACTGTCAGTTGGTTCATCAGATAATTTCACAATCACAGTGTTGGTTTTAGGTTCTACATATACATATTGACCATGTAGACCCTCCATCATGTTTACTCCTGGATAGGGATGCCACATTTGAGCACTGTAACCCCAGTTATGATCCAGTGTCACTGTTGGAGTGCTCAGACGATGAATCCACGTTGCACTAATTACACCGCCGCCATTTTCTAGGAGCAATTGACCAACACGGGCGTAGTCGCGAGCAGCGGCATTGAAACAGCAAAATGTTTTTTCTTGTCCATTTTTATGGTCCACATTCCATAACGCGTCATATTCAGCACCTATTGGCTGCCATAGATGGCTCGTGAAGTAATCAGCAATATGTTGCCCGGTAACCTTCGTGATAATCATTCCAAGTAATTGTGTATCTACGCTTCGATAATCAGAGACAGTACCGGGTAGGTCTTTCATTTTTCTATTGTGATCTAGGAACCAATTCAAATCTGTGCTGGCATACATTTGTGCAATTGCAACACCCCAGCCTGATGGTCCAGATGGATAGTTATCTAGTACCCCGATACCGCCTTGCATATCAAGCAAATCTTTTATTGTGATCCTGTCGAAATCTGTTCCTGCTTTGAATCGGGGCAAAATACTTACAAAAGTGTCAGACTCTTTAATCTTTCCTGCATCAATGAGTTGACCGATAACAATAGAGGTCATTGTCTTTGCAACTGAATAAGAAGGTAGGCGTGATGACTCCGTTTTTCCATTCAAGTAACTTTGATATGTAATTTTTCCATTTCGCACGATGACAAAGGCATTTGTGTGCGTTCTAGATAGAAAGTCATTGAAGGATATTTTTGATTTATCCCAGGTAACTTGGGTTGGAATTTCTGCAGTTCCCATGCGCCAAGGCGTTGGTGTTTTTGGAAGCGCCACAATCCAGTGCCCAGGCATGAGATCAGGAGTCTTAGAAGCGGGTGCAAGGCCGAGGCGAATTGCTGAAATTGGTTCAGGGTATCGAACCAATTTTGTAACACCGAAGAGAGCTAGGTAAAGAACGAATAGGAATATGAGAACTTTTCGAATTATTCGCAGCACGCGATAAGGGTAACTCCCGATAGGCTTAGAACTATGGAGGCAAGAACACTAATTTCTCAATTGGCCGCGCGTGCACGCATTGCTTCGCGCACATTGAGTGTTGCTACATCTCTTCAACGTAAAGATGCCCTTCTCGCTATTGCCGATGCACTTGAATCTAGAAGCACGGAAATACTGCTTGCTAATGCCGAAGATATGAAACGTGGTCGCGAGAGTGGGCTCAATTCACAATTACTTGATCGACTCTCACTTACACCAGAGCGAATATCTGGAATTGCAGAGGGTGCCCGTCAAGTCGCACGGCTTGAAGATCCTCTCGGAAAAGTATTACGCCAATCAACGCTTCCCAATGGTTTAGGCCTCAAGCAAATCACTGTTCCTTTTGGAGTAATTGGAATGGTCTATGAAGCCCGTCCCAATGTCACAGTTGATGCCGCTGTTATTTTGTTGATGTCAGGCAATGCAGCACTCTTGCGCGGATCATCGAGTGCTGCCTCAAGTAATGCAATTTTGGTGGATGTAATGCGTGGTGCACTATCTAAGAGCCAAATTTCTCAAGATGCAGTGCAACTTATTCCATCTGATGATCGCGAAACTGTAAAGGCGCTACTTCACGCGCGTGGTGAAGTTGATCTCGTAATTCCACGTGGAAGTGCCTCCCTGATTCGCATGGTTGTAGATGAGTCCACTGTTCCAACGATTGAAACTGGCGCAGGTGTATGTCACGTCTATGTCGATGAGTTTGCAGACTTAACAAAAGCCATACCAATTCTCATTAATTCCAAGACTCATCGTCCAAGTGTGTGTAATGCGGCGGAGACTCTATTAGTGCACAGAGCGGTTGCAGATAAATTTTTACCAATTGCTATCAAAGCGCTCTCCGATGCTGGCGTTGTCTTACATGTCGATGAAGAATCGCAAAAAGTGGCGCAGGCACTTGGAATCACTAGCTCGGTAGCAACGGAGGAGAATTGGAGTACCGAATACGGTGTTTTAGAGATGAATATCGGCGTTGTTGATTCAGTGGACGATGCAAGTGAACATATTTCTAAATATGGAACCCAACATACAGAAGCCATTGTTACTGAATCCGATGCCAATGCTCAACGATTTATTGCTCTAAGTGATTGTGCTGCAGTCATGATTAATACTTCTACGCGTTTTACCGATGGAGAACAGATGGGATTTGGTGCTGAAATTGGTATCTCAAATCAAAAACTACATGCCCGTGGCCCAATGGGACTTGAAGCCATGACAACAACAACGTGGATTGTCAGCGGAAATGGGCAGATTCGCAGTTAGAGCCCACTTTTATTAGACTCACCAGCTATGAGCAGCCTTTCGCGTGATGAAGTAGCAAATCTTGCACGTCTTGCTCGAATTGAAATGAGCGAGGAAGAACTCGTTAATCTTGCTTCAGAGTTCACCGTTATTCTTGAAGCCGTTGCGCGAGTGCAAGAAGTTGCCAGCGCAGATGTTGCTCCAACTTCACACCCACTTCCATTGCGAAATGTTTTTCGCCCTGATGTGACAAAACCATCACTTACCCCCGAAGAAGCGCTATCTGGAGCTCCTGCAAGTGAGGAGCAACGTTTTAGGGTTCCTCAAATTTTGGGAGAAGAAGCATGATTCGCTCGTCTGCCGTCGAAATGGCAAGTGCATTAGCTAAAGGTGAAATAACTTCAGTTGCACTCACTCAATTACATTTTGATCGCATTGCTTCAGTTGATACTGATGTCCATGCATTTTTGCACTTAGACACTGATGGCGCACTTGCACAAGCTGCAGCCGTCGATGCAAAACGCGCTAAAGGCGAAAAACTCTCACCGCTGGCTGGTATTCCACTTGCATTGAAAGATGTATTAGTTCAAAAAGGAATTCCAACAACATGTGGTTCAAAAATTCTTGAAGGATGGCGCCCACCATATGACTCAACTGTTGTAACAAATCTCAAAAATAATGACATTATTATTTTGGGCAAAACAAATATGGATGAATTCGCGATGGGTTCATCCACTGAAAACTCTGCATATGGCCCAACCCATAATCCTTGGGATCTCTCGCGTATTCCTGGTGGCTCCGGTGGAGGATCTGCTGCAGCCCTTGCTGCTTTTGAAGCACCACTTGCGATTGGTACCGATACGGGCGGATCAATTCGTCAACCTGCAGCAGTAACGGGAACAGTTGGAGTAAAGCCAACATATGGTGGAGTTTCTAGATATGGCCTAGTTGCATTCTCGTCTTCACTTGACCAAGCGGGTCCTTGTGCGCGCACAGTTTTAGATACAGCGCTTTTACATGAAGCAATTGCTGGTCATGATCCACGTGATTCAACCAGCATCAATGCACCCGTTCCTAACGTTGTTGCTGCTGCAAAATCTGGCGATGTCAAAGGTATGAAAATTGGTGTTGTAAAAGAACTCAATGGTGATGGTTACCAACCAGGTGTGCGTGCCCGATTCGACGAATCATTGGAATTACTTGCCAAAGCTGGCGCTGAAATAGTTGAAGTTTCTTGTCCAAACTTTGAGTACGCACTCGCTGCCTATTATTTGATTGCACCGTCAGAATGTTCATCCAACTTAGCTCGATTTGACGCAATGCGTTACGGATTACGTGTTGGTGATGTTGATGGAGCATCGGCTGAAGAAGTTATGAACCTAACTCGCGAAGTTGGTTTTGGACGTGAAGTAAAGCGACGCATAATTCTTGGCACGTATGCATTATCTTCTGGCTATTACGATGCCTATTACGGCAGTGCGCAGAAAGTTCGCACACTAATCACACAAGATTTCACGTCAGCATTTACTAAGGCCGATGTATTGGTCTCACCAACATGTCCAACCACTGCATTTAAAATCGGTGAAAAGAGCAACGATCCACTTGCTATGTACCTCAATGACATTGCAACTATCCCAGTGAATATGGCGGGCATCGGTGGAATGTCACTTCCAAGTGGAGTTGCAGACGAGGATGGATTACCAGTTGGTTTCCAAATCATGTCACCTGTGATGAAAGATGAGCGTATGTATTTAGTTGGCGCAGCACTTGAAGCAGCGCTATTGAGCAAGTGGGGTGGACCCATTCTTTCAAAAGCACCCTCACTAGGAGGCCTCGCATGAGCCTTACCTATGATGATGTAATCGCAAAGTATGAGCCAGTACTTGGTCTTGAAGTTCACGTAGAACTCAATACAAATTCAAAGATGTTTTGTGGTTGTAGCACAACTTTTGGCGCAGAACCAAATACTCAAACTTGCCCCGTGTGCTTGGCCCTTCCCGGTGCACTTCCAACAGTGAATGAAAAAGCGATTGAATCAACGATCAAAATTGGTTTAGCCCTTAACTGTTCGATTGCCCCATTTAGTCGATTCGCCCGTAAAAATTATTTCTACCCAGATATGCCAAAGAATTTTCAGATTTCACAATATGACGAGCCTATTTGCGTCAATGGTTATGTCGATGTTGAGATCGATACAGATGAGGGTCTCAAGAAATTTAGAGTCGAAATTGAACGTGTACATATGGAGGAAGACACTGGAAAGTCACTCCACGTTGGCGGTGCAACCGGTCGTATTCACGGTGCGCAATATTCACTTCTAGATTACAACCGTGCCGGAATTCCGCTTGTAGAAATTGTTACAAAAATTGTTCCGGGTACTGGAAAATATGCCCCAGAAGTTGCAAAGGCCTACGTTGGTGAACTCCGCGATATCTTGCGCTCTTTAGGTGTAAGCGATGTCAAAATGGAACAAGGTTCACTTCGATGCGATGCAAACGTTTCACTACGACTCATCGGTGCCGAAAAACTTGGAACTCGCAGCGAAACTAAGAATGTAAATTCATTGCGTTCAGTTGAACGGGCAGTGCGCGGAGAAATGATTCGCCATGCAGAACTTCTCAATAAAGGTGAGCGTGTTGTACAAGAGACTCGCCACTTCCAAGAAGAATCTGGGCTGACACGTTCTGGTCGCTCTAAAGAACAGGCAGAAGATTATCGCTATTTCCCTGAGCCAGATTTAGTTCCAGTAGAGCCAGATGCCACATGGATTGAAGAACTTCGCGCGCAATTACCGGAGCGCCCATCTGTGCACCGTAAGCGTTTGCAAGAAGAATGGTCAGTACCGGATAAAGAGATGGCTGCAATGATTAATGCAGATCTGCTCGATATTGTTGAAGCAACTGTGATTTTAGGTAGTGATCCAACGAAGGCACGAAGTTGGTGGTTGGGTGAAATCTCTCGAATTGCAAATGAACAAAATGTTTCTGTGAAGGAATTAGCGATTACTCCAACTGATGTTGCAGAAATAGTTTCACTTGTTGTTCAAGGCGAACTCACCGACAAACTTGCCCGCCAAGTTGTAGAAGGAGTAATTGCCGGTGAAGGAAAACCAGCAGCAGTTATATCGGCTCGTGGAATCAAAGTTGTCAATGATGATTCAGCGCTGATGGCTGCTATTGAAAAGGCATGCACCGCGCAACCAGAGACTGCAGAAAAAGTTCGTGCGGGACATTTACCAGCAGCAGGCGCACTCATTGGTGCAATCATGAAAGAGACAAAAGGCCAAGCAGATGCTGCTCGTGTACGAGAGCTTCTACTTGGCCATTTAGGTCAAGCTTAGTTTTAGTGAACGACGACGCCTTCCGTCTCCACAACTGCCTCTTTTCCGATATTGATAAAGAAGAATAAAACAATTGCTCCAACAAATAGCAGTGCTGCGCTGAATTTGAAAGCAATAGTAAATCCATGAGTCATAGCAAATGGTTGTAATTTCTTACCAAGTTCACCATGAGCTTTCATATAAGTAGCTGTAGCAGTTGCAGCGACTGTATTGAGAAGAGCAGTACCCAGTGATCCACCAATTTGTTGACTTGTATTGATCATGGCACTTGCCACTCCTGTGTCGTGATTACTCACCGCATGTAAAGATGTAGTTGTTAGTGGAATAAAGACAAGGGCCATACCACTCGACATCACAAAGAGTGCGGGTAAGACGTGAGTTATATATGGAGTTTCCGGAGTAATGCGTGACATAAAGAGAAGACCGAGACTGGCTGAAACGAGTCCAGGAATCATCAATGGCTTTGGACCAAATTTTGGTAGTAATTGCGATGCAATTCCGGCAAAGGTAATAATTCCTGCTGTAAATGGCAAGAATGCAAAACCAGATTTAAGTGGACTGTATCCAAGAATAACTTGGAAGTATAAGCCGAGGAACAAGAACATCGAGAAGAGTCCTGCGCCGACTACGAGTGAACCAAGATAAGAACCTCCACGGTTGCGTTCAGTAACAACGCGCAGTGGCATCAATGGGTTTGCAACGCGTTTTTCAATTGTGACAAAAGTCAGGAGCAACAAAACCGCAGCACCTAGAAAACTTAGGGTGCGAGTATTTGACCAACCTAGAGTTGCTGCTTGATTAAATCCGTATGTCAGCGAGAATAAACCTGCGGTTGCAGTGATAACGCCTGGAATGTCGTACTTCCTATTGCCTTCTGCTTTAGATTCATGCACGAACTTTGTGGCCAAAGTAAATGCAATCGCTGCGATTGGAACATTGACTCCTAAACACCAGCGCCATGAGAAGTACTCAGTCAATGTTCCTCCGAGAATTAATCCAATTGCCGCGCCTCCACCAGAGATTGCACCGATGACGCCGAATGCTTTGG